>Ga0180300_10000526_pt1 | contig 16864 bp, 20 predicted proteins | sample GuaBasSediGuay15_FD_121798 | JGI IMG/M metagenome (GOLD analysis project Ga0180300, IMG submission 121798) | Subseafloor sediment microbial communities from Guaymas Basin, Gulf of California, Mexico - Guay15, Core 4569-2, 21-24 cm | ecosystem: Environmental > Aquatic > Marine > Hydrothermal... | reverse complement strand
GATGGCACCAAACACCTTCCCTGCAATGGCAAAGGCAGGGGCAAATTACATGAATTCCCAACTGATAAAGATGGAGGCCATCATCAATGGTTATGTTGAGGGCATTGCACTTGATATAATGGGCTTCATAAGTGAGGGGAGTGGAGAGAACCTCTTTATTGTGAAGGATGGAGAAATCTATACACCCTCTCTTGGTTCTTCAATCCTTCTGGGTATAACAAGGGATTCTGTTATTAGGATAGCACGAGACCTTGGAATCAAGGTGAATGAACAGAGGATACCAAGGGAACTTATCTATGTGGCTGATGAGGTATTCTTCACAGGTAGTGCTGCTGAAATCACACCTATCAGGTCTGTTGACAAGATTATAATCTCAAATGGAAAGAGGGGTCCCATCACAAAAAAACTCCAGGAAGAACTTCTGGGAATTGCTGAGGGAACAAAGGAAGACAGATACGGTTGGCTAACCTACATATAGGAGAATAGATGAAATTTCCCAAGGGGAAGCCTGTTCTGGAAAATGTAAAAATACACTTTGTCAACTTTGACAACATTCTGAATCAGGCAAAGAAGGCCAGGGAAGGCAGGCTTAATGGTTACATTCAGATAATATACCCACAGGAGGTGGACCTCCTCTTCTTTCAGAATGGGAATCCAATAAATGCAGGTAGATTCAACAGGACGGGTTATTCCCTTGTCCCAATAAAGGATGTTGTTGAGAGGGCAAAAAAGTCAGAGGTTGGAATCGTAAACATATATGATGTTCCTGATGAACTTTTATATATGATGGTTGTTTCATTGAAGGAAACCCCGCTTTTTGCAAATAAGCCAATAAAACTGCTTGATATAGATAAATTATTGGACAGATTAAAGGGAGTAAACTTTGCAGGTTTTCTTGTGTTGACAAAAAACTTTGAGTACTTCTATGTTAAGTTTAAGGAGGGAGAGCCTGTAAGAATCTATGTTGCTGGAAAGGGTGTAAGTTCCATTAACAGGGAGATATTCAAAAAATTTCTTGAAAAGGGAGGGGATGACTTTTATGTAAGTGGTTATCAGGGGAAAACACAGATAAAACAGGCTGACCCTGCACTTGTTGGTATGTATGTTAAGTTCTTAAACTCTCTGATTGAAGCCTTCTCAGAGGCAATTGGCCCTTCCATTGTTCGGAAAACACTGATGTCTTCATATGAGGTGGCAAAAAATCAGCATTCACTCTTAAACAACTTTCAAATTGGGGATGACCTCAAGGTGATTGAAGGCACAGTTGCTGTTACGGCAGAGGAGGTTACCAATGCCTTTGCCACCTGGGTGGACAAATTTGTCGATGCAATATTTGTTGTCCTTGGAAGAGGAACTGACGAGATTATCTATAAATGCATCAGGGATTACAGGTTTGCACTCAAAAGTGCTGGTTTCTTTGAAAAGTCAAAACTTTCCCGTCTTGCAATATGATTTACATAGTTGCCACACCCATAGGTAACCTTGAGGACATTACCTTGAGGGCTTTAAGGGTGTTGAAAGAGGTTGATTATATACTCTGTGAAGATACACGTAGAACAGGAATTCTCCTTAAACATCACGGTATCAGAAAGAAGATGGTCTCATTCAATGACCACAACAGGGATAGAAGACTTCCCCTTGTGTTGAAGGACCTTGAAAAGGGTGTGGATATTGCACTGGTAAGTGATGCAGGAACACCCATAATAAGTGACCCTGGATATAAATTGATAAAGGAATGTATAAAAAGGGGGATTGAGGTTACATCTGTCCCGGGTGCATCCTCTGTCATAAATGCCATTGTGTTGTCTGGTCTTCCACCTGATAAATTTTATTTTGCAGGTTTCCTTCCCAGGAAAAAGGGGAAAAGGAAAAAAGAACTTGAGTTTATAAAAGAACTTCCATGCACAACAATCCTCTTTGAATCACCAGAAAGGATAGAAAACCTTATGGAGGAACTTGAAGTATTAATTCCAGATAGAGAGGTGGTTATTTTAAGGGAGATGACAAAAATATACGAGGAAAGGATTGCTGGAAGGCCATCTGAACTTAAAGGGATAAAAAAGCCAAGGGGTGAAATAGTTGTACTTATTCAGGGGAAATCTTAAACTTCTCCCTTATATTCTGGATTGAGAACACGTGGAATATGGTATCATACATCTTCTTCAGTTCCCTGTTGTAAACCCTGTATCGCCTATCGCTACTCCTGAATTTCCATTCATCAGATATTTTACTCAGTTCCTCCACAACCTGCCATTTATGTACAAACATTCTTCCATGCAGTTTCTTCACGGCCTCTATCCTCTTTTTACCAAACCACTTCTGGTCAAGTTCCCTTTTTGCAATCATTGAATCAATGTAGATTGAATCTATCCTTGCAAGGGACAAAAGGTATCCTGTATCTTCCTTTTTTATCCCCAATTCACTCAACTTTTCCTTAAACTCCCTTGCATTAGCAAAGACCTCTCCCTTTATAGGCTCAATTGCCTGTCTCAATGTTGATGGAACATCTCTGTATGTATATTCTGTGATAGAATATTTGATGGGTTTGTAGGTGGAAATCTGAAAAACATTCTGCATAAAGAAAAGCAGGATGAAGGACAGGATGCCTGAGGAAAGTGGTGTAAGGAACCATCCAACCACAATCTTATAGAGTTTTTTAAAGTTTATTGCCCTGCCCCCTCCCCTTGCTATACCTATACCAACAATTGCACCAACAACTGCCTGGGAACTTGATACTGGTACAAGGGGGAGTGGTGGAATACCCATGGAGACAAGAAATCTTTCAAGGGATTGGGAGGCGAAAATAAAGAGAACAAGGGATTCTGCAAGCACAACAACAAGTGCTGCAAGGGGTGAGAGCTTGTGCAGTTCTCTTCCAACAGTGGTGATGACTTTGTAAGAATAGGTGAATATACCCAGTGCTATTGCAAAACCTCCTACCATGAACAATACCTGTATATCATTCAGGTAAAAAAATCCAAGTGAGAGTCCCTTGAATGGATTCGAACCCATGAACACACCCATCACATTTGCTATATTGTTAGCACCAAGGCTGTACGCACCGAATATTCCAATCAATAAAAGACCAATCCTTGTGAAATTATCTATCTGGAGCAGGTGTATCTTCACCCTCTTTAAATAAAACTTTAATATGTTGAACAGGATAAAGGCAAAGATTCCTGCAAGTAGCGGAGAAAAAAACCATGTTGAAACTATCTTGGTGAGTGAAACCGTGTCTATCTGGGAACCAGTGAAGAGGTCCCACCCAACGATTGAGCCAACAATTGCCTGGGTTGTGGATACTGGAAGACCTAATTTGGCCATCCAGGACACGGTCGCACCTGCTGCAAGGGCAACGGTGAATGCACCTCCAACTGCATTTATATCACCCAGTTTCCCAAGCGTGTGTGCAGCACCTGAACCACTTATCACAGCACCAAGTATAACAAAGATGCTTCCAAAGATTGCTGCAGTTCTGAATCTGAGCATCTTTGTCCCAATGGCAGTACCAAAGATGTTAGCAGCGTCATTGGCACCAAGTGACCATCCGAGAAAGAGGCCACTTGAAAGAAAAATCCATATCATATTACATCATCCTCTTTATTGCATATATATTCACCCTGTCCCCAATATCCTCTGCCTTATCTGCAATGTTCTGGATGTAGGTTATGAATGTTCTCAGATGGGTTTTTTTTGCAAGGTCAATATCATCCCTGTCAAAGATGTACCTCTTAATTTTCTCACCAATCTTATCAGACTCCTTCTCAAAAAACATTATTTTTGAAATATGGTCTCTTACAGCAGTAATGTTCTTAAAATACGACCTCATAGTGCATACCATCTCCTCAACAGCACCAATACTCACCTCCACAAGTGAATCAAACTGGTCTTTCACTTCCGGGAATATCTCTGGCCTTTCAATTGAAAATTCAACAATAGTATCCGCAATCAGATTGAGGACATCATCTGAGTTTTCAAGGAGTGCAAGCACATCCCCCCTTGATTCGGGTATGAGCATCTCCTGATAAAGCTGGTTCTCAATATCCCTCCTGCTTGAATCTGCCCTTCCTTCAAGCCTGTCCACAACCTTTTCTCGTTCAGAAAACTCATTCAAATCACCATTAAGGTAGTATTTCAAAGCCTGTTTGAATTCAAGTGCTGCCTGAAGGATTGTATCAAGGAACTCGTCAATCTTTGCTTCAAGTTGCTTTGTCTTTTTGAATATGGGTATCATAAGCCCCTCCTTCTATTTTTTCCATTAAAACACCATACCTCACACCACCAGTGCTCACATAAACACCATCAAACCCTGCCCAATTTAATATGGTATACAAAATTCCTGTTCCTGCAAGTATAATATCTTCCCTTTCCTTTTCCATTCCCTTTATTCTTCTCCTCTCTATGGAATTTTTCGCCATGAACATTTCAATCATCTTCTCTACGGTATCTCTTTCAAGATATATCCCTTCAACAGTCTCTCTTGAGTATTCTTTCCCTATATGTATTGCTGCAAGTGTGGTAACTGTCCCTCCAATCCCAATAATTCTCTCTCCATAAGGCCGCTGAATCTCATCCAGAGAAGACTCAATGAACAAAAGCATTTTATTCACATCATCCTCTGAAGGCGGGTCATTCTTTATAAACCTCTCATAAAGGGAAACTGCACCTATTGGAATGCTCCTTATATAATCAATGCTCCTTCCAATTCCGGAAACAATCTCTGTGCTTCCACCACCAATATCAACCACAATTATTCTTTCTTTAACTTTCAGGGAAACGGATATAAAGGAGTAGTATCCCTCCTCTTCACCTGAAAGAATTCTCACATTCAGTCCGCATATATCTTTAAGCCTTTTGAGAAAAATCCCTCTGTTTTTTGCCCTTCTCAATGCCATTGTTCCTATCACAACTGGAGTTCCGCATCCAGTTCTTTCTGCTTTTTCCTTAAAATTGCAAACAGCATGGACTGTTTTTTCTATTGCATCATCCTTGAAGGTCTCTTTCATCCCCCTTGAAAGTCCGGTGATCACAGAGACATCTTCTACAACCTGAATATTCCCCTTATCATATTCAATACATGTGAAGAGCACAGAGTTTGAACCTATATCTATTGAACTGTACCTCATGGTATGAGTATAATTGATTAAAATCCTGTTGGCAATATATAAATAGCCCCGAGGGGAATCGAACCCCTATCTTCACCTTGAAAGAGTGATGTCCTGAACCGTTAGACGACGGGGCCAGTTACCAGCAGAAAAATATAAAAAATTCTGAAGATGTCAAGTGTTGATTTTTCTCATAAAACCCATTGACAAATGCTGTTTTCTTTATAATATAAGTTTGTCTATGAAACCAGCAGACTTGGAAAAGAAGACCTACAGGGAATTGACCAGGATTGCTAAAGACCTGGGAATTTCCCCAACAGGAAAAAAGAAAAAGCAACTGATTGAAGAAATCCTCCAGGCAAGAAATGGAAAACTTGAGGATGATATTCCTGTTATGGTGAAGGAGGAAAAGGTAGTAGAACCTTCTCTCCCTGAACCAGAGGTAGAGGAAGAACCAGAACCTCAGATAACAGCCCCATCAGAGAAACTGATTACTGAAGGCGTGATTGAGGTACTGCCTGAAGGGTATGGTTTTTTAAGGTCCTCCCAGAACAGTTATACTGCCTCTCCCGATGACATCTATGTATCACCTCAGTTTATAAAGAGGATGGGCATCAGGACAGGGGATACAATACTTGGTGAAATCAGGCCTCCCAACCCTGGTGAAAAGTACTTTGCCCTTGTAAAGATACTCAAGGTGAATGACCAATCACCAGAAAGATTAAAGGCAAGGGTGAAGTTTGAAAACCTCACACCACTCCATCCAATTGAGAGGATAAGGCTTGAGAGGTCTGATGGCGATATATCCATGCGGATTATTGACCTTCTTGCACCAATGGGCAAGGGGCAGAGGGGTCTTATTGTCTCACCACCAAGGGCAGGTAAAACCATACTCCTCCAGAAGATAGCCAATTCAATCACAGAGAATCACCCTGAAATCTACCTGATTATCCTTCTCATAGATGAAAGGCCAGAAGAGGTGACTGACATGAAAAGGTCTGTGAGGGCAGAGGTTCTGAGTTCTACCTTTGATGAACCACCTGAGAGACACCTCCAGGTTGCAAAGATGGCACTGGAAAAGGCGAAAAGAATGGTTGAATATGGAAAGGATGTTGTGATTTTACTTGATAGTATAACAAGGTATGCAAGGGCAAACAACCTTGTTGTTCCACACAGTGGAAAGACACTATCAGGTGGTGTTGATTCAAACGCACTCCAGGTTCCAAAGAAATTCTTTGGTGCTGCAAGGAAGGTGGAAGAGGGTGGAAGCCTCACAATTATAGCAACAGCACTCATTGAAACAGGTTCAAGGATGGATGAGGTAATCTTTGAAGAATTCAAAGGAACGGGTAATCAGGAGATTGTGCTGGACAGACAACTTGCTGACAGGAGAATATTCCCTGCAATAGATATATTCAAGTCTGGCACAAGGAAGGAAGAACTGCTCCTCTCTCCTGAGGAGCTTAACAGGGTGTGGGTTTTGAGGAAACTTTTAAGCGAGATGTCAAACCAGATAGAAGCCATGGAATTCCTTATTTCAAAGATGAAGATGACAAAGAACAATAAGGAATTCCTCAGGGCGATGACATCATAAACAGGAGGAAACATGAAAAAGGGAATACATCCTGAATATGTTGACTGCACAATCACCTGCTCCTGCGGGAATGTTATACATACAAGGTCCACCAGAAAAGAAATAAAGGTGGAGATTTGTTCAAAGTGCCATCCTTTCTTCACAGGCACACAGAAGATAATTGATACTGCAGGAAGGGTTGAGAAGTACAGAAGAAAATACGGTAAGAAGTCATAATGCGTCTCGTAGGTGAAACAAATATTCCCGAACTAAAACTCCTGAAAAGGGGTAAGGTTCGGGATATTTATATTGTTGATGACAAAAACCTCTTAATTGTTGCCACTGACAGGATTTCTGCCTTTGACTACGTTCTCCATAATCTTATCCCCTACAAGGGTTATGTACTCACAGGCATATCTGTTTACTGGTTCAAAAAAATTCCTTTCAAGAATCACTTTCTTACTGATGAACCACCTGATTTTTTATCTGAGGAATCAAAGAACCTTATCCTGAAAAGAAGCATGGTTGTAAAAAAGACGGATGTCCTGTCTGTTGAATGTATTGTAAGAGGACACCTTGCTGGAAGTGCACTGAGGGAATACAAAAAAACTGGAACTGCTTATGGGACAAAACTACCTGAAGGGCTTAAAGATTATGCAAAACTACCTGAACCATTATTCACACCCACCACAAAAGAAGAAACAGGGCATGATAGACCTATAAATTTTGAGGAACTTATTAACATCGTTGGTAGAGAGACTGCAGAGTTTCTGAAGGAAACCTCATTGAAACTTTTTAATCTTGGATATGAAGAGTTATTCAAAAAGGGTATAATTCTCTCTGATACGAAATTTGAGTTCGGGATTGATGAGGATGGCAACCCAATTATTATTGACGAGATATTTACACCTGATTCATCAAGGTATGTTGACCTTGAAATGTGGAAACAGGGCAGGGTTTATGATATGGACAAAGAGTTTGTGAGAGAGTATCTAATGAACAGTGGATGGGACAGGGAGTCACCACCTCCACCATTACCCAATGAAATTGTTGACACCTCTGCAAAGAGATACCTTGAAATCTATGAAAGGGTAACCGGGAAATCAGCCAACTTCAATTAAATCCCCTCTTTTAGAAATCCTGTCTATCCCTTTAACAAACCTTCCAAAATCCTTCTTTGATACAACCTCATCCACAAATCTTTTGACTGGTTCAATCAGATAACTATCCCTGAATATATCAAAGAATACAAAATCTGAAAAACCATGTTGTCTTGTGCCAAAGAATTCACCTGGTCCACGGATCTTCAGGTCAACCTCTGCAAGTTTAAATCCATCTGTGTATTCTTCCATTGCCTTCAATCTCTTACCAGCATCCTCTGTTATGTTTTCAGGGGTAATGAGGATACAGTAGGACTTTTTTCCACCCCTTCCTATTCTTCCCCTTAACTGATGAAGTTGAGAAAGTCCAAATCTATCAGCATTTTCTATCACCATGATGTTTGCATCAGGCACATCAACACCAACCTCAATCACAGTGGTGCAAACCAGTGCCTTAATCCTTCCTTCCCTGAATTCATTCATTATTCTATCCTTCTCTTCAGACTTCATCCCTCCATACAGCATCTCAATGGGTATGCCCTTAAAATATGTGTTTTTTAACTCTTTATAAATAGTTTTTACTGCCTTCAATTCACTTCTGGGATTTTCCTCTATCACAGGCAATACAATATATGCGAGTTCACCATCAGATATCTTGTCCCTTACAAACTGATAAACCTTCTCCCTCTTGTTCTCATTCACCCATCTTGTTTTTGGAGGCATCCTTCCTGGCGGGAGTTTTCTTATGGTGGAAACATCAAGGTCTCCATACACTGCAAGGGCAAGGGTTCTTGGAATTGGTGTGGCAGTGAGAAAGAGAACATCTGGGCTCTCACCCTGGATAATGAGTTTCTTCCTCTGGAGAACACCAAACCTGTGCTGTTCATCAATAATGGCAAGTCCCATTTTCGGTATTCTCATTCCCTTCTGTATAAGTGCATGTGTACCTACCACAATGGCAGGCTTCTTTGATATTGTCTCCAGAATTCTCTCCTTCTCTGAATTTCTCATTCCACCTGAAATAAGGTAAACTCCCACATCAATATCTTTAAGAAATCTGGAAAGCACCCTGTGATGCTGAAATGCAAGAATCTCTGTTGGAACCATAAAACCAACATTATAGCCATTCTCAATGCATATGAGAGAGGCAATCAATGCAACAATGGTTTTTCCTGAACCCACATCACCCTGGAGCAATCTCTGCATTGGTACAGGCTTCGCCATATCCCCTTTTATCTCATCAATCACCCTTAACTGTTCGTCTGTTAGTTTGAAGGGGAGTGAACGAAGCAATTTTTCTGCAAGATTGGAACTGGTATTAAAAGCAATACCCTTCTTCTTCTGGGCGTCAATCTTTTGAAGTCTCAAAAAGAGTTCAACAAAGAACAGTTCATCAAAGGCAAGCCTTCTAACAGCAATATCAACATCTTCTTTTTTCTCAGGGAAATGAAGTTTTCTCAGTGCATCCCTCAATTCAATCAGATTTAACATTTCCCTCTCCTCATCCATTAAATACTCCTCAACCCTATCCAAATACCTCTCAAGTGCATTCTTTACATATCTCCTGAATGAACGCTGGGTCAAAAATTTATTTATCCTGTAAACAGGGACAATCCTTCCTGTATGTATAACCTGGTAATCCTCCCTTTCAAGTTTCTCATACTCAGGAGAGATAATCTGTTTTTCAAAGCCAAACATAGAAATCTTACCGCTTATTGATACAGTCTCTCCTTTTTTAAAATATTTAACAACCCAGTCCTGATTGAACCACTTTGCAGAGATTGTTCCTGTTCCATCATAAACAACAACCGTGCCTATCTTCATACTCCTTGCTCTTTTCACAAAAACATCAACCACCTCACCGATGATTGTCACATCTTCACCTGTTTTTGCCTGGCTTATGCTCTTCACAACGCTTGAATCTATGTACTTCCTTGGTGGATAGAAGAGAAGGTCTCTTATAGTATATATTCCAAGAAGATTCAGATACCTCTCCCTTACAGGGCCAACACCCTTCACATATTTGACCGGAGAATCAACAGGATTAAAATCCATGAATAAAAAATACCACATTAAACCAATAAATCAAGCACCCCCCTAACTTCCAGCCCGGACCTTGACATTATGACATTTTGATCTCACCATTAAGTCTTACCTTTACGGTATTTTAATAATTTATTGACCATAAGTTTATTATAAAAGTATCCCCTGGTTAATAAATTAGATAAAGAGAGTAAGTTGTCTAATTCCATACGAGTAAATTCGAGTAAATTATGAATATAGGAATGAAGCAGGAAACATTTTTATAAATTGTGCTACCTTTCTTTATCTTCTATACCAAGATAGTCCCTTATCTCTTTATCAAGAAGAACACCAGAATTTATAACAAAAGAGTTTATTTCTTCCACAGGAGTGCCAAGCACCATCTCCCCCTGTATAATAGCCCACAATGCCTCTTTCTGTGTTCTCCCCTTGTATTTTTTTATGTTCTCTTTAATTAGATTCAACAACTCCCTTCTCTCTCTTTTTGTTTCATTAATCTCCCTTTTCATTTCAGGATTTTTACTCTCCCAATTCTCCACAAAGCTAAAGTGATGCCAATAATAGAATAATTCATCTAGATAAGCACTCTCTGGGTATTTTTTTATCAACTCTTTACTGAGATAAATCATCTCTTTAACCTTCCAGGACCCTTCTTTCTCTCTAAACTTTTTGTATATCTCCCATGCCTTTTTTTCTTTACCAGCGGGCTTCTGTATATATATGTGCAGTGTATCCGATGAGAGTTTCTTGAGTCTACCCTTTTCTTTAACCCAGTAATAAATTGTAAAAGAGTATCTACCAGGAAGAATATAAGCATTGTTCCAATACCAAGATCTCTTATCAAACATTGCATTTCCATAGTCCCCAATAATAGGCTTTTCCTTAAATCGTAGGGTTTCTCCAGGTTCTAACATTTTCGTAGCTTTATTGTATTTCCTCCCTGCAATTCTAAATGGAGTACCTATCAAGATTCCGTGAGGAATTTTTCTTCCCTTATTAGCCCACATTACCGCATCTTCACTAAGTAGTTTTTGTTGGAAAAGGAAATCTTCTATATACGCAACATCACTCCCTGTGTTTGTTATCTCACACCCAACATAAATATTCTCTCCAACAAGATAGGTGGTTTTATCACTATAAATGTGCATTTTTACAATTGATAGAAATAAGAAAAACACATCTACCTCACTTTTCTCCTTTTACAGTGAGTGAGCATAAATATTCAAGTTTTATTCCTTTGAAGGTGAATATGTTAAACCTTGTATTCTCCTTTCTACCAACCTTTTTAAATTGTCATAATGTCAAGGTCCGGGCTGGATTTTACTTGACTATCCTGAGATGAATTGGATAAGATTTCTTAAGGTCCATCTTTCACCCCCTTGTTGGGGATTAACTTACTGGGTCAGCCTGAAGTCAAAGTACATGGTCACCCAGACAGCAACAGGTTTATCCCTCTGCATTGCTGGGTGGAACTTCAGGTGTTTATAAGCCTTCTTTGCTGCCTCATCAAGGGCAGGATAAACACCCTTTGTTACTATTACCTTTCTTACATTCCCCTCTTTATCAACCCAGAGTTTAAGCCACACCCTGCCTTCAATCCCCAGTTTTCTTGCAATTTCAGGATACTCCACCATGTTTTTTACCTGTTCAAGGTTTATGGGCTCAGGTGCCCTGTCATATGGTACAAAGTCTGGTGGAGGAAGGTCAACATCTGACTCCTTTTCAAATCCTGTAAAGTCTGTCTTTTCTATTGTCTCCTGCTGAACTTCCTCATCAGACTGTGCAGCCACAGGGAGTTTGGGCTTTGGAGGTGGAGGTGGTTCAACTATGTTCTTCAACTGGGGTGGAAGCTTCTCAACCTTCACAGTGGGTGTGAAATTGGGCTTATACGCCTTCACCTCCGTCTTGGGAACCAGAAGGAAGGCAAGGATAAAGCCCACGAGGGTTATAAGGATTCCAACTCTCAGGTGTATGGGATAGTACTCCTTAATATCCATTCTATCACCCCCTCTTCTTCTCTGCGGCAAGGGAAACCTTTAATACATCAGCATTCACAAGGCGGTCAAAAACAGCCTCAACATCCCTGTACTTTGCTCCCCTGTCGCATTGAACAGAAATAATGATGTCAGGGTTTATCTGTTTTTTCTTCTGCATAATGGGTGTAATTCTCTCTAATGGTACAAAGGCATCATCAATTGAGATAAGCCCGTCTTCACTTATCCATATGTGAACAAGGTTCTTTGATGGTATCTTCTTTGCTGCCTCTGCCTTTGGAAGGATAATCTTCAAACCTGTTTCAGCCCTGAATGTGGTACTTACCATGAAGAAGATTATCAGAAGAAAGGCAATGTCCGATGTTGATGCAGATGGTATAACAGGTGCTTCACGTTCCCTGAACTTTATCTTCATAATACACCTCTACTTGTTGGGCACAAGGCTTATCCTTTCAGCATTGGCAAGCCTCAATTTATCAAACACTGTTATCATGTATTCGTATTTTGCATCAGGGTCTGTCTTAATGGAGAAGATTAACTCTGGATTCTCAACAAGCATCTTCCTTGCCGTGCTGGTGAGGTCTGCAAGATCAACAGGTTCACCATTTACCCTAACATTCCCTTCTTTTGTAACAAAGACCTTTGCAATGTTCTTTGATTTAACCTTGACCTCTTCACCCTTTTCTGGAAGCATAATCTGAAGACCCATCTCATTGGAAAACACGGTTGAAACCATGAAGAAGATTATGAGGAGGAAGGCTATATCCCCCATTGATGCCGTGGGTATTTCAGCCTTGGGGTTACTCCTCTTTTTTAATCCTTTCATTTATGCCTCCATCAAAGTCTCAATTATAAGTGAAGCAGCCTCCTCCATTGACCTTGCATAAGCATTCACCTTTTGTGAAAAGTATGTGTGTGCTGCTGCTGTGGGAACAGCAACAATAAGACCAAACTGTGTGGTTATAAGTGCCTCTGATATACCTGATGCCACGAGTGTTGGTTCAACTGTTCCAGCAAGTGCAATGGCGTTGAATGCACGAATCATTCCTGAAACCGTTCCAAGGAACCCTAACATCGGAGAGAGTGTTGTAACAGCAGAAAGAACAGCCATACCTCTATCAAGGAATGCAAGTTCTGTTGTTGCTGCAGCAGATAAAGCCTCTTCAAGTATTGCCTTATCCTTACCGACTTCCTTATATTTTACAAGGGTTGGTTCAAGAATTCTTGCAATAGGGCTTCTACTTGACTTACAATACTTTAATGCAGCATCAACCCCACCCTTCTTTAATTTTTTAACCACATTCTCTGTAAACTTCTTTGGGTCCACACCAGCCCTTGCAAATGTAATAAACCTCTCAATGATATAGGCTATGCCTATAAGAGCGGCAATAAGAATTGGCCACATAAAGGGTCCGCCATTAAGATACCACTCAATCAATCCACGCATCATACCTCCTTTTTGTTTGTTTTTCTTAATTTAATAACCAAAAAACCTATGTCAACCCTATCTTCTCAGCCAGGCAAAATAGATTCCACTGCCTAAAAGGCCAAGAACTCCTGCAAGGAATATAGTCCACGCCTCAAACGACTTCATCTGAAGCATCCCAATTATCAATGGGAAAAGGTCTCCAGGGTCTGCGTGGGAGAGAAGCATACCAAAGTTGAAAATCCTGTAAATATGAAGGATTGCGGCAATCAACAGAACAATGCCACCAATAATAGGGAATACCCATATTCCCTTTTTCCCAATCAAGATAAGTATCTTTTTGATTATTCCACCGTATATCAAAAGGGATACGGTTAAAAGCAGCGTACCAAGAACAAATATCATTTCAAGGGGTACATTTATCCTCATGCCTCACCTCACTTTTTGTAAACAACCCTTCTAAAGTTAAGTGCTCCAATCAAAGACAGTATTCCTGAAAGGAAGAACAAACCATAGGCAATCCCTGCCTCTGTAATCCCCATTTTCAGTTTTCCAGCAACTATGCTTGAGTATAACATTATTATTGCAAAAACAAGGATACCAGAGGGTGCAACCATTATAAACTGCCATCCTGTGTTCTTTCTTAAAACCATCTCATATCTCTTGGCAATCACTCCAAACAGAATAAATGTTATCCACAGAAGAATGGCTGCTATTATCATAACAAGGCTACTAACAAGACCCAGATTAACAATCTCTTGTGGAAAGGCACTTTTTGACAGAAGTATAAAAACCATATCACCCCTCCTTGATTAAGGTAAGCATTTCTTCTTTCATTTTTTCAGCCCTGGACGGACCAATAAGCATTCCTGCTGCTTTCTCAAAACCAACAATAAATTCCATCACAGTATCCATTGTAAGGCTATCTTCCTTTATTTCAAGATCCTCAAGTGTATTATTGAAGACATCCTCAGCAAAATCCCCAAGGTGTGAAATAGCAATCTCTTTGAGTTTCTGTAGGATATCAGGCGAGAGGAGCACAACCTCCTCTTTCATTTCTTCAATTGGTGGCGCCTCAACAACTTCTTCCTTTTCCTCTTTTACCTTCCCTGCAACCTCATAATAAACCCTCAAACCCTCTTCAAGGGGAAGGGAATATGGAAGCACCATACCGTGTATCTCTTTCCCCTTAAATATCAGAAGTATATACTCATTTTCTCCGTCTATTGTAAGGTATCTGAATGGAATTACTCCAAGTGCATTCAATGTTTGTTTTAACACAAGGGATACCCTCTGAAGGATTTCATCGGGTTTTTCCACATCACCAATCAAAACATTGTTAGGTCCAATAACGAAACAGGCCCTTGCAGAGGTTTTTTCTTTTAAAAGATTGACATCTATCATTTCTTTTCTCCACTGAGTTTTTCAATTACAGTATGTACCCTGCGTTTTGCCTCATCGCTTCCAAACTCCTTTATGGCTTCCTTGACTATAAAGTCAAGGAGCAACTTCATATATTTATTCACCTCTTCTTTTGTAAGCCCCTTTGCGCCTTTTACATTCATCTCAAGCCCGTCAACCACAAGGAGTTCAGAAAACTTATTTTCCCTATCAAGCGCTATAGCTGCCCTGGATACAAGTCCACTCCACTTTTCAGGGTCTGAACCCTTTGAAAATTCTTCAAGCAATAAACTGATCTGTCTTGCTTTACCCTTGAAAACCCTTAGTACAGCAGGGTCTCCTGTAATATCCTCTTCTTCAAGAATGGCCTTTATATCATCTATGGTTTTATCCTTCAACTCCTCCATAATACAACCAAGGTAGTGTTCCTGGAATCTAAAGATCACAATCTTATCCTTACCTTCTATCTTGATTTCTTTGTATGGGTAATTGTTGAATGACTTGGCAATTATATCAGAGGCAGAACCTATGAATGCAACAATCTCATCTATATTCCCTGGTGTTATACCACCACTATGGATAAGACTTCCATCTTCCGAATTAACATATGCAAAACCTATAACACCCTCTATCTGGAGTAATTTTTTTAATCTCTCACCTTGCTCCATCTACCGCCTTCCATTTCTTTTTAACAATTATTTTCCCAAGAAGTTCTTCTGCCTTATCCTTCAACTCCTGCAGTGTTCCATTGAACCATTCTTTCAATCTATCTGGGGGAATATCCATCTCTTTATTTGTTATAAGAACATCTGTTCCAGCAATTGAGAGGTAATTACTGAGCCCACCTTCATCAAGTTTTTTCTTTATTATATCAATCCATGGGCCTTCACCAAATTCCTTAAGGAACACCTTAAGTTTCTGTGTACCTTCCTTTATGATTCTTTCCTTCTCTTTAGGATCATAAATCAAACCCTCCTTAAAAAGCCATACAATTAAACGCATAGCCTCTGATTTTTCAAAACCACTCTCAGTGATTATCTGCTTCAGGCTTCTCTTTCCATCAACAAGTATAAGTATCTTCCAGTGGTTTTTCTTCATCTCTATCTTTTCTTTTGACGGAGTTTTTGTGGATTTTGCAGGAACAGTGTCAAGGGGTGGAAGTTCCTTCATCACCTCCTCTATTTCAGCCTTTCTCCTCTCTATTTCTTGAAACAGTTCAGCAAGTGGGCTTGAAACTGTATTCTTGGGTGCCTTTTCATCTGTATAAAAAGTGAACTCGCCCTCTTCCTTCATGGCAAGTGTATAGAATGCATCAAGTCCTTCAAGTTCAGAGGTCTTTGCATGAACAACATTGCCATCATGGAAGTAAACGCTTCCACCACCCATGTCCAGCCTTCCAGTTTTTTTGAATCTGGAAAGAAGGTACATGACCTCTTCTGGTGAAAAATATGTCAGATTGCCCCTGAGTGCTGCTGGCATAAAATTATCTTAAAGAAACAGAGGGATTTGTCAAGTCTATTTTTTACATGGATATTGATAAAATGGTGCTTTTTGGTGAATATCTTAATCTCCCAATAAATTCCAATCATGTCGCACTTGACCTGAAGTACTCTCTCCAGTCAATCTGTGTTACCTGTATAACATTCCCATCATGGTCGGAAAAAAGTATTATCCTCCCTCCCCACTGTGTATCTTCTGGACTTTTCAATATGTTAACACCATTATCCACAAGTATTTTCTCCATCCCTTCCAGGTCCTCAACCAGAAAGTTAATACACGGTTCACCTTTGCGCTTTTTAAGGTCACTCACAGTCAGTGTAATATCCCATATTCTTTTCATCATTCTACACCTCCTTTTTTAATATTGAAAACCTTTTTATCCTTCAATAATACCCTTTACTTCTTTTATCAGCCTTTCTATCCTGAACACCTCCCTGTATCTTTTCAAGCCTTTCCCCCTTAATGTTTCGTAGAATGCCTTATCTGTCAGAAGTTGCTTAACATGGTATCTTACTGCATCATAATCTTTGAAGTTCACAAGAATTCCTGCATCACCAACAACCTCTTTAATTGCCCCAATATCATGTGCAATAACAGGGATTCCCAGAGCCATTGCCTCAACAATAACCCTTCCGAATGGTTCTGGCTTTTCTGGCATGTGGATTAACAGGTCAAATCCTGAAAAATAATCATATACATTATCTCTCCATCCGAGGATTTTT
>Ga0180300_10000525_pt1 | contig 16892 bp, 21 predicted proteins | sample GuaBasSediGuay15_FD_121798 | JGI IMG/M metagenome (GOLD analysis project Ga0180300, IMG submission 121798) | Subseafloor sediment microbial communities from Guaymas Basin, Gulf of California, Mexico - Guay15, Core 4569-2, 21-24 cm | ecosystem: Environmental > Aquatic > Marine > Hydrothermal... | reverse complement strand
GTTTCTTTGCCGAATAAAGGACCTTTCGGATGGTCCGCTTCACCTCGTATCGGCTGTAGTCGCTTAAGGAGAGAAGTATCCTGAGGCCCATTTGTATTGCTTTTACAACCGGATCATCACTTCTGATTTCCGGATTATTAGCCATCTTCTCCAGAGCGAAGATAACCGCATAATCATCCAGATCAGGGAATTTATTGTCCACGCCAACTATCTCCTCCTCAATAGTCATGAGGAGGGTAAGATAGTAATCATCTTCCCAGTCGATCTCATTCAGGAGTGGAGAGGTATCCTGACCGCACAATTCTTCCAAATCTTTTTAGTTTATATGTGAAACCTTTCTCTTTGTAGAGACCGTAATAAGCCCGTTTTCCTCCACCTCAACCGCTCTTCCTGGTCCTAATCCGCAGAATTCGGCCGATGCGAAATACTCGCTCCTCTTTTCTCAATTCGCAATATGCCGAGACTCCGGTAAACCCTCGGCTAAACAATCTCCAATCTTCGGCCAATGGTTACCCCCCGACCGAACGTTTGTCATTGTTGAGCATCATCCCCTGAGCGCCAACCTTTAACGAAAGCTGGGAATCGGCCCCGGTGTATAGTTTCGTTTTAAGCCGGCTGAGATTTTCGTAACTAATCTTATCCGATATCGCATTGGTGGTGGTAACCACAAGATCCTTCACAACCTGGGCGTCAAAAAAATTCGCTCTTATAGTGGCCCTTAAATAGATTCTACTCCTTTGATGTCACCACCGGAAATACTCGTTCCGGTTCCGGAACTCTTGAACCAGGATGGTTATCTACTCGGTTAAGAACTCTGTTCAAGCCCTTCCCCGAGGTTACCTCATCGTCTAATCCACCAGTAGCCCTGGATGTCGAGATTGGTGAGCCCTGATTCCCTGGCCCGGTTAACCACCTTAATATACTCCTCTCTGGTGATCCTCCGGGATAGCTCGGGGTAATCAAATGCCTTATAGCAGGGGTTATACTGGGCCATGATATTGACATAAGTATCTTTGGGCAGCTCCTCGGCGATCCACTCCATGATCTTCTCAGAGCCGGCAATATTATTGGGCATGACCAGATGACGGATCATCAAACCACGGTAAATAATACCATCCTGGGCAGGCTTTGCCACCCCTACCTGTCGGTTCATCTCAAGGATTGCCCTTTTGGTAACCTCAGGATAGTTCTTTGCCCCGGAGGAGTATTTCGCGGCCATCTCACCATCCCAGTATTTGAAGTCGGGCAGGTAGATGTCTACAATCCCATCAAGAACCTTGATGATCTCCAATCGCTCCCAGCCCGAGGTGTTATAAACGATGGGCAGTCGTAACCCTTTCTCTGCCGCAATGTCAATGGCTTTAAGAATATGCGGGGAGTAATGGGTCGGGGTTACCAGGTTTATGTTGTGGCAGCCGATCTTCTGAAGGTATAGCATCATCGAGGACAATTCATCAATCGTGGCTTCCGAACCCCGCCCCAGCTGACTTATCTCCCAGTTCTGACAGAAGACACACCTCAGGTTACAGTGGGTCAGGAAGATCGTCCCCGAACCTCCCTTTCCCACCAAGGGTCTCTCTTCACCAAAATGGGGATGTGCGGCCGAAATAACCAGCTGATCGCCGGGAGCCCGGCAGAAACCCTTCATCCCCTTAAGTCGATTGACTCCGCACTCTCTCGGACAGAGTCGGCATTTCTCCATAATCTTCCATAACTTATCGGCGCGATCTTTCAACTCACCCGAACGGTGAAGGCTCAGGTAGGAAGGTTTAAAATTGTGACCGATCGCATCAGATCTTTTGACCGTGGTCGTCTTCCTTCTATCATCATTACTGCAACCGAGCAACAGTGATAAACCTATTGGGAGGGACAGCCTCCCCACCGCTTTGAAGAACTCCCGGCGAGTGAGACCTTCATGAAAGAGCGATGCCATCTTGCCCTCCTTTTCAGGACGGCATTCCAAAACCCATCCCGAGGGGAGCAATTATATGAATAAGACTAAACATTTTAAGCAGAAAAACAACAACACAACTTCCCATTAGTCCCAGAACCGGAAGGAGAACCACACCACCGACAACCCCTCCCAGCCAGCCACCAACAAGGTCAGAGCTATACAGGATCCCGGCGGTATCGGTCAAGTTCTTCTCATCTTTCTGAAAGACCTTAGCTGCAATGGGAAATTGCGCACCAATCAAAAATCCGCTGATGAGTGAGATCGCCAGAAATAAAACCACCACACCTATTGATACACCTGGCATCACCAGATTCGGACGGAGAATATGGAATATGAGTGGCAGGACAAGAGAAAATCCGATTATGGCCAACTCGATATTCACCAAGATTCTCAGGTAAACTTTTACCCGGGAAAGGAGCGCAGTCATACCCATTGCCCCAGCCGCAACCCCAACCATGAAAGATGTCACCAGAAGACCAATCCAGGAAAAGATATGTCCATAAATTGATTGGAAGGTAAATATGATTGCTAAATCAAAGATCATTCCGGCAAAACCGGTCGTGGCAATACATAATGGAATACCAGAATTGAATGATCTCTTTTTCTGGAATCCGATTATGAAGGATATACCGAGGGAAAGAACTGTTGCCACAATGAAAAACCAGAGGTTTAGCTTCTCAATGAATCGGAAAAGACCGCACAGATATGGGGCAAAGATTGAATTCCAGTGGGAGATACTGTAAAATACCCCGAGCGGTCTGAAGTCATAGTTGATCTTCCGGGAACCGCCTGCGATGAAATCTAAGAACCAGTCCTGCCACCTCGGATGCAAGATCTTTTCGATATGGCGGGCAACAAGAACATTTACCTTGATTTCACGTTCTTTCAGTCTGGCAATAAGGCGCTCTTGATTAAATCGCAAAACCTCATCAGAACTCGAAGAGAGAAAGAGGTTCAACCCCTCTCCAGGAAACACCCGGACATATGGAAATGATGTTTTAAGCGTCCTGAAGATAGAACCATTAAGATTTCTCAACTCATCATTCAGGTATGATAATGACCCTGGTAAGCCAATGACCAGGATGCCGTTTTGGTTCATCTTCTTCTTTGCCAGAGCGAAGAACTCTTCTGTAAAGAACCTGTTCGTCTGGAGGTCTGAGGGGTTCAATATCCCGACCAGGATGACATCGTATCTCTGCTGGGTCGTCCTGAGCAGAAGGCGGCCATCGATTGGTCTTACTTTTACCTTAGGGTGGTTCAATTCCTGTTCGGTCAATGGGGTTGAATATCGTCTTATAAGCTCGAGAAAAGAGGGATCAAGTTCGGCATATTCGATCAACTCAACCGATCCGTGCTTCAGAATCTCAGCGATCAAGCCGCCGGCGCCGCCACTGATGATGAGCACCCTCTCTGGTCGAGGATGGCTCAGAAGCGGGAGATGGGCGAACTTTTCCACAAAGCCAATATCCGGAATCGGCGTTATCAGTTCCGCAATACCATTATAAAAGAAGATATATTGCTCCCCGCTCTTCACGACGCAGATATTACCATAGATTGAGTTCTGATAGTGAACAACATTGTGGTCTTTCCACTGGACTTTTATCGAGGTCCTGTGAAGTTTATCCACGCCACCGGAAGAAAATAGATGGATAGAAAAAACTATAAGGAGAATCGAGATGATGGTTGCAATCTTTTGTGGCAGATCGTTCACCCGGTGATGGATCAGCAATATCAGCAGAACAATAAAATTGAACAGGGCAAGTCCAACCGCCATCTGAAACGCATGGAGATAGATAATCAGGAGATAGGTCCAGACCACTCCACCCAGAATCGTCCCGATGGTCTCAAAGACATAAACCTTGCCGATCGAGGCTGGAGAGTGGTCAAGATATGTTGAATAGAGTTTGCAGCTGAAAGTAAATAATGCCCCATGAGACAGGCTCACCGGTAAAAGGATAAGTAGCGATGAGTAGAACATCGGTAGAAGGCAAAGGCTTTCTCCGATGGAAACCCCGAGGATACTCTTCAAAATCCGGATGATGTAGACAGCGGCCGGCAGTGATAAAGAGAATAGTATAGTAATTGCGGCAAACGAGACAACTTTATTTCTGGCTGTTTCTGCTCTCCGGCCTAAGACGAAACAACCCAATGCCTCAAGGATGAGCCAGTTGGCAAGGATAATACCGATCGAGAACTCATTGCCAGAAAAGACGATAAAAAGTTCCCTCAACAGCAACATCTGGGCGACAAGCCCACTGAACCCCATCGTCAATACCGCAATCCCGAGACAAACTCTCACCGCAGCCTTCTCTTCTCGGTGTAGCGATGGGACAAAACCACCGTTATATAAACTAACCCCAGTATCTTATCTCGAAGTCGTCAAATTCACCCAGATGTTCCCGCCAATGGACCTCCACATCAAGAACCTTAGCACCGGGCGGTCCTTTCTGGCAGAAGGTGATGAGCTGCTCAAGGGCTTCTTCCCTAGTATTGGTCCGGAAGAAGGCACCCCAACCCTCCTTTAGAAAAGGAGGGAGTCTGGTTCTCCTGGTTGGATCCCTTCCCACGCATTCTCCTCCCCTTTTCCCAAAGATCCCCTCCTCTCCTTTTTCCTCTGATCACCTTGACCAGCTCCCGCCCTTAAGCCAGTATTGCCATCAATCATTTTCGCTTTATAGAGAATGAGTAAATTTCATTTAATGTTCTGGGCATATCCGAAGTCCTGAGCCGAAGGCGATGGATTTGGAGAAAATAATTTTATCATTTTCTCTTTTAGCCTTTGTTAGGCGAAGCCGCGCAAATGAACCTATACATTCAGTTACAAAAAATGGACTATAACAGATATCAAAAGAAATAAGATAGCAATAATCATTGTAAACCTGCTAAATTTAGTGTGTATGACCATAGAGCTTGAGATACGAGAAAAAAGATCAGTGCTTGCTCCAATGGAAAGAACTAAAAAAGAGATGCCAAAGAGGTGAAAAGCTAACCTCCAACTTTCCCCAATCAAAAGCAAAATGCCAATAACAATAAATATAAATGAGATAATTAAGCAGATATAGAATGAAGTTTTGCGTGTTTGATAATTGCTACTTGGCTCTTTCGGAATTAATGATAATAATCCCATCTTTCAAAACCTCCTTTTTTAAACGTGATGTCGCCTAACCTTGGTATATCCGCACTCTTGGTGTTGATATACTGCCATTTTGGGGATGATATCCGCACTTGGTGCAGATATACTTCCTCTGGAAGAACGGGCCATGTCCCGCTCGCTGTTGAAATTCGATAGCGTCCGGTAACTCATCATGGCACTTATACTATGCCACCTCACCCTGTCAAGACTTTCCTTAATCAATGGGGCAGGAGATTCTGCCTTTCTCACTTATTCTCCTTAAGATCTTGCGGTTTTAGTATCTTTCGCGGCCTGTAGCCCAAAATAAAATGTCGGGTAGCCCTTAACTGCACCAGATCCACAGCTTTAAAAAAGATCCACATCATCGCTGCCACTTCTGCCAGCCCCCACATAAATGTCTCTAAGGTGACGGGTGTCCCTCTCCTGGCCAGGTCAATAAAGACTCTTTTAAATGTTCCTTTGGATGGGTCGTATCCGCTATGGAAACTCACGGCAAGCCTATCCTCTTCTGCACCTTCTGCTAATGCCCACTTATAGCCAACGTTTAGAAAGATGGTATATCTGCGGTCCATCTCATCGACAACAAAAATCCCATCCTCTTCTAAGCGATCACTTACCGATGATAAAAGCCTTACCAGCTCCCGGGGATTGAAGTGAGGGGTTGAAAGACCATACATTAACGCCAGATCAAACTTCCTCCTCAGGGTGTGGATCTTCTTAACATCTATTACCAATGTCTCTACTCTCTTTCCGATCACCTGAGTGCCCCATTTTTTAGCCCTTGCCAGAGCCTTCTTCCTTAGGTCGGTGATGAGTAGACTCACGCTGGATGCACGGTTGAGGATCGTCCGGGATAAAGCTACTCCCCCATAACCTGCGCCACCACATACCTCTAAGATTCTGATCTTTTTTCTTCTGGATAGTATCTCTTCCAGCCACGGGTGCTGGATGAGTCTCTTCATAAAGCCAAGTGTGGTCTCATAATACTCCTGTCCCGCCTTACTTTCAGGATTGTCAGGCCATGGTAGGACCGAATAAAGCTGCGATAACTTATCCTCCTCCATCTTCCTCTTACCACCCATAGTGACCCCCTTTCACCTATCCACCTACCATTGCCAGTAGAGAAAGGGATTGATCGGGGCGATGAGGGCCAACCCTTCCCGGGCATCAGGGAAGTAGAAATTTATCGATTGAACCAGAAACAAGGAACCTATAATGCCTTAATCAACCTCTTCCCCCTCGCTAAGGTCTCTTTCTCCTTAAGTATCGATTCTAACTCCGAGCATTGAATCCACTCCCGGAGGCGGATACCGCAATAAGACCAACCGGTTTATCTGCAACTGGGGAAGGGATCTTTCCATGCCGTTCCATAGCAAATAATCTAAGCAGGAGATCCGCTCCAGAAATGCATGAAAGCGAGAGGGATATAGAAATAGAAAGGACATGCAATTACAATTCCATCGGCTCTGCTCATCCGCTCGATCAATTGATTGAGGTCATCATCGAGACCAGAGTATGAGCTCCCCCTGATCCGATTAGATCCTACTATCCCCGGGATGGTCTTTCTCATCCATCCCTTCCGGTTCAAGCCCGGTTAGAATCCGAGGCTCATGATCACTCATTTCCAGTATCCCACCGAATGGAGAAAGTATTCTCCGGTATAAGTTCCTATATACCTGAAACGCTTCCGCAGTTCCTTAATCGGGTCTTTGAGGGTCCGGAGAAACTGACGGAAGGAACCATACTCGCTGATGAGCTTCTGGAATGTCCTCGCATTGGCAATTATTGCCTCCACCTTTCGGCGATTTCTAAAAACACCCACTCTTCTCATCAGATCCTTCGGATTACTCCGGGCAAGCCGGTCGATCTTAAATCCGTAGAAACCCTTGCGGATCCTGGGCCAGTTCCTCCTCACTGTCTTCCAGCTCAATCCGGCCTGAAGCACACAGAGAGAGAGGATCTCAAAATACTCCTGATCGGTTTTTGGTCTTTTTCCACTCATACAGTATCCATCCTTTCCCGAAGGGAACTCGCATTCCCAGGGTGCCTGATGAGCAAAAAGATTTGCCCGGAGGTATTCTGATACTTCAGAATAAGATCGTGCGCTGAAGTGTCCATAGCGCTGGAGCACCGAGAGGATCTCGGCTACTGCCATAACCTTCTCCAGGCACCCTTTCTTATAACTTATCTGTCCCGGCACATGAACAAACCCTTTTTCCCGGATTCACCTCACCCATACGTTTCAACGCCCCAACCAGACCATTGCGGATCATCCCTTCTTCATCAAAGAGGGTCCGGCTCAGATAACCCACCACCTTCCTGGAATCGATCTTCCCAATCTCACCAAGGATGTAGACCGCAGTTTGACGGCGGTATCGGTCCTTAAGGAGGTGAGCGGCGCCTTTGAGAATCCTGGCCCGGAGTCGCCTTTCCTCACGGTAGATTCGACCCAACGGGTCAGAAACATCCCGGGGCATCCTCAGACCGCTCACGAAAACCGTCCGATCCCTCTCCCCTGACACTCGGGGGAGGACAATGATGTCCTGAATGTAATAATAGATTCCGCCACCATCGCCGGTCTCTCGACTAAAAGGACCTCTCCATTCATGATCCACCCCTCAGGATCGATGGGTCTCCTTACGGAGGAGATGGGAACTCAACTCCACCGCCAAGCATTTCTTATCCGCACCCCTGCTTCACGATCAATATCGCAACAAAAATAGCTATCGCATCGCTCAGTCCGATCATTATTCAATGCTTTAACTGATGCCGCACCCCTGATTCTTCGATAAACCTCGAGGGAGAGTTGCAATGAGAGCGACCGAGATGATAGCCTTCGTTACTTAGAGTCAGAAAGAGATGCTCCTTAGCCCTTGTGATTGCGACATAGAAAAGCCTCCGCTCCTCCTCAATATCGTTTCGATCCTCGTGGGTAAAGATAGAGGGTAAAACACCATCGATGAGTCCAATCAGGAAGACCACCTCCCATTCCAGACCTTTGGCCGAGTGGATCGTGGAGAGGGTGACTGGTGGTTCGGTGACAAAATCATCGTCGGTGATCATTTTCCGCTCCGGGGGGTCGATGGCCAGCTCAGCAAAAAATTCCTCCAAGGATGAGTAGTTAAGGATGATCTCCCTCAACAGCTCCAGATCATACTGACGGCGGTGCCAGTCATCATAGCGATCACGGAAGATCGACATATAATACTTGAGCACCGCTCCGAAGAGGCCATCCAGATCTTCAAGCTCTCCCATCCGGACCAGAAGGGCACGGAGACGCGATAGACCAAGATGATAGCGTCCCGATCCTGTACACCATCGGTCAAGACATTGGATCACCTCACCCAGATCAGCACAAAATTTCAGTTCACCAATGAGCGAATCAGCGGTGGCGGTTCCCACCCCCTCGATCAAGAGCAGAACCCTCATCCAGGCCAGCTCATCACTGGGATTGGAATAGACCTTAAGGTGGGAGAGGAGATCCTTCACATGGGCGGTCTCACTGAATCTTAAACCTCCGAACACCTGAAATGGGATCTGCCGTTTATTCAACTCCGCCTGGAGCGGGATGGAAACGAATGAGGCGCGGAATAAGACCCCCTGATCCTTGAGATCGATCCCCTCCCTCTTCAGTTCGATGATCTTATCGGCCACCCACTCCGCCTCTTCTTTATGGCTGGAGAATTCCAGGAGCTCTGGCCTGGGACCGGCCTTCCCCTTAGCCGATCTCAGACACTTGGCATATTTATGCGCCATATTTTCCAAGACGGCATTGGCCAGATTCAGTATCGACTGGGTGGAGCGATAATTCTCCTCCAGTTTGATCACCCGGCAGTCGGGGAATCGCTGGGGGAAGTCGAAGATGTTGGCAAAGCTGGCACCCCGAAAACCGTAGATACTCTGAGCATCATCACCCACCACCATGACATTCTGATGCCGATCGGCCAAGAGATAGGTAATATCACGCTGGAGGAGATTGGTATCCTGATACTCATCAACCATTATGAACCGGTATCGATCCGATATCACTTCCCTGATCCGTTCATTCTCCAAGAGTGCCCGGGTGTGGATGAGGAGATCGTCGTAATCGACATAACCATTCTCCTGTTTGAAGGTATGATATATCTCGCTCAGTTGCCTGATAGAATTGGCCAGATCCAGGAAATGGGGATATTCTTTACGAAGTATCGCCTCAATCGGTTGACTCCGATTCACGGCCATGCTGATGATATTCCGGAGCGTCGATTTCTTGGGTATCCTCGATGAGAATATCGCCGCCTTCGTTGCGCAACGCTGGATCGCCTCTTCGGAATCGGCCTCGTCCAGAACAGTAAAGCGATGATCGAGTCCGATTCTGGCTCCGAAACGCCTCAGTAGATTGAGGCCGAAAGAGTGGAAGGTCCCCCCTTCCACCCTTCCACATCTCGGGTCATGCCTTGAGGCCCGCTCCAGCATCTCCCGGGCTGCCTTTCGGGTAAAGGTCAAGAGGAGGATGTGGCGGGGATCAACCCCCTGCTGGATGAGATGGAGGACACGATACTCAATCACCCTGGTCTTACCAGAGCCGGCTCCGGCAATGACCAGAACCGCACCATCGATGGTGGTTACCGCCTCAAACTGGGCCGGATTGAGATATTCTTTAATGCTCAGCATAACATTCAGGGGAATTTCATTGGAATAGAGAATGCCACCACTGGAAGATATCTGCCAAATTTTTTTACCAGCATTCCATTTTCGTCATCCAGGATTCGATACAGGCCGAATTCGAGCCCGAGCCGGTTTATTCGATAACCAACGAATCCTCCTAAGAGGCGGAAGTATGAAGAAGAAGATTCCTCCGGAATGGTATCAGGACCGCCACATCCAACAAACCCGAAGGTCTTTACTCCTCCATAAAGATCTTGTTTCTTCCCTACCCTGGCACTTACCCATGCATCTCCAAACCAGTTGAAGATAATAAGATCAGCCGCACCAAAACCACCAAAGCCACCTCTCACTCCCAGAGCGATGGGCGGTTTTTGCAGACCAACCTTCAAGAATGGGAGTGCTCCTGAAGTTCCGGTATAGATCCCACATTCTACAAACTTATTGATCAGAGTTTGTTGAAACCGGAAGTTGGTTCCCCAGAGCACAATAGGGAAAAGCGAATCTTGAGTGATACCGGTCGTAATACATAAGTCTACCGGATAGTATCCCAGGGAGTCCTTCGTCCCAATCTCAGCCGTATCGAGGGTGGCCACTGAAGGGCAGGATAATGGCAACAGGAGGGGAAGTAAAAATAGCAATATTTGCTTGATCCTATTCATCCATTTTGAATCTCCGAACGCACTGGCAGAAACCATGAAATAGTGCACAGAGTCCACCAAAGATCGAAAAGAGGCCCCAGAAGAGTGGTCGGGTGAAGACATGGGCAAATGTCGGTTTTGAGTAAGGCACAAGATAGATGCCCCAGGTGACCAGGAAACATCCGATTATGATGGTAGCGTGGCCAAAGATGACCAATGGTCCTCGACCTCCTTTGTACCCGAGGTAGACCAAGACTATTCCAATCGCCATCGGTATCACCCCGAAAGATCCACCACTCACAAGACCATAAATCCCGAGGCCGAACAGAAGGAGACCAAGGATGAGCGTAATCCAGCTGCTCGGGCGCATCTTTCCCTCCTACTCTCCTCCTTTCATCATCTGCTCCCTCATCTTTCTCATCATCTCCCTCATATTCCCTTTCACCTCCACTTTATCTGGGTCGAATAGATCGTCGGAGAGCCCTTGATTTATCTCTATCGATTTCACCACCATTCTTGAGACCGGTTCATCATCCATATAAATCTCCATGCGATAAGGATACTTACTCTCACCCACGATCTTCCGATAATCGGAGAACTTCACTACTCCGCTACCTTTCTCACCCTTAAACTCGGCCTTTACGGCCAGGAGCGTCTTCTTATCCAGCCAGAGCATAGTAAATGGTGCCTTTTCGGGCTCAAACTGGACCACCCAGCACTCATGGCCTTCGACTGTCTCGCTCCCGGTCAACTTTCCCTCTTCGGAAAGCCAGGACCACCAGTCTTCCTGGCCTTCCGGTCGTCGATAATTTTTCTCTTCGTCTTTGGGCAACTTAACTTTACCTGTAAAGGGTGAGATCATCCAGGCATCCTTCCCATCGTAGATGACAATTGTCTGCATTCCCTCCATACCTTCTGGCATTTCAGGCATCTCGATTGTCATCTCATGACGGTATTTCTCACCCTTCTTGTAGGTCTTCGATTGAGAAGTTATTTCACCGCGCTCGGTCTTGGTAACCGCCTCTCTGAGGATGGTAATATCCTTTATCTCCTTCTGGTAGTTATCGTAACGTGATTTGAGTTCCTTCAGGATGGATGCCCAATCGCCGTTCACAACTGCAACGAAGGTGAACAGCAGGGCAACCACCAGCAACAGTTTATGTCTTCGGTTCACAATACCCCCTTGTTTAGCCCAAAAAATACCTCTCCATTCGGTCGAATGCCTTATTGATCTCATTGGCCGAAACACAAAATGAGAGCCTGAGATGGCCTTCTCCGGTGGGGCCAAAAGCAGCCCCGGGCGTTGTTGAAACCCTGGCCTCTTTGAGAAGCTTTTTACAGAATCGCACCGAATCAGACCCTTCGGAAACGAGTATTTTTGGAAACATCAGATACGATCCCTTCGGTCTCTGGTAGCTGAAGACAGATGCCAATCGATCCAGTCTTTCACACATCAGATTGCGCATCTCCAAGTAGTGATCTCGAAACCTCCTCACACAATCCTGCGGGCCCCTTAGTGCGGCCAGGGCCGCATATTGTGAAACCACCGGAGCACAGATCGCAAATGGTATATGAGCTTTGCCAATTTGTGGGATCAGATCACGATGGGCATGTAGATAGCCTATCCGCCATCCGGTCATGGCATAGGTCTTGGTAAAAGTGAAACAGGAAATAACATTCCTTCTCATCTCCGGGATTGAGGCGATGCTGAAGTGTCGGTAACCATCGTAGACAAAATACTCATACGCCTCATCGGTGATTATCATAAGATCTCTTTCCAAGGCAATCTCAGCCAGTCTCCTAAGATCCTCCTCGGAAAAGACGGCTCCAGTGGGATTGGCTGGTGAGCAGTAGAGTATTGCCCTGGTTCTATCTGTAATCGCCTTCTTTATCCCATCGAGATCCAGCCGAAATCCTTCGGCTTCAATGGTGGGAACAAAAACCGGTCGGCCAGAGGCAATCTGAATCTGACGGATGTGGGTAGAGTAGGTGGGTGAAGGGAGTATCACCTCATCCCCGGGATCAATCACAGCCATCAGGGCAGCCGAAATCCCTTCAATTGCTCCCACAGTCACGATGATCTCTGAGGGATCGGCATCGATCTGGTTGTCCCGCCTCAATTTTTGGACGATCTCCTTCCTCAACTCCAATAGACCCGCGGTCTCGGAATAGCCGCCAACAGCGCCACGATCGATCGCTTCCTTGGCGGCAAGCTTGATATGGATCGGGGTATCCGATGTCGGCTTCGCCCATGAGAGGAAAGCAACATCCTCAATCTCCTTCGATAATCTGGTCATCTCATGGATCGCCGACTTGGCGATCCCTTTCATCCTATCCGAAATAACCATCCTGCCTCCTCAACTCTTCGATCTTCTTTTGCCACTCCTCAGGATTCTTTACCAACCAGGCGATGGCATCCTCCCGACCACGATGGAAGAACTCAACCAGGAGGAGTGGCCGAAAGACTGTTTTACCCAGATGGCTCCTGACCAGTTTTACGGTGCGGATGTTTCGAATCGGTATCGATATCTCCATCTGTGGGAGCACTCGGCTGAACCAGAGTTCCTCTCTCGTCAAAACCAAGGCGCCGTTGCCTCGAATCTGCTTTTTTCCTTTCGACTTGAAACCGAAAAAGTTGGCATCGAGTGATTGGAGTAGAATATCTTCTTTCGCAAAGCGCTCGGAGACCCGAATCGAGAGCTTCCGACGCACATTGACCATGATCGACCTCAATGTGATCATCAGTGCCAGTAGGACCAAAATGATAACGATCGCAATGATCACTCTCACCGAAGGCTATTCCTCACGAACACCCCACTCTGGAATCAGTAGTGGCTTGTCAGGGAAAAGAGTGGTCATCGTTTGGTAGATAGGATCCATAACCTCTTCAAAAGTGAGCCACTCTTCGTCAGGATACTGCTTTCCATAAAGGCTGAAACCCACCCAATCGACATAATCGTCACCGGGATAGTAGTTCTCAATCTCGTTCCAGCTTTCATCGGGATGACTGGTGTGGTTGACATGGAAATACCAGATCGCATTGGTGACCCCGTTTTCCCGGAAGAGATCCACAATATGGCGATAGGCATCAACATACCGCTCCGGCCCATCCGGCTTGGTGGGATCACCGTAGCCCTCTGTCCTTCCTCCGCCCTGAAAAACCCCGGACCAGGGAAACCAGTCTCCATTCATTTCCACTCCAAAGGTGATCATCACCGGTTTTTTGTAGCCCTTAATCACATCTGCCCAGGCAAGAAGGAGGGAGTCAAATTCACCATCGATAATCCTTTGAAGAGAATAGAGCGAATCGTAACCGGACTCCCAATAGTTTCGCCAGGGCATCATCCTTAGCATAGGGATAGCACCATAGTGGTCAATCTCATTCAGTTGTCGATCTGAAGCATAATTCTCCCCCCAGAAATTTGAAAATGGCACAAAGGCAACACCTTTATCAACCAGCTCTTCAAACTCCTCAATCTTACTGCTTGTTATCGAATCCTCAAGTTCTCCCCACCCTGAGAATACACCCAAATAGCAGGTCGATTCTGCGGCTGAAGGTGTAACACCATTATCGATCGTGCCAACAAAATAGGGGTTATCAATCCCTTCCCGATAGGCATTCAATGCACCCTCCGATGAATTCACCCTCAGATCACAGATATTGCCCTTCTCATCTTGAAAAAGCTCATTGTAGAGAACCAGGATCTTCACCCGACGATACTTCTCCGGAATTTTCTCAAGCGCATCCCGGTAAAATTGCGCCTTTAACCCCTCCTTCCCCTTCGAGCAATTCAAAAAGAGGAATAAAAATAGCAGTCCTACACAACCTCCACTTCCTTTCAAGGAGATCCGAGGTCTACCAAACATCTAATCGAGATGGACTTCTGCGGTCAGAGAGAGATGGTAGATCTGGTTGGCGGTGAATATGAGGTAGTAATAATAATTACCGACTGCCACTTCATAAATCCCATGAGCTTCAGCCAGCAACTTATCCAAAACCCTCTCCAACCTTCGACACCTTTCAAGAAACTCCTTCTTAGTAATCGATACATAACGCATCTTCTCATCTATCGCATTCTCGCGACAGAGATCAAGGATTTCCTTCTTCAGGGTCTCTATCTCATCAGAACTTAGTTTTCTTGAGGTCTTTTCACTTATCTTCCGCTCTGCCTTCTCCCGGGAGGTTGGGGAACAGACAATCCGATAAGTTGCATAATCGTGGGCAGTAAGATAAGAAAGAAGTTCACCCACTTCACCGATTATTCCGATCTGCTCTTCAGTCAGTTCACCCCTCCCTTTGCAATCGGAATACAACCGGATTTTCCGGATCCGGACAAACGTCTTTCTTCTCCCACGGAAAGTTGCCGCCAAACTGGAGAACCCTCAAGTAGGGATAGATCACCGCCCAGGCCGCCGGACAGATCGGAGGTAGCTCGCCTTGATAGACAAAGCGATCACCCACCTTATGGCCGGCATCACAATAGCCTTCTTGTCTGATTATGGTGATGATCACCTTCTTACCAAGCATTGGCAGGAGATTCCTGAATGGGGCAACTGTAGACTAAACTCTCACTTCTGGTTGCAACCCGGTCAATACTATCAACCTCAGCACTCATGATCGCAGCAATCACCATGCCACTCCTTCCCCTTCAGCATATCCGCCTTCCTTTAGAAGTCAACCGTCCTCACCGTGAAGCCACCTCAGCCCTCCGGGCCAGCCCTTATCAACCATCTCAAAGATCGATCTATAATCCCGCATTATTCAAGGGTTAATGCCTCTCCCGAATGTGAAAATTTACACCCCGTTTTTCTGTTTTTATTTGTCAAATCATGATCCCGTCGGCACAATGCCTCTGTAGGAGAGGCTTCCCAGCCTCGATTGAATCTTCTACATTTTTCTTCAGGGATGTGAATAATGCGGGATAATAGTCATTGATCCCCAAACCGGTCTTCCCTTAGCATGGCGGTAGACAACCGCGGTGGAGGTGTCACCGAACCCGTGGCATGGGTATCATTCTCCAGCATGTATCGGTAAGCAGGTCCGAAGACACCCAGCCCCCGGGAGATCACACCTTTTTTTCAGAATTAGCTGGATCCAACGATCGGGATAGGGGTGGATCGACCTCACCTCAAGTTCATCGCCGACCTCAGGCCGCCAGTCTTTGATCCGCTGGACCTTTCTCATTTCCACCACCGTAAAGCCGATCCTCCGCACTACTTCCAGATACTCCGCTTCGGTGAAGAAGAAGTGGGTCTCACCCATCTCCTCCTGCCAGTGTCCCTCATCGGTGGCATGACACTTACACACAAATTCAACCGCATCAGCGGCATCAATTCTCACTCCATCATCGATCCTCTCAAAATTAATCCTCCTCGGCCGGTACTCCCGGGCGAAGCGGTAAAACCTCGCTTCGATCGCCTTACTACGGAAGATCAGCTCGACCGGTTCTGGCTCCGGCTTCAAGAAGTCCTGGATGAGCAGGATCCCTTCTTTCTTTAATACATCGTGGGCGAGCTTGAGGGCCTGGGTCAGCCCTCTCTTTCCCGAACGGGAAAATATCTCATGGAGGACGGCAATGAAGAGTCCAGAATCGAAGGTGTTGGCCAGAAATAATGGTCCGGTGATATCACCACTGACCGGGATGACATTCTTCAAACCCTTCTCTGCCACATTTCTCAGCCGGTCGAACCTCTGATCGACTCCGATAATGATGCTATCCGGAAATTGTTCCGAAACCATCTCTAAGATGAAGCCACTACCACAGCCAAATTCAACGATGATTCCGGGACGGAGCCGGGCAATCAGAGGTTCAAGCCTGACCCTTTTCTCACTCAGTTCGGAGTTAAACAAGTCTCTTTTGCCGCAGTCACTCACTGTTATTCATCTCTTAAGTGCCTCCCTTACCTCCTTCTGGAAGTTCTCCCTATCCAGAAAAAATGATTTAATCGGCCTCTGATTTACAATGACCGGAAAAACCTTTCCCCTCTTCTCAACCTCTTCCGATTCCTCAAACTGGTTAACCATCCGGTTCTTCTCCACCTCGGGGAGAAATTGGATCATCCCGACCGGCCTGCCATCTCGATAAGCCAATTTTGCCAGGCGGCCATACCGATTTATCACCTGCCTCGCCCATCTTCTCTTGACCTTAGCGCCTTCAATGAAAACCCTCTCCTTTCTTCTCTCAGGCGGTATGCAGAGATTTATCAGATCGTCAACATTTGTGGTATCCACATCTTTTATCTCTATCCCGACCATTTACCTATTACCTCTTGATCTTAGTCTCAAATCTCTCCTCTTCTTTCCATCCTCAAACTCCTTTCTTTCCTCATCGGTCTCCAGGATGAGCCCAGGGACCGGTTTCGGCCTGCCATTCTGGTCCAATGCGACATAAACGAAATAAGCCTGATTGGTCAGCTCAATCCTCTGGGTCTCAAAATCCTCGGAGAGGACCTCAAGTTTAACCTCCATCGAGGTTCGGCCGACCCAGGTAAGCTTAGCCTTGAGCCTGACGATGTTACC
>Ga0180300_10000523_pt1 | contig 16895 bp, 17 predicted proteins | sample GuaBasSediGuay15_FD_121798 | JGI IMG/M metagenome (GOLD analysis project Ga0180300, IMG submission 121798) | Subseafloor sediment microbial communities from Guaymas Basin, Gulf of California, Mexico - Guay15, Core 4569-2, 21-24 cm | ecosystem: Environmental > Aquatic > Marine > Hydrothermal... | reverse complement strand
TCTAGAATAGATTCTCCAAAAGGAGATAAAAAGATATATATTGGATAAAAAACTTCCTTCTAGAAAATGAGAAGAAAGTCTGGGAGAAAACTTCTCATTTTCGAGCGGTTGAGATGGGATGGGATGGTGATGCACTCCTTTTAAAACCAGCCCAGACTTTTTTGTTCATTGCTACCATCACCAGAGATAAAACAGCTATTTAAGAACTTTTTTTGCAGGTACATGTGCAGCTGGAATACCTTCTGAATCATCTAAGTGTAAAAGTAAAGATGGTTGTTTAACAAATTCTAAAAATAGGCAGGTTTTTTAACAGTCTTATATTACCTCTTCTGCGGTGAGGACTGGAAATGGGTTCAAAGGTTAGAATCAGATATACTACGCCAAAGCAGATACCTTTATTTGAAGAGGAAGAAGATGGAGAATTAATAGGATACCAACGATAACTTGTTTCATCTATAACTTCGAATATTATTTTTAACTACCATCTCTTTGGATTCCAAAACACTATAATCTATTATATCTACATAGGATTGCATCTCCACCTCTATACTGTTATCATATTTAACTATTAGATTGGTGAAGGTTACCCTTATGGATTCATTGCTTCCATCATCGATGAATAAACGTAGATGAAAAGGATCTTCCACTCCGAAATCTTGGTCAACCTCTGCCTCAGGTTTACCCTCGCCAGCGCATTCAACTGGTATCCATCCTAGTTTATCTCCAACGTAAACCTCTGCCCATACATGAGGTATACACTCTATATCCCCTTGGTTTTCCTCAATTATATATCCTTTTATAAAACGAGATGGTATATCTATTGCTCTACATAAAGAGAGATATAGAAAGGTTAGATCATCACAATCCCCGGTTTTCTTTATAAAGGTAGTTGAAGCTGGTTGAACCTCCTCTGAACCTATATGTGGTTTGTATGTAGTATATGTTTTAAGCCAGATGAATAGTTTCTTTGCAGCTAAAAAAACATTATCAGTATCTCCTATAACTGATTGAGCAGTAGATTTTATAGATGGATTATAGGGGTCAATGAATGTAATAGTTTTATTTCCTTGAGGATGAGTATATCTTCTAACTATATCAGGATGATATAGGTTTATATCCTCTATGGTATCTGCCTTTGAACCTTTTAAATCCTCTATTAGAAAACTTCCTGCGGTTATAGATGCAGATAAACCAAGTTTATAATCTGCAGTATGTCTACCGGTTATATTCCAAGAAATCATACTATTATTTGCATGATAAACCATCGTTGATCTATCTTCCATTAGAATCTCTGTTACAGCTATATCACCTTCTAATACATCTGGTATGTCAAGTATATAATGTATTTGATGGAAGCCATCTCCTATACAATGAATATTATAACCATAAGAGATCTTATAGGATAGCTCTGTTGGTCTCTCCTCATATATAACCTCTGTTGCAAGGATATCTTCAAATAGATCTAAACATCCCGATAAGGGTAGAATTAGAAGTATTGGAATAATATACCAGATTAGTTTCATATCAAAGGTTTTCTCAATATCTTCTTTTTAATACCTTTTGCAAGAGATATACGGTATTTACATTTTTTATTCAAGGGACATCTTATACAATTTGGATTATCCTCAGTACAAACTGTTGCGCCGATTTTAGCTAGAGAATCAAGATATTTATATACATTTTCATTCATTTTTTCTGCTTCCTCTGATAGTAGACGTATCGCTTCATCTGGATCTCTCGTTGGAACCCATCCTAGTCTATATGCTACTCTAGCTACTCTTTTAGCTTTCTCAGTAGCGGTATCCTTCTTAGCAGTTGGTTTAGGTTGATGAATTGGTTTAGCAGGTGGTATATAATCTGGGTTTTCACCTTCTTTTGAGATTTGTACAGATCTACCACCGTGTTTAGTTTCCCTAGTTCGAATCTCTACCATAACTGGCATTTGAAGAGAACCACCAGCTACTAAGGCTACTCCTATAGGTAACCTCTGTATCTCATCAGCTGTTTTAGTTGTAAGACCTTCAACGGATTGAGTAACAGCTTTTAGATCATTTGGATTCGTAACCTTCAATATAATATTAGTGTTACATTGAGATATAACATTTTTATCAACCTTCGCTGGTCTCTGACTAACTATACATAAACCCATACCAAATTTTCTACCTTCTGAGGCAACTGTTCTAAGTATAGAAGATGATATAGCATTCCCATATCCACGCTCTGGACAATAGTTATGAGCCTCCTCTACAATATATAAAAATGGTGGTACCTTACCTGCTTTTCTATATTCAAATAATTCTTTAGTGAGACGGGCAACAACTACACCTTGAACATCTGGAGGTACACCCTTCATGTTTATAATACTGCATTTACCTTTTTTAACGAGATCTACAGGGTTTGTACCTCCATCCTCTGAGAATAAACCTATGGCATCTAAAGCCTCTAAAGATGCTATAACATTCCATCTAGCGTTACTTTTACTACGTTTTACCGCATCAATTATATCCCTAAGTGTATAATATGATTTATATTCCTTTAGTTCTTTAATCGCTTGATAGAGTACACCCTTCTGTGGACCAGATAGTTTAGGTAGAAGCTCTAATATCTCACCAGCAGTTAGATTAACACCATTCAATGTAAGATGTTTAATAGAACCTTTACTCCCAATTGGAGAATATTCAACTATTTGATTAGCATAAGATCTGCTTTTAACATTGAAACGCTCCATGTTCTTCTCATCTTTCTTACTATTATTAGGTTCCGCGAGAGAACCATATTCTCCATGGGTATCAATAATTACCATTGGAACCTTCTTCTTAAGGAGTTCCTCTACTAGTACACCAGTTGCATAACTCTTACCTCCACCTGTTTTAGCAAGTATACAAACATGTTTCTGAACAATTGTATCTATATTAAGATAAACAGGTAGATCATGCCCCTTCAACAAACCGATATAGGCTCCATTTTCTTTTGAATCACTTAAACCTAAAACTCTTCTAATCAAGTTTTCATCAGCTTTAATTATCTCAGTACCTGGATCAAATGGAGTACGAGGTGACTGAAGAAGATTCTTATTATCCCTATAACCTATAACCTCTGCAAAAGCTGACATACTAGTTTTAATGAAAGGTTTCTCCTCTCCACTTAACAATGCAGCTGCATCCTCAAATTTTAGATCAGAATGCCTAGTTATATCTATAACCTGTGCAAGCATCTCCCCCTCTTTATGTGGAACATAGATGTAATCAAATTTTTTTATATTCTCTCCATGTACTGCAAATTTAAATTCATTTGATCCAACATCTCCATAGATGTATCCAACTACTTCGCTTTCCCGCTGCATCCATATCCCCTTTCCCAGAAATAATCAGCAGGATAATGGCAACATTAGTTATTATAGTTTTTGTAATTTTTTACTAATAGAAGCAGGTAGATCCGCAAATACTTCTAACGCCTCAATTTCTAAGAAATGCATATCACCTGGTATAACAATAGTATGAAGAGGAGGACCAAAATCATATTCCTCTAGATCCCTAATTCTACCTGCTTTAACAGTAGGATTAGGAGAACCAGCACGTGCAACACCACATATTATACTGTCTTTATCAAATAATCCATCGTCTTTCTTACCCTCCATTTTAAGTAGTATCTCTATACCCTCATTTATAGTCATAAATCTATTGTCTTGGATATCTAATAATACAAGGGTGTGTAATCCATGTTCTCTATTCTCCTTTATTATCTCATAGGGGCTTAGAGGGAAAAAATTTGATTCAGGATATACAAGAGTAGTAGTTCTACCGAATTTATAATGCTGTAAACCTAGTAAACCAGGGACAGCCGTTAGAATACTAGAGCCATGTATAACATGTGTTTTAATTCCTTTCTCTATAGCTTGTAGTCTTAGAGAGAGATGCGTAGTAGCAGTTAATGGGTCACCACCTGTTAGAAAAACAACAGATTTATGAGATGCATCATCGAGTATAATTCTTCCATCCTCTGTTTCCTCTCTAGATAAAACATTTATCTTTCTACCAATTACCTTTTCTATCTCCCCTACAGTTGTACCGGTGAGTTTAGATGTATAAAACTCTGCATAAACCTTATCACAGTTTCTAATAGCTTCTAAAGCTTTTAATGATATATCTTTCTCATCATATAAACCTAGGCCAATAAATGTTAAACTACCCATTTAAAAACTATGAAGAAAATCTTTATCTAAAAAGTTTTACCTACCTCAGATATAAAAACTTAATTTCTATTAATTCCAGTTGAATTTTAACCAAAAAAATTGTTTACCAGGCTCAGTTATTCTATTATCTCTATATTATCTCCAATTTTTACTCTTCCACCTAAGATTACTTTAGTAAAAACTCCTTCATTAGGCATAATGCATCTTCCAATCTGTTTTTTTATTGCACAATCTTCATGACATTCTTTACCTATCTGAGTTACCTCAAGTATAACCCCTTCGCCGATTTTTAAACGATCTCCTATAACTAAAGTTGAAAGATTCAAGCCTTTTACTGTTAGATTCTCTGCAAAATCACCATATCTTATATCAACACCTTTCTTTCTAATCTTATTAATACTTTCATCAGATAGTAGACTTACTTGACGGTGCCAATTGCCAGCATGGGCATCTCCTTCGACACCCATCATCGTTATCCTAGCCTCTTCTATGGGATATTTTTTATCACCCTTCTTTTCACTTATATTGATTGATAAAATCTTACCTTCCATAGATAATAGAAGTTTTTACTATCTTTATATATTTTCCTTTTTTCATCTTTCTATAAAGATCTTTATATCCCCCTCTATTAATACCGTGACTTATGAAAGCTAAATCTATAGTAGTTTTATCAACCATTATTATTGCTATTCTTATCATAATTGTAGTACTCAATAGAAGTGAAGAAAAATCTATAAAGATATTCCATGCAGGTAGTCTTTCTATCCCATTTGATGATCTTGCAAAAGAATTTGAAAAAGAATATGGAATAAAAGTTTATAGAGAAGCCGCTGGTAGTGTATCTACAATTAAAAAAGTCACTGATCTTGGAAAATATGCGGATATAGTTGCAAGTGCTGATTATACACTTATTGAAAAGATGATGGAACCTGATTATTCAGATTATTGTATACAATTTGCTACAAATAGTCTTGTTATAGCATATACCAATGAAAGTAGATATCATAAGGAGATTAATGAAAATAATTGGTATACGATCCTTGGAAGAGATGGAGTGAGATTTGGTTTCTCTGATCCAAATAAAGATCCATGTGGTTATAGAACAATGATGGTATTACAACTTGCATCGATATATTATCATAATGAGACGATATTTTATAATCTTGTAGAAAAAAATACTCCCATAAAAAACAACTATACAAATAATAGCTATACAGTATATATCCCTGATAGCAGCAGTCTTACATCAAATGAGAAGATAATGATACGACCAATGGAAGTTGATCTCATGGCTGCTCTTGAATCTAATGAAATAGATTATCTTTTTATATATGAAAGCGTGGCAAAACAACATGCTATCTCGGGAGTTAGATATCTAACTCTAGAGGATGCTATAGATTTATCAAATCCTGATAGAGTAGATGATTATAACAAGGTTACCATTGAGATGAGTGATGGGAGAAATATAACAGCGAAACCAATAGTTTATGGTGTAACAATACCAAAAAACGCTGAACATAAAGATTATGCTGTAAAATTTATAGAATTACTTCTCGGAGAGAAAGGTAGAGAGATTTTAATCAAAAATGGTCAGAAACCTTTGCAGCCTGCGGTATGTGATCATAAAGATTTACTACCAGATTCTATTAAACCCTATGTAAAATGATGCAGAATAAAGTGGATAAGGTTATATTAATTGCTTCAATAGCAGGTGCTATACTAATAACAATGTTACTCCTTCCTATTCTGAATATATTATTCTCTGTAGGTGTGGATAAGATATTTGAAGCTGCAATGGATAAAAATGCGATATCTGCTATACTAACAAGTTTTGAAGCTGCATTAATAGCAACTTTTCTAAGTTTCATATTTGGTGTTCCCCTTGCATATATAATGGCTAGGAAAAATTTCTATGGAAAAAGTATAATAGAAAGTATAGTTGATCTACCAATAGTTATACCTCATACTGTAGCAGGTGTAGCATTACTCATGGTTTTTGGTAGAAACGGTATTATCGGTGCTCCACTAGATAATATCGGAGTGAGGATATCAGATTCAATTCTCGGTATAGTAGCTGCAATGATGTTTGTTTCAGCTCCATTTCTCATAAACCAAGCAAGAGAAGGTTTTGAATCTATTGATCCTAGGATGGAGAACGTTGCTATGAGTCTAGGTGCAACGAGAACACAGGTTTTAATGACTATTACACTTCCATTGAGTATTAGAAATCTTCTAGTTGGCTCTATAATGACATGGGCTAGAGCTATAAGTGAATTTGGAGCTGTTATAGTGATAGCATATTTCCCCATGGTTGCTCCGACATATATCTATTCCAAATATATTGAGCAGGGACTTGTTGCATCTGCGCCTATAGCTGCTCTTCTACTCATTATCACAGTTACAATATTTGTTTTTATGAGAATCATTCTATCGAGATGGAGGGCATATGATAAAGATTGAAAATTTATCAAAAAAATGGGGATCCTTTTCATTGAAAAATATTTCTTTTAATGTTAGAAAAGGAGAGTATTTTGTTATATTAGGTCCAACTGGTTCAGGTAAAACACTTCTACTTGAAACAATAGCAGGTTTCCATAAAGTAGATGATGGTAGATTATTCATAGATGGAAAGGATATAACTACTCTTACACCAAATGAGAGAAAAATTGGATTTGTATACCAAGATTATATGCTTTTCCCAAATATGAGTGTATTGGATAATATAGCGTATGGTCTTAGAGTTCTTAAAGAGGATGAGAGGAAGATAGATGAGAGGGTTAAACAACTTGCAGATATGCTTTCCATATCTCATATATTACATCGTTATCCTTATAATCTAAGTGGAGGGGAACAACAAAGGGTTGCAATTGCAAGGGCTCTAGCTATACAGCCTAAGCTACTTTTATTAGATGAACCATTGAGTGCATTAGATGAGATGCTGAGGATGAGGATAATAAAGGATCTTAAGAAAATCAATAGAGAAGAAGATATCACAATGATACATGTTACTCATTCTAGAAATGATGCTATACTTCTCGCTGATAGAATAGCAGTTATAAAAGATGGTAGTATAATGCAGATTGGGAAAACAGAAGAGGTTTTTAGGAAGCCTAAGAATAAATTTATTGCAGAATTTGTTGGAGTTGAAAATTTATTTAGAGGAGAAGCAAAGAGAACAAATGGGTTAACATTGTTTAAAACAGATGGTATAGAACTTTATTCCTCAATGCAGATAGAAGGAGATGTATACGCTACTATAAGACCAGAGGATATAATTATATCTGATAAAAAGATAAAGAGTAGTGCAAGGAATTGTATTCCTGGAGTTATAAAGGAGATGATAGATATGGGAAACGTTATAAGAGCTACAGTAGACTGTGGTATACCTTTTATGGTAAATATAACCCATGAAGCGATGAGAGAGATGAATCTTTTTTTAGAAAAAAAAGTGTGGCTTGTATTCAAGGCACATAATGTTAACTTGTTTAGATGAATATGGTACAACCAATTAGAGATAGATATAATCGACCTGTAGAGAGTATAAGGATATCAGTTACAGGGAGATGTAATCTTAGATGTATCTATTGTCATAATGAAGGGCAGGTAGAGAGTAAAAGAGAGATGGACGCAGAAGAGATAGAGAGGATATTAAAGATTGCAAGTGACATTGGAATTAAAGATGTAAAGTTTACAGGGGGAGAACCTCTATTAAGAAAGGATGTACTTGATATTATCAGAGCTGGAAGAAGATATATGAGAGATGTTTCAATGACAACAAATGGTACACTACTTTCCGATATAGCATTGGATTTGAAGGAAGCTGGTTTAAATAGAGTAAATATAAGTATGGATTCCATTGATAGAGAGAGATACAAAGAAATTACATCTATAGATATGGTGGATGAAGTTAAAGAAGCTATTAAAAAATCAGTTGAAATAGGTTTACATCCAGTTAAAGTTAACATAGTTGCCTTCCAAGATTCCTTTGAAGATATCTTTGATACAATAAAATTTGTATGGGATGCCGGTGCTATACCACAGATAATAGAAGCCATTAACATTGGCAGAAATAAAGAAGTTTATGCTATTGATAAAATAGAGGATAAGATAGCTTCTATAGCTAGGGATATTAGGGAGAGGAAGTTACATAGAAGAAGGATTTATAGTATTAATTATAATGATAGCATTAGAGAGGTTGAGATTGTAAAACCTATGCATAATAGTAGATTCTGCGCTAACTGTAATAGAATAAGAGTTACAAGTGATGGTATGCTTAAACCTTGTATAATGCATAATAGAGGATTAGTTGATATATTAACACCTTTGAGGAATAATGTTGATGATGCAGAGTTGATAAAATTATTTAAAAAAGCTATAATGAATAGATTTCCATATTGGAGATAGAAAAATGGGAATGGTTGATATAGAAGATAAGAGAGAAGTAGAAAGGATTGCTATTGCAGAAGGTAGGATAAAACTTAAGAGGAAAACAATAGAGGCTATAGAGAATAATAAAATAAAGAAAGGAGACCCTTTTAAAACAGCTGAAACAGCAGCTTTACTAGCTATAAAAAACACTTCTAATGTTATACCCCATTGCCATCCATTACCTATAATGTATGCAGATATACAATTTTCCATTGAAGGATATGAGATTACATGTAGATGTGAGGTTAAAACTAGTTATCGTACTGGTGTAGAGATGGAAGCACTTCATGGGGTAACTATTGCACTGCTTACAGTATGGGATATGGTGAAGTATCTAGAAAAAAATGAACAAGGTGAATATGATACCACTAAGATATATGATATAAGAGTTGTCAGGAAGATTAAAGGTGAATGAATGAGTTTAGAAGAACATAGGAAACATGCTGTTAGGGAAATTAAATTCTCTCTTGTTATAACAACAGATTCTAGAGATGAAAATAGTGATATCAGCGGTAGAATGATGAAGGATATGATTGAAGATAGAGGCTACACTATTTTATCAACATATTTTATCAAAAATGATTTTGATGAAATTCAAAGGATACTCCAGGATCTTATAAGAGAGAAAGCGGATATAATAATATTTTCTGGAGGTACAGGGATTTCTTCTAGAGATGTTACTGTAGATGCAATTAAACCATTGTTTGATAAGGAACTCTATGGATTCGGAGAGTTATTTAGATATCTAAGTATGAAGGAGATAGGAAGTTCTGCATTACTTAGTAGAGCATGTGCAGGTGTTAAAGATAATAGTATCATATTTTGTATACCTGGTTCTCCAAATGCTGTTAAACTTGCAATGGAGGAATTGATTTTAAAAGAAGCAGGGCACCTACTTTATGAGGCGAGAAAATGATGAGACCCTTCCTAGAACTTATAGATTTCGAAGAAGCAAAAAAGATTATAATGGAGAAAACAGAGCCTATGGAGAAAAGGGAGAAGATAGATATATTGAGTGCTATTGGTAGAGTTATCTCAGAGGATGTTATCTCGGATATAAACATTCCTGGCTTTGCTCGTGCTGCTGTAGATGGATATGCTGTTATAGCAGAGGATACCTATGGAGCAAATCAGAGGGAACCTAGAGAGTTAAAAGTTATAGGGAAAATATTTGCAGGTGATACTAGTAAGATTAGAATTAATAGAGGAGAATGCATACAGATTGCAACAGGTGGAGCTATACCTGATGGGGCGGATGCCGTTGTCATGGTAGAACATACTAGTTTAGATGATGATACTGTTAGGATAATGAAACCTGTTTATCCAGGAGAAAATGTTTCATCAGAGGATGAAGATATCGCTAAAGGTGGTGTTGTATTGAGAGAAGGAGATGTATTGAATCCTGCTAAAATAGGCGTTCTAGCAGCTCTTGGAATTAATAGCATAGATGTATATGCTCTACCAAAAGTTGCGGTTATTCCAACAGGAGATGAACTCGTTCCCATAGGGGGCAAACTGGAATATGGCAAGATATATGATATAAACTCTTATACACTTGCTTCTCTACTTCAGGGTTCAGCTGATGTACATATAAATGAGATAATAGAGGATAGTGAGGATAAGATAAAAGAATGTATTAAATCCCTTAAAGACATGGATTATATAATTTTTTCAGGTGGAAGTAGTGTTGGAGAGAGAGATATCCTTATAGATATCATCGAGGAAGAAGGAGAGGTGTTCTTCCACGGTATAGCTTTGAAACCTGGTAAACCAACGATATTTGGAAAGATTAGAAACACGCTTATCTTTGGAATGCCTGGTTATCCAACATCATGTCTAACTAATGCCTATACGTTACTTCTCCCATCAGTTAAAAAGAAAGCTAGAATGCCTTATATAGAGAAGAAGAAAGAAGTTATACTCGCTGAGAAAATTGTTTCTACAATAGGGCGACATCAGATATATACTGTTGAAGTAGAGGATGGAAAAGCATATCCAGTGTTTAAGGAATCTGGAGCCATAACAAGTATGAGCGAGGCATCAGGTTATATTGAAATCCCAGCTAACGTTGAATATCTCCCAGCAGGTAGCAAGATTCTTGTAAAATATTTCTAGTTCCTCAATCTACTTCAATTTACCTTGGAATAATTGCAGCCTAGGTTTTTCTATTGTAAGCTATAATTCGCTGTTTTTAATCTTTGTTTTTAACTCATCCCATTCAGATAGATTTAATACACAGGTATTATCTCCTTCACCAATTATAACTACATCTTCTCTTATCTCCACACTTGGCCAGCATCCTTTCTCTCCGCATAGATATACCTTAATCTTTCCACCTCCTACTATAACTCTAAAAATGTTAACTACTGTTAATTTTTAAAGATTTGGATGAAAAAACTAGTCTCTGCAAAAAATTCCATTATTTTGAAGATTCACATTATATACAAAGATGATTCCTATGAATAATCTGTTAAATATTATCTCCTCTACCCTAGAGATATATTTAATTTTATTATCCTCTCTTTCTCACAGGTTATATAAATAAGTTGGATGATTCCCCTTATAAAATGATGGATTTACTAATAGCTTTACCTTTATTCTTCATAGGAGTACTATTTCTATATAAAGGATCAGATATGCTTGTTGATGGTACATCTCATACTGCTGCACAGCTAGGGGTTTCATCTCTAATTATCTCTGTTGTAATAGTAGCATTTGGTACTTCAACTCCAGAATTTGCTATATCTGTCGGTGCAGCTATACAGAAACATGCAGATATATCAGCTGGGAATATACTAGGTTCTTGTATTGCAAACTTATTATTAGTATTAGGTTTAAGCGCAGTTATACAACCCATAAAGATACAGATGAAGATTATAAGAAGAGAGATGCCTATTGTTACATTAACAACCTTGATACTACTGGTTTTCTCCATCTCTGGTTTACTAGATGAATACCATATTATAGGTGGAATATTATTTATAATATTATTCTCTCTGTTTCTAATCTATTTTGTTAGATGCGCAAAGCAGGAGAGAAACAGTTTACTGGAGTCATCTTTTGAAGGAGATTCTATATTGAAGAATATTATTTTTATCATCTTAGGTTTGATAGGCGTTATACTTGGAGCATGGATTTTAATTAAATCAGCGATTATAATGGCAGAAGTATTTCACATCTCACCTTTCATAATCTCTCTCTCCATGGTCGCTGTCGGTACTTCTCTACCAGAGTTAGTAGTTTCGACCATGGCAGCTTATAAAAAAGAAGCTGATATAGCAGTTGGAAATGTACTTGGATCAAATGTATTCAATATATTTCTAATACTTGGTGCCTCTGCTATATTTATACCACTTAATATGAGAGAAGCATTGGATCACCTAGTTATCTTAATGGCTGTAACTATAGTAGCATTTATCGTATTATACACTGGAAATATAATTAGTAGATTAGAAGGCTTAGTTTTCCTAGTTATATACGCTATGTTTGTATGGTATATATTTCTATAGATGGAAGATAGATTGTATTATATATCTGAGTGAATAGAATATATCTATTTTAGATTTTGATGTTAGAAGTGAAACATCTATAGTATCATAGTCATTGGGATTATCCATATTTATAACTTTAATAGTTCCTGTGAATCCATTGTTTCTCTCTTTAGGTGCAATGACTTTTACTTGAATTGTTTGAGGGCTATCACTAGGTTTAAGATTATATCCCATATTTGGTGTAAAAGTCCAATTACCCCAAGTGGGATGGGATATTATACGCCAATTAAGCGTTGAATTGGCATCACCGATATTAGAAACTGTGAAGCTACCATATACCTCTTCCCCAGGTTTTACATTTGACCAACTTAAACTACCCTCGCAATCTAAATCAGGGGTATACCGGGTTACTGTTACCTCTTTACCTATGACATCAGTATGTCCATCGTTATCCTGTACAACTAGATATACATTATAGGTTCCTGCTTCAGGATACTCATATACAACCTCTTTCCCATAGTCATCGAATCTTCCATCTCCATTGAAATCCCATCCTCTATATGTTATATCTCCATCCATATCAACGCTTTTATCGATGAAGGTTACTTTTAAACCATCTGCACTCCATTCGAAATCTGCTATTGGATAACCAACACCGACAGGTTTTGTAATACTATACCATCTCCCTTATGGTCTTTTACATAATGTGTCACATAATATAGTCCATCATCTGGGAATGTATGTACAACGTTTTTACCATAGTCATCGATTATTGTATCATTATTAAAATCCCATGCATATTCAACGAATGGACCACCACTGCTTGTATCGTTAAATAGTATGGTATGATCGTATAAAGGTTTCCATGTGAAATTAGCAGCAGATGTATTTGGTAAATAGTTTGAATATATCTCTTTGTAACTAGTGTTTTGAGATATATTTTGAGCTAAACCTTGCATGCCAATTAATATATAAACTATAATTAGCATTGCTACTATTCTCTTATTCATCTCTAAATTAACCCCATAACACTAATAAAATAATCTAATTTAAATGTTTCTAGTAAACATTTAAGTTTATATTTTATCTACAATTCAGAACATATAATTTATAAATGTAACAATAGTTAAAAAATTAGAATTGGAATTAAATTAGCTATGAACTTAGAGATAGATAAAATTAGAAACACTATTTAATAACAACAATATTTTTAGATATATGAATTCATGGAGAGAGGATTACCTCCCAATCCTAGGTATGGCGGGGTTCTTTATTCTAATGTATACATTAGCTCTGATAATCTTACAACCCTTCCATGAGATAGGGGGAGTAAAACCAGCTTTTGAAAACCCTGAGGATCCATCTAATATAGTTTTTATCTTAGTTACAATCCTAGTTTTTACATTGATAATACTATTAATTGCAAAATTATGGAAGAAAGAGGTTATACAATTTATAATACTAGGAGCAGTTGGTTATACTGCCTTTTATGCTTTTTTTCTACCAATGTTTGCAATTCTATTATCAAACCCAATTGTAGTATATAGTGTTGCAATAATTATAACAATATTATTGATCGTTGCTCTCTATATTTACCCAGAATGGTATATTGTTGATATAAGTGGTATAGTAGTTGGAACAGGAGCGATTATAATCTTTGGTATGTCTTTAAGTGTACTATTAGTAGTTATACTACTTGCTATACTTGCTGCCTATGATGCTATATCTGTATATAAAACAAAACATATGATTGATCTAGCAGATACCGTGATGGATTTAAAACTACCTGTTCTACTGGTTATACCAAAGAAACAAGGATATTCCCTACTTAAATCCAAAAGTTTAAAGGAGCAGATGAAGGAGAATAAAAAACGAGAGGCCTTCTTCATGGGTTTAGGAGATGTAGTTATGCCAGGTATATTAGTTACAGCTATATACTATAATATTTCAAACTCTCTTCTTCTATCAATAGGGACAATAATAGGTATATTAGCTGGTTTCATAGTTTTAATGATCTTTGTTTTAAAAGGAAAACCACAAGCAGGATTGCCATCTCTATGCGGAGGAGCAATAATAGGGTATATAATCTCTAGTTTAATATTATATGGACAAATCATAGGGTTATACTAATAGGATGTTCTAAAACCACAGTTTTCACACCATATTTTTCTATTGAAATGCTGCAAAGGACTGCCACATTTTGGACAAACAGTTTTTTCTAGGAAATGTTCAAGCCATATCTCTTGCACCTGAGGTAGATCCTCCATCTGTATTCTATTAAGGATATCTTCAAGTTCTGGGGTAACAGCAAGTTTCTTTAAATTAGAATAATTCCATTTATGAGTCCTCTGATTGTATACCACTGGGTATATAACTTCTTTTGAAGGTTTTCTTACCTCTCTAGCTCTAAGTAATATTGCAGCTAATGTTACACCACTTATAAGACCACCTAGATGTGCTAAATGAGCTGTTCCATCAGGTACATCTAACCATACAACAAAGGTTTCAATTAACGCGAAGAATAATACAGCATATATTACTTTAATTCTAGTTAGAAACATTATACCTATACCAATCGGCATGATAACTTCATCACGTGGATAAGCATAAGCAAAAGCACCCATGAGACCAAATATTGCTCCTGATGCACCAATTAATGGTACAGCTGAACTGAGATCGAAGATAGAATGTGTAATCGCACCAAATATACCTGTAACTATGAATATAAGGAGGAGTTTTTTTCCACCGATTCTCTCTTCAAAAGCACTACCTACGAAAAACAATACCAGCATGTTACCAAAGATATGGAAGAAACCACCGTGTATAAACATTGAAGTTAGAAAGGTATACCATTCTGGGAGAAAAGAGATAGATGAGAGATAGATAGGTCTGAAACCTAAACCAGCGTATATTAAACCATGACCATAGAAACCATATACAATCTCTCTATAAAATGGAAGAGTTACTAGAAATACAGCAAAATTTGCAATTATAAGCGTATGCGTCATAAGCCATCCTCTGATGTATCCTATTAGAAATACTGCTACTATTACTGATATACAGAGAAATGCAGACCAATGTTGAGGTAGCATAATTAAGTCCATCTTCTCCTTCTCCAATCTCTAGCTATAATTGCAAATGTCATAGTGAATATAGATAGAATATAAATAGTGTTCCCATGCTGCTGAGAAGTACTAATGGATACATTAGTATATGGAGCGCTGAGATTCCAATCATATAGGAAAACATTGGTATAGTATCTTGCAATGGTTTTATTTTCAATTATAACACCGGTTTCTCTATTGGATTTAACAGAGTTTTCACCCCAATTTATACTACCAATAAATACAGATGAGTCATCCACAATTATACCTTTATTATGGATATTAGAAAAATAAGACCAGTTAGATGGTATAAACTTAACTTTTACACCATGATCTTCTAGATACTCTTTAGTTTCAATAGACTCTGACATATTATAGTTTGCATTATAATTCATTATAACTTTAACATCTACACCTTTTTCTACTCTATCTATAAGATGTCTAATAAAAGGATTAAGGCTACCGTCACTCCATAGTAGATGGATATAGAGTTGTTCAATATAGATACTATCTTCAGCTGAATCTATTAGATTACATATAGCATTATAACTATTATCCGGTGAGAATACAGGTGTAACATTAAATTCACCTCTTAAAATCATAGAATTAAAACAAGGATCATATATACCAGAATATTCTTCTCTTGAAATATAGAAATCCACAGAGTCAAGCAATGGCATGTTATACTCTATAATATCATAAATATCAGAGTTGAAATCCTCATAGAAGAGTTTTAGGAAGATACTTGCTAAACTTTTATTCTCAACTAATATACCCCACTCCCTGTTACCATAGGTAGGATTCTTTGGAACACCAGATTGAACCCAATTACAGCTTTCAACAATCACTGTTTCATTATCAATAACTAGATATTTGGCATGATTAAAATTATATCTATAACCCTTTAAAAATCTAATATCTCCGCCGTTTGTTTTAATTCTATTTAAAAGAAATTTTTCTTCATCAGGCATACCTCCAACTGGAGAATCATCTAATAGAAGCGTAACAGAGATGTTTCTTCTCAACAGAGAAACTAATTCATCACATATAAAAGGATTAGTAAGCATATACATGTTTAGCAGTAGAGAATCGGTGGCATTTCTAAGATTTCTTACTATTACATTATAACTACAATCAGGTGATACAAATGTTTGAACTCTACCTTTACAATGTAATTTCATTATAGGATAATTAGTCTGTCCAATCCTATATTCTCTAGGTGGAACCCAGTCATCAGAGGTGTTAGTATCAATAAAACCTTGACGTTTAAGTATAACCCCACTTTTAACTGGAATAGGATCTCCATTCCAACCTGGATATAAACCTTTTTCATCACCATAAACAACTAGATCGATAGTATGGTTATATCCATCTTTTAAAGCAACTACACCATGAGTATTTGGTAATCTAAAAGCTTTAAATGCAAGCATTTGCGGTATACTTTCATCTGAATCTACTCTATACTCAAAATTAGCTTCAAAACCAGTTTCCAATATAAAAGCAGAAGCGTTCTCAGTTACCACTATACCAGCATATGGTCTAATCCAAGTATTTATTGGAAATATGATTTTATTCTGTTCTAACTTATTCTCCATTGGATTAGTAGTTAGATACCACCCGTATAAATTGATAATCTTATCAGTAGGATTATAGATGGTTATAAACTCATTATCAATATTT
>Ga0180300_10000522_pt1 | contig 16913 bp, 16 predicted proteins | sample GuaBasSediGuay15_FD_121798 | JGI IMG/M metagenome (GOLD analysis project Ga0180300, IMG submission 121798) | Subseafloor sediment microbial communities from Guaymas Basin, Gulf of California, Mexico - Guay15, Core 4569-2, 21-24 cm | ecosystem: Environmental > Aquatic > Marine > Hydrothermal... | reverse complement strand
GAGGTGAAGATTGGTAAGGATGGAAAGGTTTTGCATGTGGGTAAACTTGAGGATGTGAGTGGAGTATCAGACATAGCAAGACAGGTCGCAGAATTGTTTCTCTTCATCCCCTCAAAAACCGTGAAGATAGGGGAGGTATGGACAAAGAGCAGTGAGACAGAGGGAAGCAAGGGTGATTATACATTCACCCTGAAGGATGTGAAACTTATAGGCGGTAAGAAGATTGGACGAGTGGAAGAAAAAGGGATTATAAAGGTGGATAAAAAACAGGATATGATGGGAATGACAGCGGATGTCCACCTGTCTGGAAAGGAAAAATCGGAAGTTTCTGTTGAGATTGCGAAAGGCATTCCAGTGGAAAAGAAGATCAGTCTTGGTCTGGAGGGAACAAGCACCATATCAGGTGGTACAATACCGGGAACCATGGAAATGAAGATGTATATTGATAACACAATAACAATAAAGATGAAGTAAGGAGGTATTGATGAAGAGAGTTTTTGTTGTTCTGGGGATTGTTTTAATACTTGTTGGGTGTGCAGGGACGAAGACAATAAAACTCCCTGAAAACATAACCAGGGATAACTTCCCCAATGCAAATGCTGTTGTGGTGTTTGACTCATCTGTTGTGGATGTCCAGCCGGATGGAAAGTTTCTGAGCAGGGAACATGCAATTATAAAGATCCTTACAATGAAGGGAAAGGCAGAGTATGCTGACCAGACCTTCTCATACTATACAATGTATGATACTGTCAGGGTTATAAGGGCGAGGGTGATTAAGGAGGATGGAAGGATAATAGATGTTCCCAGAGAGAATATTAAAGATGTAAAGATTCCAGCAATGAGCAAGTTCTTCCTCCCCAATGTTCGCATGAAAAAGATTACATTCCCTGATGTTGAGATAGGTGATGCCATAGAATACATTGTTGAAGACGAGATGAGGGCGCCACCAATGGAGAATAACTACGATGCAATGGTGATGTTTCAGGGCACTGACCCCATCCTTCATCAGGTTTATGTATTGAAGATACCAATGGATGTAAAGTGGAAGGTGTACAATGATGAAGATGGTATGGTAAAATATACAAATAAGAATGAAAAAGGGAAATCGGTTCACATATGGGAGATTAAGGATGTCCCTGGCATTATCAGGGAACCACTTATGCCAGCAATAACTGATGTTGCAAAGAAGATATTGATTTCAACAGTACCCTCATGGAAGGTGTGGTCAAAATGGTACTGGGGCTTATGCAAGGACAAATTTGCGGTGAATGATACCATGATAGCAGTGATGGACAGTCTCTTGAAGGGTACAAAGACAAAGATGGATACAATCAGGGCAATATATCACTATGTTGCTGATGAAGTAAGGTACGTGGGAACAACAATGTCAGGGAAAAAGGGTGGATATGAACCATTCCCTGCCACAAAGACCTTCAGGCAGAAGTATGGTGTATGCAGGGATAAGGCAGCCCTGATGGTTGCAATGTTGAGGCATCTCGGGATTGAGGCCTACACGGTTCTTACCAATCCTGCTATGAAGGTTGAGAAAGAGATACCTGTTGACCAGTTCAACCATGCAATTGTAGCAATCAAGGAGGGTGATTGGTACATATTCTCTGACCCGACTGTCCAGTTCTGTAAGGATCTGCTTGCCCCATATGAACAGAACAGGGGTGTGCTTGTCTGCACACCAGAGGGAGAAGACCTTGCATATACAGAGATACTACCACCTGACAGTAACACTTCAAACGTTGCTGCAATCTTTAATCTGAATGGGGATGGAGGATTTGAGGGTGAAATAAACATAGTGGGAAAGGGAATGAATGATATGGGGCTGAGGATGCTTGCAAAGATGCTTTCGCCTGACAGAATAAAGCAGATATTTGAAGGCTCATTCCAGTCCATGGGGAGTGGGGTTGCTATTGACACAATAATCTTTTCAGACCCACAGGACTATACAAAACCCATGAATATAAAGATAAAACTCAATGCAGATGAGTTTGCACTTGTTCAGGGCAAGAAGATGAGGTTCACTTCCCCATTTTCAGGTGGGTCATCAGTGGGGATATCCGTGGGAAGGGGAGGTGGAGGAGACCCATTTGCACTTGAAAAGAGAAATTATCCACTATACCTCTATTCCAAATCAAAAAGTATTGCTGTGGAGAGGATAAAGATACCCAAAGGCTACAGGGTTGTTCAGATACCAGAAGATTACACCATTGATTCTGATTTTATGACGGTTAAAAGCACATGGAAGAGAAAGGTGAGGAGCATTGAGCACAAAACAGAGTTTATTATGAAGAAAATTGAAATTATGCCCGAGGAATATCCCTCTGCAAGGAAGGCGATGAAGGAGATGCAGGAGAAGTCCAAACGTGAAGTAATCCTTGAAAAGATATAGGAGGTGAAGAATGGTGTTGTTTCTTTTGCTTTCAATAAATCCGTCCCAGTTCCCCAATGCATCTGGATACATCCACAAGGATTCTACTGTTATAATCCAGCACCAGGACGGCAAGATTGAAAAGATTAGATACCTGAAGATAGAAATACTGAATGACAGGGGTAAGGACAAACTCGGTGACATTTCAGAGAGATATGATGCATCATCCCAGAAGTTTGTTATAGACTTTGCAAAAACAACCCTCCCTGATGGAAGTGTTTTTAATCCAGAGAAGGATGCCATATCCGATGTAAGTGCACCAGAGGTAGGTTTTGCCACAATCTATACAGATATGATGATGAAGGCTGTATCCTTTCCAGCCCTCAGACCAGGTGCAATTATTGAATACAGATACAGGATTGAACCCAAAAAGGAGAGCAAGCATCCACTCTTTGGGAGGGTGCTTTTCAGGGGCACTGAACCTATGGGAGAAAAGATATTCACCATTGTTGTTCCCAGAAACAGGCCTGTGCACTACTCATTTGAGAATGGTGAGATACCTGTCAGTGTTGAGACAACAGAGACAAATCTAATATATACATTCAAAAAGAAAGATATTCCAATGTTCCTGGAAGAGATGGACATGCCCTCCATTTCAAAACTTGCACCAGCAATCCTATTTTCACAGTTTGAATCAATGGATGATATGGGTGAATGGCTTTATGAAAAGTTCTCTCCCGCCTTTTCTTCAGATAAGGTGATAAAGAAAAAGGTTGAGGAACTCAGAGGTAATACCGATGAAGAGACCATGCTTAACATAGCAAGATTTGTTCAGAAGGATGTGAGGAATGTTTCACTCTACCTTTGGGATGCAGGGTATAAACCCCATAAGGCTGATGTTGTTTTGAAAAATATGTATGGTGACCCCAGGGATAAGGCAGTACTTCTCTATTCACTACTAAAAGCAGCAGGTTTTGAGCCTGAAATGATACTTGTTAGTGCTCCCAAGGGAAAGTACTTTGCCATTGTTGGTTTGTCCTCAGTACTTCAGTCAGGTGGAAAGGTCTATTCACCTGCAGAATTCACAGATATAGTGATAAAGGTTAATCTAAAGGGTAAGGATTATTACTTCCCTGTTATGGAGAACAGGAGCAGATGTGGATACCTTCCGGGGAGGTATCAGGGTGAAAAGGGTTTTGTTGTTTCAGAAAAAGGAGCATATGTTACACTCCCCGTGCTTCCATCCGAAGAAAGTGTTTCCAGGGTGAACATGACAGGAGAGGTGGATAAAGATGGTAATCTTAAAGGTGAAATGGAACTCTTCCTCACAGGTGAATTTGGCAGATATGCAAGATGGGCATTGAGGGACAGGAAAAAGAGGGAAAGAGAGATATATATGAAGTCTGCCATTTCCTCTCTTTCCAGGGGTTCAACTGTGGAATATGAATTCAATGGTCTTGAGAATATTCTCAATGATGTTAAGGGAACTGTGAAGTTCACAGCCCCTGACTATTGCAAAAAAGAAGGCAAAGAGGTGACGTTTGTGATTCCACATCCACCTTTCTGGTTTGTTGATTTCGGGAATCCTGCCCAGACATTTAGGAGAAGGTATCCTGTTGATATTGGAGCACCTGGAAAGGTACTGTATTCATTCAGGGTAAAACTTCCAGAGAATGCAAAGATAGAATTTCTGCCAGATGATGTGAATGTTGAAAATGAGGTAGGAAGCATAAAAAAAAGCATTAAAAGGGACGGAAATGACGTTGTGTACAATGTTGAACTGATAGTAAAGAAAAAGATTATTCAACCTGAAGAATACAGGAGCCTTAGAAAACTTTTCCTGAAATACAGGAGCAAGAACACCAGAACCGTGATATTTGGGGACGGAGGATGACAATTTGACATTTTGTTTATCCTGTTTATTTTCAGTTAGATAAAGGATAATAGATTAGTAGTTTAGACCTCCGTCCCTGATGGAGGCAAAACTATATTCACAGAGGAAAGAAAAAGCTGAAGGAGTATCTTAAAAACACATTAAAAGGGGTGTATCATGGAACTTGAAGAATTGATGAAGAATGCAGCTATTGAGAGGGCACCTGAAGGTATAGTGGATAAATGGGTTTTTATACTGAATGAACAGAAGAAAATCCGAAGGAAGAAACTGCTTAACTTAATGATAAGTCTTGCCCTGATTATAACCTTCATACCCATACTCCTGCTGGGACAAAAATTTTACATCATCCCTGACAACTATATCCTGTGGTATTTCCACATACCTGAAATTCTAACAAAGATACAGATAACCCTCCCATGGATACTCATCCTCTCTCTGGGTTTTTCCCTGTGTGGCCTCAATCTCTTCCACCCTGTACTTTTTCAAATTCAGAAGGCAGGGTTATATTTACTCTAACTGATTTATCCTGTTGTTTCAGCCCTTCCTTTACCCACCTTCAGGGGAAAGAATAAAGCAATAAATACAATTGATATAATTATAAGGGCATTCCCAACGCCTGTTTTATCCGCAAGGAAGCCAATGATTGGTGCAAGGATTGCCATGGATATGGTCTTGAGTTGTGATTCAACACTCAAGCCAGATGCCATTGTGGTTGATGGTATATTATCACTGATATATCCAACATTCATTGGCCTTCTCATGTTCTGGAGAATGTAAAACAGGATGTATGAGCATATGGCAATGGAAGGAATATTGAGGCTTGTGCTCAGACCAGAGATGAAAAGGAGTATGCCTCCAAGCAGGAATGTATTGTTTATGGCACGGGTAAGACTTCCTATCCTGCTTACCACCTTACCAGCATTCCTTGATGCAAGGCTTGTGAGGATATAGAGGAAGAAATAGACAACACCAACAATAATGGCGACCCTCTGTTTCTCTCCCAGATAAAGCAGAACAGGAAGCAGGAGTGCCTGTGCCTTCAATATGGGCTGTAGGTAGTCCTTTGAGGACTTGAAGAATCCATCAAATATTGCAGAATTGAATATGGCCTTCAGTGCCTCAACGCTTTTGAACATGCTCAGAAAGTCCCTCATTGTCCTTTTGAACCTTTCTGTAACCCTCTGTTTCCATCTCCCCTTTATCTCTTCCTGTATCCCATCAAGATATGCAGGGTATGTGAACATCAGTATCAGACCCATTATGTATGGAATGATTGAGATAAGAAAAACAGGCCTGTAAGAGCGTGCATAGAATACAATGGCAATGGCTATGAGTGAGGATACTGCTGAACCAAACTGGGATGCTGACCTTGTATGGCCGTAGTACTCAACCTTTTTATCCTTCATACCCTTTATTCTCAGATACTCGAGAATCATTGCCTTGTGTGTTCCACTCCTGAATGCCTCACCCGATGCAAAGAAAATCATTGCAATGGCATACACATAGAATCTTGGGAAGAGATAAAAGATGGCAAAGGATACGATGTAGGATATAAAGGCATATATCATGGACTTTCTTCTACCATAGGCATCTGCAATAACTCCAGTTGGTATTTCAAGGATGTTTGTTGCGATCTCCCTGATTGAGAACAGGGTTCCTATCTCAAGGAAGGACATGCCCATCTCTCTGAAGAAGAGTATGATAAATGGGTCAAAGAACCTCTGGTTCTTAAGAAACCCATAAAGACAGAACCTGTAATACATACTGTCTTTTTTTATTGCCATTTATATCTCCTTCGCCTTTCTTAATGCCAGTTTTACAAGTGGTGGCCCAATCAGTTCATATATAACAGTTGTGACAATGATTGTGCTCAGGATGAGGTCACCTTCAGGCAGGTATATCTTTGATATAATGGCAAGCCCTATTGCCACACCAGCCTGTGGAGCAAGGCCAAGCCCCAGATACTTCCTCACATTCGGTGGAGCCTTTGAAATTCGTGCACCAATGTATGCACCCAACATCTCTCCAGGGAGTCTTGTGAAAACATATACAAGACCAATAAGCCCAAGTGCCTTCAGACTTGTTACCTCAAGGCTTGCACCTGCGAGCACAAAGAAGAGAAGATAGAGTGGCGGGTCAAAACCTTCCAGTATGTCAAATGCCCTTGTAGAGGGTTTTATTGTGTTTGCAATGGTTGTTCCAAGCATCATGTTTGAGAGGAGGATTGATAGTTTCAGTTCTTCACATATACCACCAGTGAGAAGGATAACACCTATTATTCCTATAAGTGTATGTGTGGGTGATTTGAAGAACTTGAAGAGTTTTGAAAAGATGTAACCTATAATGAACCCTATTCCCAGACTTCCCACCACCTCAATAAAGGCATGACCCATCTGGTGAAACACACTTGAGAAGATAATTCCTTTGCTCATGGATAGTGCTCTTGCAAGTGCAATTGAAAAGGCAAATAGCATTATACCCCAGGCATCGTCTATGGCTACCACACCAAGGAGTGTATCAGTAAGAGGACCCTTTGCCCTGTACTCCCTCACCACCATCACCACTGCAGCAGGTGCTGTTGCAGGAGCAATGGCACCAATTACAATGGAAAGATAGAGTGGCTGGTGAAGTATAAATTTTAATGCAAGGGTCACGACAAGGAAGGAGACAACAACCTCTCCAATGGATATGGCAAAAACAGCCTTCCCGATCTTCCTCAGGCTCTTGAGTGTAAAACTCTTACCAAGTGTGTATGCAATGAATGAGAGTGCCACACTTGAAACAAAGTCTGAGCCATTGAGGATCCCTTTGTGAATTATATTCAGTCCATAGGGTCCCATCACAATGCCAGAGACAATATATCCTGTAACAGATGGGAGTCCCATCTTATTGAAGATTCTGCCAAAGATGAAACCTGCAATAACTAATAAACCAAGACTGAGTATAGGGTTCAGCATAACACTATCAGAATATATTCAACATCAGGATAGGTCAATAGGAATTTTCAGGTTGACAAAGGTTGTTTTTGGCAGATAATTAAAGAAGAAAAAGAAAGGAGGTATTATGAGGAAGTTGATACTTGTCATCCCATTTGCCATTATGCTTATGGCTCTTGGCTGTCAGAATGTGGCAGATGTCCAGAGCAGTGTGGATGAATTATCAAAGAAGGTCACTGCCCTTGAACAGAAGGTTGAAAAACTTACACCCACAACAACAACTGAAAAAGGGGAAAAGGTAGAGGTTGCTACAGCAAAGGAACTCAAAGAACTGAAGGATGAGATAGCAGGCATAAAGAAGGACATCTCTGCCATTAAGAAGGACCTGAGTGATCTCAGGTCAAGGTATGAATCACATCTTAAGAAGTATCACAAGTAAGGAGGGTTTATGAAGAAGTTACTTATATTCCTTGTTCCCATTGCATTCATCATTGGATGTGGGACAACACCGGTGGAGATTTCTGCTCCAACGAATCTAACGATAACAGGTGCAGATGGATTGAGTGTGAGTTTCTCATGGGTTGAGAGTGAAACACCAGACATAGACGGCTACATTTTCTTCCTTGAAGACACCATAGGTTTTGACACAGTGGGGACGGTTTCCTCTGCCACTGTCCAGCCTCCAGCACTTGGAACAATTACACTGAGGGCATACAAGGGTGATGACATCAGCCCTGTTTCAAATGCAGTTACACTCTCAGTGGTAACTGGTGGTCCTGATACAATCTGGTACTATGACTCACCAAATCCATCTGGATACGGCTGGGATGCCAGTGGAACGGGTACTGTTTACAGTTTCCAGTCTCAGGATAGTTTGAACATTGACATCTACCTTGACAGGGATTTTGATATTGCTTCACCCAGCACCTATTCAAAGTGGTTGACCACCTACATAACAAAGGTTGATTCAGATGTTGATGTTGCTCCAGATGCAATAACCTCAAAGGCTGCACCTGCAGAGGAAGGTTATTTTGTTGTAAAACTTCCAGACCATGGTGAAGACGGCGGTGACCAGTATGTAAAACTCCATGTGACCTCTGTTAATACAACAGACAGCAGCATTGTCTTTGAATACACATTCCAGCCACTGGAAAATTACAGAAGATTTAGGTAACTTATAGGGGGGCTGTTCCCCCCTTTTTTCTATGAAGATAAAATACTGGCCTGAGAATGAAAGACCAAGGGAGAGGGCAAGGAATTACGGTATTGAATCCCTCTCCAATGCAGAATTACTTGCCATAATCATCGGGAAGGGTACAAAGGACCTCTCTGCTGTTGACCTTGGAAGAGAACTTCTCAGAAGGTTTAAGAATCTTAAAGGGCTTGGGAATGCACATATAGAGGATTTGAAAAAGATTAAGGGGATAAAGGATGCAAAGGCACTTGCCATATCCGCTGTTTTTGAACTTGCAAGAAGGTATCAATCAAGTAAAGAGGAAAGGAAGTGGGTTTTGAGTTCTCCTGAAGAGGTTTATGATTATTACTCCCCGAAACTTTCACATTTGACCCATGAGGAGTTCCATGTTGCCATACTTGACACCAGGAATACCCTTATAAAAGACCACCTTGTGTCAAAGGGGATACTTGACGCAACCGTTGTTCATCCAAGGGAGATATTCATGGAGGTTCTCAGGTATCCATGTGCGGGGATTATACTTGTACACAATCACCCTGGTGGCAATCCTGAGCCCAGTGATGAGGACATTGGATTAACAAGGAGGATTGTGGAGGCAGGAAGAATCTTCGGGATTGATGTCCTTGACCATGTGATTGTTTGCCAGGGGAAGTATGTAAGTTTCAGGGCACGTTCCATAATATAGAATCATTTTTTAATGGGTTCTTCTCTCAGGAAACCAATCCAGGTTTCCTTGACTTTTCAATTAAATGTGTTTACAATTTTTATATAAATAAACCAGGAGGAGTTATGGTTACTGTTCTTTTGTTTTATATACTGGGGTTAACAATAAATAATGCACAGGGATTCTTCCCCGAGAAGATATACATCTCTGACCTTGAGCCTGAGGGATTTTACAGGGGAAATATACTCTTCCAGATTAGTGGGCAGGAGAATACAACCTCTCAATACCAGGTGAGATATCTCCTTTTTTATGATGAAAATATCCTTATTGAGGGGAGGTCAGGGATTTTTACACTCAACACTGGTGAAACATTCCAGTTAACAAGCAAGGACCTGGGAGACCCCTCAAGCAGATTCTATATTGTGGAACACAATCTTCATACAGAGAATGAACAGGTGATCGGAAGTTTCCTCGCCAGCGGTGTTCTGCTCCCAGGGGATTACCTTTTTGAGATCCAATTTATAAAAATGCCAGATGGTTTGATAGATACCAGCGTGGTTTTTGAATTCTCAATTATAGGAGGTAGTGAGGTTGAAGCCCTTTCACCAGGGGTTCCCTGTGGAGAATCACCCCCTGTTGTGATTGAGAGACCTCTTTTTCTATGGTTGGGGGATTGTGATTCATTCACACTGAATATAGGGCTCATCCTGAACAGGGAAGTCTCTCCACTCCAGAATCTCCAACTTTACCCTGTTTTGAAGAAAAGCGGGCTCACTGGTAATTCCTTCCAGTTTCCACATGATTATCCTCCACTTGAGAAGGGAGAGTATGTGTGGCAGGTTGTGGGATTCAGAAGTACCTCCTCTGGTGTTGAGAAACTCAGCTCAACACCAATGTGTTTTATGGTGGGACCTGAAAAAATCCAGGAGATAATAGAGATACTGAAGGAAAAACTTGGAGAGGATAATCCAAGACTGGTTGAGATAGAAAAAGGAGGATTTTCTCCCACAGGGACAATATTTTTGAATGGGAGAATAATCACCATTGAAGAGTTCAGGCAGATTATGGCAGGGAGTAAAGAGATTAAGCGGGTGAGGTGGAAATGATGTTTTTAACCGTTTTACTGCTTTTCTCAGATTTGAGAGAAATGGCCGTGTCCATTAAAGCAAAGGGGGATGTGAAGGTTATAAGGGCAACAGAGGAAATGAATCTCACCAGGGGAATGATTCTGAAGGAAGGGGACGAGGTAAGGACAGGTGAGGATGGATATGCACTTATAAAGTATCTTGAGAAGGGCATAATCATTGAGGTGAAATCCAATTCCTCAATTTCAATACCTATAGATACCAGATCCAGAAAAACAGGTAGATTGAGACGGGTTAAACTCTTCTTTGGAGAGATTATTTCTATTATTAAAGGTAAGTCCTTTGAGGTGGAGACCCCCAATGCTGTTGCAGCAGTTAAGGGCACCAAATTCTCAGTAACCCAGTCGGGTGATACAACAAGGGTATTTGTAACCTCTGGCTCAGTAAAACTGAAAAATGGGTCGGGTGAAATTGATATTAACCCTGGAGAGGGTGGTATATGCATTGATGATAATCCACCTGAGAAAACAGAAACCCCGAAGAAAATCCAGATTGAGTTTGAGGACGGGAAAGGAAACATAAAAATTCTTGAGATAGAGGTTGAATGATATATATCCTTCTCTCATTAACAGTTGTTTATCCTGAGGATAATGAGGATATAGAGGATTTCTTCATAGTGCTGTCAGAGTATCAGGACACTGTACTTCCAGGAATTTTCCTTGATACCTATCCAGTGAGTGGAGAGTTCAGGAAGGGGGATTATACACTGGTATTTTTTCCTTCCACACCACTGCATCCAGGTTACCACACATTGATGATTGTTTCAGGGGAGGAAACCACATCTGTGAATTTTGTTATGAAGGGGGGAAAGAGGGAAGGGTTTTTATCTTTGAGTGTAGGTGTTTTTTACAGGTACTCAAGTGTTGCATCCCCTTCTTTTTCTTCATATATAAACCTGTCAGGTTATGGGGAGAATTACGGATTTCTTCTTGCTCCCCAATTTTCATGGAACAGGGATACATCAGGTTTTTATGTACCATTCTATGTTTATGCGGGTAAGTCACTGATGATGTTACGTGCAGGCCTTTTCTTCCCCCTTGGCAATAGCCCTTTTCTGAGAGACAGGCAGATTTATGGGATTGGTGTTGGGTCAGGTGAAAACACAGGTGTTTTCTGGGGAAAAATTCCCTTTTTAAAGGAGAGGGAGGTATTCGGTTTTTCTCTCGGTGCTTCATCCCTCAGGTTTATAGGTGTAAGAACCCAATCTCTTGATACACTTGAACCTTTTGATAACTGGGTTGCTGGTCTTGAAAGCAGATTCAATATACTGGGACACAGTGTAGATTTTGCAACAGGCATAAGTGTATACACAAGGGATATGTACAGAATACCTGATGAAGGGATGCCACATATTCCAGGATGGCTGTTCCACCTGAATACAACCACAATTCCCATGATACCCACCATTGAATCATCATTCCTTGGTATTGAAGTGAGGTCCTCACAGAGGTATATTACATTCAGAATCAATGGTAATTCCTTTTATAACAGGGCCTGCCCTGATGTGATTCAGAATTTGTGGATGTTGAGGTACACAGAGAGGGTAAACATTGATAAATTCCATTTATTCACCCATTTAGGTTTCACAAACACGGGAAGTAATCTCTATTTTCTGGGGAAGGTGGGATTGACAGGAATGGGGAACAGATTATGGTATTCATTCATCTCTTCTTCTTCCACCCATATCCTCAACTATTATCTTAACATTCCCTTTGTGACCCCTCAGGGATATATCATGGTTTCTGATTTATACAGGAGGTGTGAATTAAACCTTGTGTCAAATCTCCCTTTCAGGCCTGGATTGAAAATGGATTTTTCCTTAAACCAGATTCCTATGTATTCTATCAATTCACAATTCATAATTTATGGGATTAACCTCTATCCAGAGGCCATATACTCTGATGGATTGGGTTTCAGGATAAGGGTTTCAGGTAAGACATTTGAAACTCCATGGAACCTGGGTATTTTTTATACAGGCGGGAACTCTTCTGTTCAGTTCCAGACCTCACACAGATTCAGTTTTTAATCTTTTCCCTTGAACCTTTTTTGTTTAACTGTATTATAGGAATATGGCACTTGGTGTGATTATAATGGCAGGTGGAATAGGAAAGAGGATGAAGTCGGAGAGGGTTAAGGTTCTCCACAACCTTCTGGGGAAACCTGTTCTCTTTTATGTTGTGGAAAGAGCAAAATCCCTCAATCCAGATGAGATTGTTGTTGTTTATGGAAAGAAAGGTATGGAAATAAATGGTATGTTTTCTGGTATAAGGTATGCATATCAGGAAGTTCCCATGGGAACAGGTGATGCTGTTATGAAGGCACTTGGAGTGATTGAGGGGTTTGAGGGAGAGATTATAGTCCTTTCAGGGGATGTTCCACTCCTCACTGAGGATACATTGAATAAACTTATACAGCATCACAGGAATGGAGGATACAAAAGCACCATACTCACATTCTATCCACCTGAACCAGGTGCCTATGGAAGGATTGTTCGCGAAGGGGATGAGGTTATGCGTATTGTTGAGGCAAGGGATGCAACTGATGAGGAGTTGCAGATTAAAGAGGTTAACAGTGGTATCTATGTTTTCCACAGTGAATACTTGAGAAAAGGCCTCACAATGATTGATAATAAAAATGCACAGGGAGAGTATTATCTGACCGATGTAATTCAAAAGATAAGGAAAATGGGAGGAAAGGTTGGCGGTGTGCCTGCTGATGACCCATTTGAGGTTTCTGGAATAAACACAAGGGAAGAACTTTCAATTGTTGAGGATGTTTTGAGAAAGCGGATTATAAAACACTTCCAGGAGAATGGGGTAACATTCCATATGCCTGATACAATTTATATTGAGACAGGTGTTTCAATTGGTGAGGACACAGAGATTTATCCCTTCTGCTACATAGGTGGTAATACAAGGATAGGTAGAGGTTGCACCATTGAACCTTTCTGTTATCTTTATGATGCTATGGTGAAGGATGGGGAAAGGGTTAAGGCAGGAAAAGGGATAAATGGGTAGGAAGAAGAACAGGAAGGGTTCTCCTCTTTCAATAATTCTTCTCCTCCTACTTGTTGCTTTCTTATCTTCACTCTTTTACAAAATAGTCAGGAAGGGACCATCTGAACCCATCCGTGTTGAGGTACTCAATGCATGTGGTGTTAGTAAACTTGCAAGGAGAACAACAGAGGTTTTGAGAGACATGGGCTTTGATGTTGTTTATTATGGTAATGCTACCACCCTGAGAAATGAGAGCGTTGTGGTGGAGAGATACTCAAAAGACAGAAAACATGCAAAGGTTGTTGCCAGGGCACTCGGTATAAAGCAGATTATTGTGAGTATAGACACAACAGGGATTGCACAGGTGAGTGTAATAATTGGCAAGGACTATAAGCGAATAAAAAAATTAAACAGGAGGGAATTTGTCCTATAAGAAAATCACAAAGAGAACCATTAACACAATAATGGGTTTTCTTTATGAGAAGAAGGCACACAACATAATCGGGATAGACCTGAGGAAGGTCACCGATATTGCCGACTTCTTCATTATCTGTACGGCTGAATCTGATATTCACTCAAAGGCACTATGTGATAACCTTGAGGAGTTCCTTGAGGAAAAGGGGTTGAGACCGCATCACATTGAGGGAAGGGAAAGGGCACACTGGATACTCATGGACTATCTTGATTTTGTGGTGCACATCTTCCTTCCAGAGGAGAGGGCATTTTATTCACTTGAGAGACTATGGGGTGATGCACCAACCTGGGGGATGGAGGATGAGGCAGAGGATTAAAGAAGTTCTTGAAGGTATTTTGAAAGACTATGGTGAATCCGTTGATTTCAAGGTTACAAGACCTGAAGACAGGGAATTTGGAGATTATACAACAAACCTTCCATTCCTACTGGCTAAATCCCTGAAAAGGAACCCTGTTGAAATAGGAGAGGAGATTGCAAAAAAGATAAGGATAGAAGGGCTTGAGGTTACACCTGTCAGGGGGTTTATCAACTTCCGTATTTCTAAAGGAGTTCTTCAGAATAACCTTTTGAAGGCAATAGAGGAAGGATATGGCAAGGGTGAGGGTAAGGGGATTAAAATAAATGTTGAGTTTGTGAGTGCAAATCCAACGGGTCCTCTACACCTGGCAAGTGCAAGGGCAGCAGCATTTGGTGATACACTTGTCAGGTTGCTCCGTTATAAGGGATACACAGCAGAGAGTGAGTACTATGTGAATGATGCAGGGAAACAGATTGATAACCTTGCCCTTTCTGTTGATGCAAGGATAAAGGAGATTGAAGGGGAGGAGTATTCAATCCCTGAAGATGGTTATCACGGAGCGTATATAAGGGATATTGCAAGGTCAGCAGTTGAAACGGATATAAAAGAATTTGATGAATTAAAAAGTTTTTCTGTGGATTATATCCTTAATATGCAGAAGGAAACCCTTAAAAGGTTCAGGGTTGAATTTGACAGGTTTGTGAGTGAAAAGTGGATAAGGGAAAGTGGAAGAATTCAAAGGGTTATTGATGGGCTGAAGAAGGCGGGTAAAACCTTTGAGAAAGATAAAGCCCTGTGGTACAGGGGGGAGAGGGATAGGGTTCTGGTAAAGTCTGATGGTGAATTTACTTACATTGTTCCTGACATTGCGTATCATACATACAAGTTTGAAAGGGGATTTGACCTTGTGATTGACCTTCTTGGGCCTGACCACATTGCACATGTTCCAGACCTGAAAAGGGCACTCACAGACCTGGGTTATCCAGGAGATAGTGTAGAATTGATAATTATCCAGTGGGTACATCTCCTGAAACAAGGAAAACTACTGAAGATGTCAAAGAGGGCAGGGGAGTTTGTTACAATGGATGAGTTGATTGATGAGGTTGGTGTTGACCCTGTAAGGTTCTTCATGCTTATGATAAAGGCATCTTCACCACTTGAATTTGACATTGAACTTGCAAAGAAGCAAACAACAGAGAACCCTGTTTATTATGTTCAGTACAGCCATGCAAGGATTTGCTCACTCCTTGACCATGCTGAGAATGAAGGTTACAGGGATTTAACGCCTGAAGGGTTTGAAAATCTTAACCTCGGAGAGGAGATTGAGATATTGAGGGAGATATACCACTTCCCTGAATTCCTTGAGGATGTTGCAGAATCAAGGGATTTGCATTTGATTCCCAGATTCCTTATGGAACTATCTTCACTCTACCACAATTTTTATCAAAAATACAGGATTGTTGGTGGAGAAAAGGAAAAGGTTGTTCCAAGGCTCTTTCTTTCCATGGCAGTGAAGAACCTTGTGAAAACAGGGCTTGACCTTATGGGAGTGAGTACGCCGGAGAGAATGTGATTGAAAAGGTTCTAAAATCAATCAGGAGAGACAGAGAAAGGGGCGGGATTGAACTTGCACTCATGCTCCTTGAGGGTTTAAGGCATGTGGAAAATCCTGAAGACTTTGTAACAGAGATAAAAAATCTCAGACCTGACATGGCTGTTTTCCTGAACATTGCCCATTACCTCTCTCATATTGATAAAGACAATGTTAAGAACTGGATAGATGAACAGATTGAAGGGATAAAGAACCTGCCAGAGAGACTTGGTAAGAGGGTTAAGGAAAACATTGGTAAGATTAGAGCAATAACAACCATTTCAAGGAGCAGGAGTGTTTTGATAGGGATACAGGCATTGAAACCTGAAAGGATTTACATTTTGAGGGGATATCCACTAAATGATGGCAAAAGGATGGTGGAGGATGTTGAGGGTATAACCGAGCCTGTTCTGCTTGAAGACCTGAATATGGTTGATGGATTAAGGATGAGTGATTGTGTTCTTATTGGTGCAGATTGTATCTCACCTGATGGGTTTGTGAACAGGAAGGGAAGTTTGCCCCTGTGTATTGTTGCAAATTATCTCAGGATACCTGTTTATGTGGTTTCAGAGGAACTTAAAGTGGTGAACAACTTCTGTGAGGTCAGGGAAGACATCTTTGAATACATACCATCTTCCCTTGTAACACAATTTATAACAGAGGAAAGGGAATGGAAGCCCTTCATCAGATAATAGAAAGGGAACTCTCAGAGGTTATGAATATTGTTGAGTCCTATGACAGGGAGTTCTCCTTTGTATGGTCAGGTTATCCGGTGGTTGACCATGAGGTGTTCAAAAAAAGGGTATTTAAACTGGCTGAAGAAAATGGGCTTTATGCATTTATCACAAAAGAGGGTGATCTTTTTTCTGTGCGATTTGCATTCAAACCAGAGGGGAAGAAGGCAAACATAAAATTGAACATATTGCTTCTTATTATAACCTTTGGAACAACCATAATTGCAGGGACACTTCAGAGGGGATTGAATCCATTACATTTTGGGAATCTTATCCATGGGTTTCCTTTCGCCATCACCATTATGGTGATACTTGGTTCTCATGAACTTGGGCATTACTTTGCTGCCAAGAGGCATGGGGTTGTTGCCACCCTTCCTTACTTCATACCTGCTCCATCATTCATTGGGACATTCGGTGCTGTTATAAGTCTCCGTTCCCCAATACCAGACAGGAAGGCACTTGTGGATATTGGGGCTGCAGGTCCAATAACAGGTTTTGTTCTATCAATATTTGCTGCAATCATCGGGCTTAAACTCTCCACTGTGGTTCAAGTCCCTGAGGGTGCATTAAGGATTGGAAACCCTCTTATTTTTTCATTCATTTCT
>Ga0180300_10000521_pt1 | contig 16918 bp, 21 predicted proteins | sample GuaBasSediGuay15_FD_121798 | JGI IMG/M metagenome (GOLD analysis project Ga0180300, IMG submission 121798) | Subseafloor sediment microbial communities from Guaymas Basin, Gulf of California, Mexico - Guay15, Core 4569-2, 21-24 cm | ecosystem: Environmental > Aquatic > Marine > Hydrothermal... | reverse complement strand
CTGCTCACCCACAGTAACAAAATTATGATAATATTTTTGATCCCTGCAGATACCTACTAGATTCCTCTAAATTTGTTAAACCAGTCGATTGATGATGCTCATATCCACTCCAAAAACCACCACGAGGATTAACGTTTCCGGAAACCCAGGTGTCTTTCAAACATTCTTCTAGAACTACGAGATTTCAACATAATTTCAGCATCTTGAATAGAATATTTCTTAGGGATATTCACCTGGAAATGAATATGATCCCAGGCGAAACCAAAGTCACCAAACTCAAAACCCAAAGCTTCTAACTCCTCAAAAGCACTGATACAAGTATCAATAAGAGCCTGTTTCTCGAAACACTTATACCTATTCTTGATGACAAATATCATTGTCACCCAATTTTTTGGGTATCATCCGAAATCTTTCTAGAGCTACCGCTACATACATTCTTCAAAATATATCACATTCCTGTCGCACCACTCATAGGCAGACCCCCCATATACGGTCTGCAGCGTGCGACAAGATAAGGTATATATTAAACGGAAAATATAGCTTTTCATCTGCGGGTCTTCCAGACCATCGCAGTATTCAAGCTAATTCAAATAATTTACTTGGAGTAGCTAATGACTGAGATTATGTATGATTACCATACCTATATTCTAAAACCTCTCCAAAACATTAATAAATTGTCAACTATTCCTGGTTTGAAGGTTGACAAACCTAGAAGGGTATCTACTATGGATATAACGATAAATAGATACAGGGAGATATGGTATAACTTCTATAGATGGCAACATGAATTAAATACAATATACAAGTTTTCTCTAGCTATAAGTTTTGCTTTACTAACAGGTTTACTAGCACAATTTAGATTCTATCTACCATTGTCTCCAGTTCCAATTACCGGTCAAACCTTTGCAGTATTATTAGCAGGTGTTCTTCTAGGTAGATGGGGCGGAGTAAGTCTAGGATTATACGTTGGATTAGGCGCCATGGGTATACCATGGTTTGCCAGTATTAGTAGTGGTCTATACTATCTTCTAGGTCCAACTGGTGGTTATCTAATTGGTTTCATCTTTGCCTCCTTCTTTTTAGGTTACATGATAGATAAACACCTTTGGTCTCATAGTTTCCATGGTATACTAGGGTTGATGTTTCTTGCAAATTTCCTATTAATCTACATCCCTGGTTTAATAGTTCTATATCTATGGACAGGTGGTACCTCTATAGTCAGTTTACTAACAATAGGATTACTACCTTTCATCCCAGGTGATATAACTAAGATTATAGCTGCTTCAACTATAGCATATAGTATACTACCAAGAGAGATGATAGAATAAAAAATCTGTCATCTAACTTTTTTATAGAACAAATCTTTTTAGTGCTATAATATGAAAGAGCAATATTTCACTGAGGAAACAATTGAGATGGAATCTAAACAGATGTTAGATAAAATAAAATCGTTTTCTAGGAAACAGTTGTTTAAACCATCTAAATCTGCTCTTCTAATCCTTGATATGCAACGTTATTTCCTTGACCCTAAATCCCATGCTTTTATACCTAGTGCACCTATCATTCTGCCTAGAATTAAAATGCTTGCTAAATTATTTGAAGATAGAAATCTACCTGTGTTTACCACTAGACATCTAAACTCTGATGATAATGCAAAGTTAATGAAAACATGGTGGAGGGATATGATTAGAGAAGATAATCCTATGAGCGAGATTATCTCTGATTTCTCTTCCTATACTATGATAGTTAAACATCAATATGATGCTTTCTATAATACTTCTTTAGAGGAAAATCTAAAGGAAAGAAAAGTAGAACAGATAGTGGTTACAGGAGTTATGACCCATCTGTGTGTTGAATCCACTATTAGATCTGCTTTTATACGAGGTTTCACAGTTTTCCTACCGATTGATGGTACTGCTACGTATTCAAAGGATTTTCATCTATCCTCTATATTAAACCTATCTCATGGTTTTGCTATACCTACGTTAACTAAGGATCTAGAGGAGATACTGGAAGGTTATACTAATGGAGAAACATGATGTTATCATAATAGGTGGTGGACCAGCAGGAGTAACAGCAGCTATACAACTCATTAGATATGGAATAGATATTCTACTTTTTGAAAAAGGAGAGATAGGTGGTCTACTAAGAAATGCTTATCTAATAGAGAACTACCCTGGATTCCCCGATGGTATACCTGGAGGTGAACTAGTAGAATTATTCTCTCAGCATCTAAAAAAATTAGATGTACCTATAGAGTTTAGAGAAGTAAAATACCTTGATTATCATGGAAATTTATTCTCCGTTTTTATAGAAGATAGAGAGGTTTCATCTAAGATAGTAGTTATTGCAACTGGTACAACTCCAAAAGAATTACCAAGGGGGATTCTACCTAGAGATCTACTTGGTAAAAAGGTTTTCTATGATATTATAAATCTCCAAGAAATCTCTGATAGAACAATTGGAATTATAGGTGGTGGAGATGCAGCTTTTGATTATGCACTCAGTCTTTCAAAGGGGAATAAGATAGAGATTTTTAATAGAAAAGAGAAACCTAGGTGTATACCTGTTCTATGGAAGAGATGTCTAGAGAATCCTTCTATTAGATATCATCCTAATGTTATTGTAGATAAAATACGTAAAGTTGAAGAGAGTATAGTAATTACATCTTCTAATATAGAATTCAAGTTAGATTATCTGATAATAGCTATAGGTAGAAAACCTTGTCTACCATTACTATCACCTGAGATAAAGGAAAATATAGAGAAACTAGTGGAGGAAAATAGATTATATCTAATTGGTGATGTAGTAAATGGAAGAAAACGTCAAACAGCTATCAGTATAGGAGATGGTATGAGAGCAGCGATGGAGATAATACATCTAAAAGAAGAGGGCATGATATGAGAGTTATTGCAAAAACAGGAGATGAAGATATAGCAGTTGTTTATATCGCTAAATCTGATAACGGTAGATTAATCGAGTTTGTAGAATCTATTCAACCTCCTCTATCTAGAGAGGAGAAATGGGTTTTAATGATATCTACTCTATATGGTTGCCCTATAGGATGTAAATTCTGTGATGCAGGAGGATGGTATAAAGGAGTTTTAGATAAAAACGAGATACTCTGGCAGATAAACTATCTGATAAATAATAGATTTCCTGATAATAGTGTGCCTGTTAAAAAATTTAAGATACAATTTGCGAGAATGGGTGAACCATCTTTTAACCCTGCTGTTATAGATATTTTAGAAGAGTTACCAGAGTTATATGATGCACCTGGTTTACTACCATCTCTATCTACAGTTGCTCCTATTGGTTGTAAAAATTTTTTTGAAAAACTACTTAAAGTTAAAAAAAATCTATATCCAACTAGATTTCAACTACAATTCTCTATTCATACAACAGATGTAGAGAAAAGAAACTGGTTGATACCTATTAGAAAATGGAGTTTCAAAGAAATAGCAGAATATGGTAAACAGTTTTTTGATGAAGATGGAAGGAAGATAACATTAAATTTCGCTCTCGCTGAAGATATGCCAGTGGAACCAGAGATACTATTAGAATACTTTAATCCAGATATATTCTTGATAAAGATTACACCTGTTAACCCTACATATTCAGCATATAAAAATAATATAACCTCTCATATTTCATCAGATGAAAGAGAATATGATATAGTTAATCATCTTAGAGAGGTGGGATATGAGGTTATACTAAGTATAGGTGAGATCATGGAGAATTATATAGGTAGCAACTGTGGACAATATATAAATAGGTATCTTAATTCCAAGGAATCTCTTCAAAACAGTTATACATTTCCATTACACTACATCTAAATAATATTTTTATCTTCATCATAATATTTTTCAAAGAATTCTCTGACATATCTAAGTTTTTCTTCAGCGATTCTTCTACCTATAGAGGTTTGCAGGAAAGGCGAAGCTTTCTCTATCTTCTTCCTATACCATTCTATTGCTTCATCCGGCGTAAGTCCATTTTGACCACATAGTGAGAAAACCCTTGCAATTCCAATAGCTCCTACTCCATCTAGTTTATCAGCATCAAATAGTATCTTAGCCTCTCTTGTAGAGATATCGATTTTACCTTCAGATGAATGTTGTTTTATTATATCTAATACCTTTAATATTCTATCTTTTGGATAACCAATCTCTTCTAGTATCTCCTCTGCTTTTATAATACTCCTCTTGACGTGTTCCTCTTTTCTATTGAAAGGTTGATCGATATCATGTAATAAAGCAGAAATCTGCAGTATCTCTAAATCAACTTCTTCATCTAATTGCTCCGCTAGAATAGTTGCCCTCCTCATAACTCTATATGCATGTTTCCATCTATGAGCAACAGATTGATCTATAGAATTTTCAAATATATTTTTAACCTTCTCCATGACTTTATCTATATATTGAGGAGCATTCATATACCTGAGATATGTTTTCTATTCCTTAAAATTTCTCTCACCATACATTTATATCTACATTTTCCTTCCAATCTTCCTATATGCTTCCACCTGCAGGTATATTCCTAGGTTTAATCCCAGCTCTCATAGTATTATATATAGGTTTAAAAGGATGGGAAGGATACTACAAAGAGAAAACTGTTTTCATACTATTAGTTATAGGTTTAATAATAGGTTTCATAGCATCTATAATAGAATATCTAACAGTATCAGCAGGTTTAATAGTTATACTTTTATTTCCACTTCTCGAACAGATTTTAAAGACAATTGTTTTAAATATAAGTTCTCTTCAAGAGAAACAGGAGACAACATTATATGGTTTAGCTATCGGTCTAGGTTTTGGTTCAATGTTTATGCCCTTCTCGCTTCTACTTATAAATGTAAAATTGGATTTAACTTTATTATTTCTCTTTATAGGTTCTATAGGTATAATACTATTTCATGGTGCAACAGGTATACTCCTTGGCTATGGAATCTATCAGAGTCGTCTACCTAGATACTTCTCTATAGTTATACTATTTCATCTACCTATAACCATCTGGTTTTTCCTAACTACAATACTAAATCTAGAATACCTACAAGTGGTTCTCATATTCTATGGTTTAATTATATACTGGTATGCATCCAAAAAATTCCTCAAGAAGGTACTCCTTCAAGTTAAAAGTAGAAGGAGAGTGAAAAGGAAACAACGATAAAAAAACCATAAACTATTTTTAATCAAGTTTTATTTCCTAATATAAAAATGGATGAGATGGAAGAAAAATCTAATGAGGAAATTCTAATAGAGAGTAAAACTCCTATGGAGAGTAAAACCTCTAGTAAACCCCTTATAGCAGGTATATTTTTGATTATAGCCGGTATTCTCAGCATACTTACGTGGCTCTCTGTTTCTCTAGTTGACTTCTCGACGATAATAGATCCAACTATGTTCCAACAACAAGGTGTTAACCTTTCTATGCAACAAATAGAATCTATCATAAATATTTGTGCTACAATTGCTATTATACTAGCTATATTCCCAATTATAGGTGGAATATTTTCTGTTACACGTAGAAAATGGGCTGTAGCTATATTAGGTGGAGTTCTAGGTTTATTCATAATAGGTCCAATATTTATATCAAGTATACTATCGCTTATAGGTTTAATTCTTATTGCACTTTCAAAAGAAGAGTTCAAATAAGAAAATAAAATTTTGGAAGATTAAAAGAAAAGAGAGAGGATATCTTTTATTCTATTTTCTCCTCAGTAGATTGTTCTGCTATTGGTTGCGCTGCTGGTTGTTTACTACCATATTTATCCCAGAATCTACCTAATAGGAATCCCCAGATAAGTGAACCGATAAATCCTATTATAACACTATTGAGTATATAGTATGTCATTCCAAAAATCGCAACGGTTGTAAATCCAATTCCAATAGAGAATATCAACCAGAATATTATAGCAAGAACTATACCTTTTGCTACGCTGCTAGAGCCAGGTAGAGAGTTATATATAGCTGCATATATTAAACCAAAGATTATACCGCCTATTATACCTCCTACTATGGCTCCGATAAATGCGCTTGGAGCTAGTATAGCTAGAGATAATTCTATACCAGGTGTTAAACCACTGTATCCTGCTGCTATAGTATTCCACATTCCAGCCATCAATATTATCTCAAGTATACCTATGATGATACCATAGATAATCCCCGCTACTACACCTGCTTTTATACCTCTTCCAAAATCTGCCATTTTCCATCTCTCCTCATTATTTCCCTTGAAAAAACTAGTTTTTTACTTAAAAAACTTTTGAAAAAACTGGGTTTCTCTAATCTCATCTACTATTACAGCTATTGCTATACCTGTTGTGAAACCTGCTAGTACACCTGTTGTTACTCTAAGAATATTATTACTCTCCCATAAACCAAATAATTGAAATAATCCATCGATAGCTAAAGGTAGTATACCTATAACTATAAATAAAATTAATCTCTCAGATAATCCAAACATATACCTCATACTTACTCCCAATCCAATAGCTAGACCCAGCCATATACCTGTGCATCTTGCACAGAAGGGCATTTGATTTTCATTTAGAAAGAATGATCTATCTGATCTTTGATGACAAAGTCTATCTCCTATACTATATACTATATTCCATGGATATGACATATTTCTAATCAAAACAGCGTTATCCTCTACTCCAGGTAGACCAGATAGATTTTGAATAGTGTTAGGTGGAAACATATATGGTGCTAAGAATTGTAGTATAACCCATAATAGCAGTAGTATGAATAACAGTGAGATCATCTTAGAAACGTTTACCCTTTTTTCCATCTTCAAACTCTTCTTTTGATAGTAGTAGGATTATAATTGCTATTATCCCTAAAGCTATATTTATCATGAAGAAACCTATGGAGAGTATAGCTATAATTCCACTGAATATTACTAAATCTAGATACCTCCGCTTCATAGCTGCATATGCACCAAATAATGGTATTACACCTAGTATAATGAGTATAGTTTGGCACCATACTAGATTCTCACTGGTATATGTTGGATCAGATAAAGATATATTACAAGATGTTTGGATGAAGGGAGGTATAAACAATTCTCTTCGAATAGTTTTATTATATCCTTCAACTTCTACTGTTTGAAGGCCTAATGGTACATCTCTTATTATAGATTCTCCTTTACCATTGGTCTTATTTATATAATTGGATATTGAAACAGTGATGTTTGACTGTGGTATCCCTGATTCATCTACTACATAGATTAATATAGAACCTTTTACACCTGCTGCAGATAAAGGTGCTATAGGAGTTTCAATAAAAAATGCTGGTAATACGGCTCCAATTAAACATATAATGGTAACAATTATCAATATGAAGGAGACAATAATAGGTCTATCGGTCATAGGTCTTGTAGAAGGTAGAATGGTTTTCCTAGGTTCTCCATGTTCCTCCCAGGTGAAATCTTCATCGGGTATTTTAATAGTAAACTTATGACCGCATTTAGGGCAGATTGTTTCAATAGAATCTCTTCCTTCTTCTGCTTCTACGATAAACTCTGTAGCGCAACGAGGGCATTTAGTCCTCCCCTTCATCACATGCACCTTTCACTGGAAAGTAGATGCTGGGTTAAGAATATTTCTATATTTTCATGTAACTTCAAGGTATAGTTTAAATACTGGATATAGATACGGCGTTATAAGGGTGAAATAATAATGGCTCGATTTCCAGAAGCAGAGATGCGATTACTCCATAAGAAAGTCTGTATGAAATGCGGTGCATTAAATGCTATTAGAGCTACACGCTGCAGACGATGTAGATCTAGAGAACTTAGAATGAAAGCGAAAGAGGGACGTGGAGTATAAAAATATTTTTTGAAAAAATTTAAGAGTATGTTTTCTCTTCCCTGTGCAGGTTGAGCTTGGATGCCAGAGACTAGGTATAAGAAAGATGAGGATTTCAACGAATGGTATAATGAGATTGTAGAACTTGCAGATCTATGTGATAAACGTTATCCTATAAAAGGTATGAATGTTTGGAGACCCTATGGCTGGAAGCTAATGAGCTATGTTGATGCTTTAATAAGAAGAGAAATGGAGTTTACAAGGCATCAAGAGGTTTATTTTCCATTGTTGATACCTGAATCTCTTTTTAATAAAGAAGCTGAACATATAGAGGGTTTCGGCGGCGAGGTTTATTGGATTACCCATGCAGGTCATACAGAACTTGAAGAGAGATGGCTACTTAGACCTACATCTGAAACAGCTATGTATCCTATATTCTCATTATGGATTAGATCCCACGCTGATCTACCTTTAAAGGTTTTTCAAATTGTAAATACATTTAGATATGAAACAAAACAAACTAGGGCTTTTATAAGAGTTAGAGAGATACATTTCTTTGAAGCACATACTTGCCATAGCGATTTTGAAGATGCAGAGAGACAAATTAAGGAGGATAAGGAGATGGCATCTAGATTCTTCTATGAGTTATCTCTACCGTTTCTATTTCATAAACGTCCAGAGTGGGATAAATTCGCAGGTGCATTCTATACGATAAGTATCGATGTTTTAATGCCCTCTCTTAAAACCCTGCAACTTGGATCTATCCATCAATATAGAGATAATTTTTCTAAACCCTATGAGATAAAATATGAAGCGGAAGATGGAACTCATAGATATTGTCATCAAACAACTTATGGTATGAGCGAACGAATACTAGGAGCCATAATAGGTATACATGGTGATAATAGAGGTCTTATTATTCCACCATCAGTTGCACCTATACAAGTTGTAATAGTTCCAATAATATTTAAAGGAAAAGAAGAACAGGTTTTAGAATTCTCTAAAAAGGTGTTTGAAGATCTTAAACAGAGAGAGATAAGGGTGCATCTTGATGATAGAGATATTACACCTGGATCAAAATACTATGACTGGGAGCTTAAAGGAGTGCCATTGAGGATAGAGATAGGTCCTAGAGATATAGAGGAAAACCAGGTTATATTGGTTCCAAGGGATACAGGTGAGAAGAAGCCTGTTAAGATAGATAGTATTCCTATGAAAATCGAAGAGGAATTCCAAGGTTTATCTAAACGCCTATATGATAATGCTTTAAATCTACTTCAATATAACATAAATAAGGTTTCAACTATTGAAGAAGCGAAAAATAAATCAGGTATAATCATGCTACCATGGTGTGGAGTAGATAACTGTGCTTTAGAGATAGAAGAGATACTAGATAAAAGCACTTTAGGTGAACCAGTAGAGGAGAAACCCTCTGTTGAAAACATGGTTTGTCCAATATGTGGCAAACCTGCTACTACATGGCTGAGATATGCAAAAACATATTAAAAGGAAGGTGAAGAAAAGATATGAATATAAATATATCCGCAGTCTTTAGGGAATATATATTTCCACTGAGTATAGTTACTACTATAGTGGGATTAATAGTGTTTATACCAGGCTTACTAGGTGTGATACTACCAGATATAGCAGAAGGTGTTCTACATATACCAAGGGATTTCATTCCATGGAGTTTATATCTATTGATAATAGGTTTCTTTATTCTAATAACAGGTGTATGGTATCTATATAGTTATATTAAAAACAAAAATTTTATTCTAAAGGAACTTGAAACTAATAAGAGATCAGAGTTTATCAAAAAGAAGGCGGAGTTACATAATGCCGTTAAACATCTTCCATCTAAATATAAGGTTATGCTTAAAGAGAAGGAAGCGGAGTTTAGAATTAAATAAAAAAGGGTTGTAATTTGTGTTTACTATCATACTAGTTGAACCTAAATATAGTGGAAACATTGGTTCAGTAGCTAGAGTTATGAAGAATTTTGATTTCCATAATCTTTATCTAGTTAATCCTTGTGATCTCAACGATGAAGGATATAGGAGAGCTATGCATGCTGTTGATATACTTGAGAATGCTAAGATCTTCCAGTCATTTGAAGATGCAATAAAGGATGTAGATTTCCTTATCGCTACATCATCTATTGAAACTACTTCTGAGAAAAAATATCTTAGAAATCCTATGTATCTACCAGAGTTTTCAAAGAAGATATATGAGATAGAAGGTAACATAGGTTTAGTTTTCGGTAGGGAAGACTACGGTTTATATAATGATGAGATAAAGAAATGTGATCTACTATTGAAGATACCTACGAGTAATGTTTATCCTTCTATGAATCTCTCACATGCAGTAGCTATAGTATTATATACATTATATATAGAAGGTTTCACTCCTAGGAAACCTAGACATATAGATAAAATAGAGAAGGAACATCTATACCAATTTTTTAGAGAACTTTTAGATATAATAGAGTATCCTGAGCATAAGAAAGATAAAACCTATATAATGTTTAAAAGAATCCTTAGCAGAGCTATGCTATCAAAATGGGAGTATCATACACTTATGGGTGTATTAAATAACACTCTTCATAAACTTAAAAAATTAGACGGTTTCGATATCAAATAAACATTTACTGTTTTTTAAAACAGAATGAACCTTATCTGCAAACCATATAAGTTCTTCTATATCAACGCTTTCTTCATTCCACTCGTAAACGAAATCATAGTTTCCCTTTGTTGCTTTAAAACCCATGTTCATCAATAGATCTTTGATTTCTGATGGGGAATAACCTTCGCTGTTAAACAAGATTTTTAGATACGTTTTCATAGTTTCTTAACCCTGAGAGTAGATGAAATAAGTAGATGGGTATAAATATTACGGAAATATTTATCTTCCAATGAGGTTTAATGAGGATAGATGTTATAGATTTCTATTTCTTCTCAGGAACAGGTAACACGCTGCTCGTTGTAAGAGAGATGTCAAAGGTTTTCATAGAGAAGGGTTTGAAGGTAAATCTCTATAGATTAGAGAAAACAAATCCATCTGATATTAATCTAGATTATACAATTGGTATAGCTTTCCCTGTAGCTGTACAGGGAACCTTCCCCTTTATTTGGAGGTTTATAAAATCTCTACCTGAAACAGATAAAAACACTCCTCTATTTATAGTTGATACATTAGCTAGTTTCTCAGGTGGAATAAAAGGAAATATTAAAAGAATTATTTCTAAAAAAGGCTATAAACCTATAGGTATAAAAGAGATTACTATGCCTTCTAATCTTCTACCTAAAAAACTAAACATAGAGAAAAATAATAGAAAAACAGAGAGGGGTTTAAGAAAAGCTAGAAGATACGCTGTAGATCTACTGGAAGAGAAAACAAGATGGTATTCTAATCCATTATCAATTCTTCTATCTATAATCTCGCAGAGTGAGAAACCTTGGAGGTTATTTAGACAACTATACAGGTTTACTATAGATGAAGAGAAATGTATAAAATGTGGATTATGCGTAAAACTATGTCCAATGGAGAATATCTCTATGCTATCATATCCAGTATTTGATGATAAATGTACATTCTGCATGAGATGTATATCTTTTTGTCCAACAGAAGCAATATATATACCTAATAGAAGATTAGAGAGGTATCATGCTGTTAAAGCTGGGAATTATTGAAACCTAAGATTAAATGATTTTATCCAGCAGGGTATATTGGAAATGGAACGAAACATAAAACTAGTATCAATATAGCTAGTATAAACAACAGTTTCCTCTTGAAATCAATCTTTGTTGTATCATTTAAAGGCGGTGGATGTCTCATACCTATTAGAAACATTATTATTAGAGCAAAAAACATCCAACCTGTGAATATCATAATTGTTACAGCGATCCAGCCAGCGTACCTCTGTTTTTCTCCTAGAATAGCTCTAAATATATGTCCACCATCTAGTTGTCCAGCTGGTAGAAGATTTATAGATGTTATCAGTAAACCAATCCAACCAGCAAAGGCAACAGGGTTTAAATCTATAGCAATTCCTCCAGATCCATGTATCATTACAGCGAGAATAAAGAATAGTGGAGAATAGCCAAGATATACTCCTCCTTCGTTAGCTATCTCATGAGGTGAGATAACCGAGGAGGTAGCTAAACCATAAATTGTTATAGGTAGTGCAACTATGAAACCTGCTAATGGACCAGAGAATCCAACGTCGAATAAAGCTTTTCTATCAGGCATAGGATCTCTACTTGATATCAATGCACCGAAGGTTCCGATATTAAAACCTGGTAGAATAGGTGGAACAGGTATAAAAAATGGTAGAGAGGTTCTGATACCATGTTTCTTTGATATAAAATAATGTCCCATTTCATGTACAAATAGAATAGTCATTAGAGGTAGAGAGAAAAACACTGCTCCATTTAGAAGATGTTTAAAGGTAAAAACTTGATAGATATCTGGTACAGATTGTAGATCACTATAACCCATATCTAGAAGTGAACCAGTTAACAATGTTGTAATAAAAGTAGCTGCAAGTAACGCTATATTTAACCATGTAGGTTTCTCCTCTTTCACAGGTCTCTTCATTATATATAATATATATTCTCCACCTTCATATCTAAGCGTAGGGACATAGTTTTTCTCTAATAATACCCTACGTAGGGAATCAAACAACTCTTCTACCCTATCTTTATCGATATTACAATAAAAAGCTACAGAAGATGGAGAAACCTTTATATCATAAAATGGGAAACGTTTACCAACTTCTTGTTTCAGAAAATCTATATCATATATTTGTTCTAAATTCCATGGTTTAACCATTGTAATTCAACCATGATACATAGGTAGGGTTATTAAACTTTATTCAAAAACTTTTGGTCTTCAAGGTGTTTATCGAAGGATATTATAGATTTGTAACCAAAGTTTAAATATACTCCATATAATACAGGTTAACGATGGTTAAACTCTATGAGAGGAGGTTTCTATGGGCATACTGGATTTAACATCTATGGGAGAACCTCAAGTAGATGTGAAGAGAGAGATTATAGGTCAACTAGAGAGGTTACAAGATGAGATACCAGAGTATTGTTACCAATGTGCTAAATGCACTTCTGGTTGTGAGGCACATAGATTACTAGAGTTAGAACCACATAGGATTATAGCTCTACTTAAAAGAGGTTTAATTGATGAAATGGTAAACTCTGATATAATATGGACTTGTATGAGTTGTTTTAAATGCTGGGAACGTTGCCCGCAGAAGATTGCACCAGTTGAAATACTTTTCTTACTTAAAAACTATGCAGTAGCTCTTGGTAAACAGATACCTGGTAACTATACTGCAGCATTACAATCGGTTTTATCAAAAGGTTTAATACAGGATGTTAAAACAATTTCAACTAGAACTGGGGAAACTAAAAGCAGGAGAGATGTAGGTCTACCAGAGATTACAAAACCTGTTGATCCAGTTAAATTCCAAGCTTTAATCTCTAAGATGGCTGTTGAAAAAATATAGTAGGAGGTTAGATATTTTGACTAAAAAAACATTAGTATTCTACCCTGGTTGTATAATGCAAACCGAGCAATACTCCTATGAGATTTCTCTTAGGGAGATACTACCGGTTTTAGATATAAAACTTGTAGATGTAGAAGGTTTCTCTTGTTGCGGTGAACCACTTAAAAGTGTTAATAGAATGATTACACTGGTTTTATCAGCTAGAAATATAGCTTTAGCTGAGAGTAGAAACCTTGATATATTTACACCATGCCCTATATGTAATCTAGCTTTCAGAGAATGTAAGAATATACTTGATAATGATGATAAAATCAAGGAGAAGGTAAATGGTTTTCTAGCAGAAGAAGGTTTAACATATAATGGTATTAGTAAGGTTATAGATCTACTAGAACTGTTATATGATATAGTGGGTTTAGATTATATAAAAAAACATGTTAAGAAACCTTTAGATTTAAAAGCAGCTGTACACTATGGTTGCCATGCTATTAGACCTTCTGAGATCGGTAGATCTGATGATTCTGAGGAACCTAGGAAGATAGAGGATATATTAGAGGTTTTAGGAGTAGAAGCTCCTTGGTATCCAGAGAAACTAGATTGCTGTGGTGGTTTATTAAATATGAATCTACCGGAAACTGCTCTCACAAAAACCGGTGAGAAACTAAGGAGTATTCAAGAACAAGGTTTTGATCTACTAGTAGATATATGCCCTTGGTGTCATAGACAGTTTGATAGTAAACAGAAGAAATCAGGTGAAACAGTTGCATATTCTCTAAATCTACCAGTTGTATACCTCACTCAACTTATGGGTTTAGCATTTGATATACCATGGGGGAAACTAGGTTTTAATCTTAATCTAAGCCCAGTTAATACTCTAGTGGAGGGGAGATGATGAAGAAACCTAGGATAGGAGTTTTTGTATGTCATTGTGGTATAAATATATCTGCAACTGTTGATGTAGAGAAGGTTAAAGAGTATGCTAAAACCTTAGATGGCGTAGCGGTTAGTAAAGACTATAAGTATATGTGTTCTGATGTAGGAGCTAATCTTATAAAGGAATCTATTAAGAAAGATAAACTTACAAGTGTAGTAGTAGCATGTTGTTCTCCTAGAATGCATGAACATACCTTCCAAAAAGTAGCTTCTGATGGTGGTTTAAATCCTTATACTGTTGAGATTGCAAATATTAGAGAACAATGTTCTTGGGTGCATGATGATAAAAAAGTTGCCACTGAAAAGGCTAAAAAACTAGTCGAAGCAGCAGTAGCAAAAGCTAGGTTGTTAGAACCTCTTATAACATCTTCTATAGAAGTAACACCTAATGCACTTGTTATAGGTGGTGGTATAGCTGGTATACAAGCTGCTCTTGAGATAGCGGAGAATGGACATAAAGTGTATCTAGTTGAGAGAACACCTACTCTTGGAGGTAGAATGGCTCAGCTGGATAAAACATTCCCTACCTTAGATTGCTCAAGTTGTATACTTACACCTAGGATGACAGAGGTAGCTGATCATCCAAATATAGAACTTCTAGCTTATTCTGAAGTTGAAGATATAAAAGGTAGTATAGGTAATTTTACAGTTAAAATTAGAAAAAAAGCTAGATTTGTAGATGCAGATAAATGCACTGGCTGTGGAGATTGCGCAGAGAATTGTAGACTTAAAGGTAGAATTATAGATGAATTTAATATGGGTTTAAACAAACGTAGCGCTATATATCTACCGTTTCCACAGGCAGTACCATTGATATATACTATTGATCCAAATCATTGTCTCATGCTTACTACAGGTAGATGCGGTAAGTATCCTTTATGCGTAGAAGCTTGTGAGGCAGATGCCATAGATTTCAATCAAAAAGATGAGGTTATAACAGTAGATGTAGGTGCTATAGTAGTTGCAACAGGTTTCAATCTATTAGACCCATCTATAATACCAGAGTATGGTTATACCCATTCTCCAAATGTTATTACAACCCTTGAAATGGAGAGACTTATAAACTCAGCTGGCCCAACAAAAGGAGAGATACAACTACTTGATACTAAGGAGAAACCCAAGAGTATCACCTATATACTATGTGTAGGCTCAAGGGATGAAACTGTTTGCAGTTGGTGTTGTAGAATAGGTTGTATGACAGCGTTAAAACATCTATATCTAATTAGAGAGAAACTACCAGATGCAGAGATCAACCTATGTTATATAGATATAAGGAGTTATGGTAAAGGTTATGAAGAGTTTTATAGGACAGCTAGGAATCTAAATATAAATTTATTCCGTGGTAGACCATCTGAGGTTAGACCAACGAAGGAGGGTATTATAATCAATGTATTCGATACAATTACAAATAAATTATTTGAGATTAAAACAGATATGGTAGTGCTTGTACCAGCTGTTACAGCTAGAGAGGATGCAGTTGAACTTGCACGTAAACTTAAGATTTCTACAAGTAGCGACGGATTCTACCTAGAAGGTCATCCAAAGCTTAAACCTATGGATACAGCAACAGGTGGAATATTCCTCGCTGGATTCTGCCAAGGAGCTAAAGATATACAAGATACAGTGGCGCATGCAAGTGGAGCAGCATCTAGAGCACTTACAATACTATCAAAGAAGGAGTTAGAAGCAGAAACATATATAGCAGTGGTTGATGAAGAACTATGTTCAGGATGCGGCATATGTATATCTGTCTGTCCCTATCAAGCTATAGAACTTATAACTGAAGATGATAAAAAACGTGCTAAGGTTAATGAAGCTTTATGTATGGGATGTGGTGCTTGTACCGCTGCTTGTCCCTCTGGAGCTATGCAACAGAGAGGATTCAAAGATAAAGAGATACTCTCAATGATAGAGGTTTTATCTAAATAATGATTTAATCCATCTGAGTTCCTGCATCTAAGGAGGGAAAAACCTCTTCAAGAAATATCTAGAGTATATAGTAGAATCTCTAACCTCAACTAGGAAATAAATGGTAGAGGTAAGAGCCGATCTTATAATTAGATAATGGAAAAATATCAAGTTTTTTGAGGAAGATAATTCCTCGAGACTCAGATAGTTTTCTATCAGAATGATATCATAATTATAATGGAGGAGGAATAGAGGAACTCTCAAAGGTTAATATGACGAGCTGTTTATAAAACTAGGATTACCAATACTTTTATTCTAATAGTTGATGTAGAATGATATTTTCTGAGATTATTATTTAGGTGGAGTGTTAAAGAGTAATACAAAAGCAAATATTATATATCAGTTGATACCCATATGATATCAAGTGATATATTATGGGTGTTCAAGTTAATATAAGACTGGATGAGAAGTTATTGAAGGAAATCGATGCTTTAACCAGGGTATTGCATCTCTCTAGAACAGAGTGGCTTAGGATGAAGATCGCTCTCGCTGTTAAAGATGATACATTAAAATTATCAGAGGCTATAGCTTTAGAATATGCAAAAGGTAATATCAGTGAGGATGAATTGAAGAATCTACTTGGAAGAGATGCCGATGATATCATATATGTAGTTAAACACCTTGAGAAGGGAAAGAGATACATCGATAATCTCCAGGGTTAAAAGTATTATGAAACCTATCTTTGCTTT
>Ga0180300_10000520_pt1 | contig 16919 bp, 16 predicted proteins | sample GuaBasSediGuay15_FD_121798 | JGI IMG/M metagenome (GOLD analysis project Ga0180300, IMG submission 121798) | Subseafloor sediment microbial communities from Guaymas Basin, Gulf of California, Mexico - Guay15, Core 4569-2, 21-24 cm | ecosystem: Environmental > Aquatic > Marine > Hydrothermal... | reverse complement strand
TACCGGCCCGGTAGAGCGGCGGCTCAGAGCCTTAAAGCTTTTCTCCAGCTTCGCCAGCCTACGGCTGGCGATGGTCAAATTTATATTGGGCAGCGGCGAGGTTGGGGTGGTGAGCCCTATTATCCGTGGCACGCCCGCCTTCGGCTCCTGAGAGGTGGGGCGTAGAGCAAGGGTTAGCTAGGGGTGCCGTTATGGGCCACGTGAGATCTCTAAGGCAGGGGTATAAGCCGAGGGAGCTGGAGCCGGAGATCCTACGGTACTGGAGGGATAGGAGGATCTACGAGAAGATTAGGAGTAAGTTGAGGGGGAAGCCCAAGTTCTACTTCCTCGACGGGCCCCCCTACCCCTCCTCAGACACCCCCCACATAGGGACTCTCTGGAATAAGATACTCAAGGACGCTATTGTGAGGTTCTGGAGGGCTAGGGGCCGCTACGTCCACGATAAGCCCGGCTATGACTGTCACGGCCTGCCCATCGAGGTGAAGGTTGAGCAGCAGCTGGGCTTCTCGACTAAGAAGGAGATAGAGGAGTTCGGGGTCGAGAAGTTCGTTGAGAAGTGTAAGGAGTTCGCCCTTAGGAACGTGGAGTCCATGACCAGGCACTTCGAGGACTTCGGCGTCTCCTTGAAGTGGGATGAGCCCTACTTGACCCTGGATCCGGCGTACATGCAGGCGGCCTGGTGGCTGGTTAAGAGGGCTGACGAGCTCGGGCTCCTGGAGAGGGGGGTTAAGGTGGTGCACTGGTGCCCCCGCTGCGAGACCACGCTAGCCGACTATGAGGTCAGTGAGTACAGGACGATAACTGACCCCTCAATCTACGTCAAGTTCCCAGTTAAGGGGAGGAGCGGGGAGTACCTGCTGGTGTGGACCACCACGCCCTGGACCCTCCCCGCCAACGTGGCAGTGATGGCCCACCCCGAGCTCGAGTACGTGTGGGTCGAGGTGAACGGCGAGAAGCTACTGATAGCGAGTTCCAGGCTCGAGGCGGTGATGGCTGAGGCTGGGATCTGCAGCTACAGGGTGCTGGCCCGCGTGAAGGGCAAGGACCTGGAGGGCCTGGAGTACATTCACCCGCTCGAGGAAGAGGTGGAGGTGCAGAAGAAGCTCGCCAGCTACCACAGGGTGGTCCTCTCGAGTGAGTACGTGAGCGCTGAGGAGGGCACGGGCCTAGTCCACTGCGCCCCGGGGCACGGTGAGGAGGACTTCGAGGTGGGCCGCCAGTACGGCCTGCCGGTGGTAGCCCCAGTGGATGACAGGGGGGTCTTCACGCGGGATGCGGGCAAGTACGCGGGCAAGCCCGTCAGGGAGGCTAATGGGGAGATACTAGAGGACTTGAGGAGGAAGGGCCTCCTCTTCCACGAGGGCGTGATAAGCCACAGGTACCCGGTGTGCTGGAGGTGTAAGACCCCCCTGATACTAAGGGCCACCCCCCAGTGGTACATCAGGATCTCCCACCTAAAGGAGAAGTTCTTGGAGGAGGCCGCCAGGGTGAGGTGGATACCCGAGTGGGCTGGCTACGCGCGCTTCAAGAACTGGCTCGAGGGCCTGAGGGACTGGGTGATCTCCAGGCAGAGGTACTGGGGCACCCCAGCCCCAATATGGGTCTGCTCCTCATGTGGGCATAGAGTGGTGGTGGGCTCCCTAGCCGAGCTCGAGGAGCTGGCTGGGAGGAGGCTAGAGCTGCGCGACCTCCATAGGCCCTGGATAGACAGGGTGACCCTGAAGTGCCCCAAGTGTGGAGGAGTGATGAGGAGGGTTGAGGACGTCCTAGATGTGTGGCTTGACTCGGGCGTGGCGTTCTACGCGTCGCTCGGCTACCCGCTCAGGAGGGAGGAGTACGAGAGGCTGGAGCCTGTTGATGTGATAATTGAGGGCCATGACCAGATCGCTGGCTGGTTCTTCTCGCTCCTCCGCTGCGGCATCATAGCGTTTGGCCGCGTGCCATACAGGGCCGTGCTGATGCACGGCTTCGCCCTCGACGAGAGGGGTAGGGAGATGCACAAGTCGCTGGGCAACTACGTGGCCCCACACCAGGTCCTCGAATTCGAGAGGGGTGGGAGGGACGTCCTCAGGTGGTACGTGCTGAGGAACACCGCGTGGGAGGACCTCAAGTTCTCGTGGAGGGGGCTGGCCGAGGTCTACGATGACCTGAACATCCTCTGGAACGTCTACGTGTTCGCCTCACTGTACATGAGCCTGGACAAGTTCGACCCATCGGCGCACCCGCTGGAGGAGTACCTGGAGAGGATGCGCCCCGAGGATAGGTGGCTGATCTCCAGGGTGGAGAGGCTGACGCGCGACGTGACCAAGTGGATGGAGAGCTACGAGGTCCACAGGGCTGCTAGGGCTTTACGCAACTTCATAGTCGAGGACGTCAGCAGGTGGTACATAAGGCTGGTTAGGCCCAGGGTGTGGGTTGAGGGAGACGATCCGGACAAGCTGGCGGCGTACGTGGCCCTCTACCACGCGCTGAGGAGGTTCCTCGTGCTGGCCGCCCCCATAATACCCTTCGTCACGGAGAGGATATACCTCGAGTCCTTCAGGGTCAGCGAGGATGAGCCCGAGAGCGTGCACATGCTCCCCTGGCCGGATGCCAGGGAGGAGCTCATCGACGAGGGGCTTGAGGAGGACATGGAGATCGTGAGGAGGCTGGTGGAGCGGGCAGCTGCAGCCAGGATGAAGGCGGGGGTCAAGCTGAGGGTGCCCCTCCCAGCCCTCTACGTGGTAACAGACGACGAGGGGGTTGAGGGCGCTGTTAAGAGGCTTGTAGGAGTGCTGCAGTCACAGGCCAACGTCAGGAGAGTGGAGGTTCTCCCCCCATCACACAAGACACGCCTAGTGAAGCTAGTCGCAAAGCCCGTCTACAGGGCCCTGGGGCCAGCCTTCAGGGGGGAGGCGTCCGCAGTTGCTAAGCTGATAGAGAGCTGTGATGCCTATGAGCTCAGGCGAGAGCTCGAGGAGCGGGGCGAGGCGCTGCTCAAGTCGCCTGAGGGGAGAGTCTACAGGCTGAAGCGCGAGATGGTGGAGTTCGAGGAGGAGTGGGTCGAGGGGCTAGTAGCTGAGGAGTTTGAGAAGGGGTTAGTGGTCCTCGACGTGAGGATGGGGGCTGAGGAGCGGGCTGAGGGGCTAGCGAGGGATGTCCTGAGGAGGATACAGTTCATGCGTAAGATTATGGAGATGCCCGTCGAGGCCTTCGTGGAGGTGGAGGTATACGCGCCCGAGGAGATCAGGAAGGCACTGGAGGAGAGAGCTGATTACATAGCCAATGAAGTTAGGGCCAGGAGCCTGAGGCTAGTGAACAGGGCTGAGGACGTCAAGGGCGAGCTAGTTAGGGACTGGGAGATAGAGGGGTACAGAGTGAGGATAGGCTTAACACGCTTAAAGAGTTGAGCTACACGAGGACCAGAGCTACCACGACGGCCCCGTACGCGCCAGCCGGCACTTCTATGCTCTCGACCCTCATCCTCCACTCGCCGGAGAACGTGACGGCGGAGTATCTCTCGACCTCAGCAGCCATCGCCCGTAGCCTCTCCTCCAGCTCCCTCCTGCCTACCTTCCCGCAGGCCTCCAGCACGTAGCCGTGAGGCCTCCCCTCAGCCCACACTATCCCAGCGCTTATGACCTCACCCCCCTCGCCCTGTTCAATGGCCATCACAGCGAACGTCACGGCTCCAGGGGGGAGCTCAACGTAGCTCCTCTCGACGGCGTTGGGCGGGATTATCGAGGTCACCGGCACTAGGTTCAGGTGTCCAATCCTCGCCTCCCACAGCGCCAGGTCGAGGGCGTTTAGAGACGAGACTCTGCTAATGCCCCTCCCGCTCGTCACGAAATACTCCTTCGGCATTATCATTTCTTGGAGCCCCCTCTCCCCGCTCAAAGCGGGGTTTAAAGTTTAGCTTTAGGCGCCGGCCGCCTCGCGGCTAATACCAGGAGTAAATCCTCGTAGAGGCCTACGCCCTCCGCTCTCAGGATGCTCACCACCAGCCCTAGAGATCTGGCTCTCTGCAGGGCTTTTCGCCAGTTTGAGAGGCTGCTAAGCAGGAAGAGCACTATGCCGTCGGCGGCTAACCGCTTAAGCGCTGACTCGAGAAAGCTGAGGGGTACTTCGATGCCCTCAGCGCCGCCACTCCACCTAATGTCCTCCTCCTCCAATGGAAGGTAGGGAGGGTTGAAGGCTATTAGCTTGAATAGCTCTCCCTCTCTAAGGGCTTCAAGCCTATCACAGCACACAACATCGACCTTCCAGTCAACCCCCCTCCTCCTAGCCTTAGCCCAGGTTGTGGCGACTGCCCTGTAGCTCAAATCGGTGGCCACCACCTTCTCCCCATGAGTGGACAGTGTGAGCGTGATGAGGCCGCTCCCACAGCCGATCTCGCAAGAGGCGCCGCTTAGGGGGGCTATCAGCTCCACGCCCCTCGCGAGGAGCATCGTGTCCTCCCCAGGCTCGTAGAGGCCGTGCTCCTCAGAGCATCGTACTCCCGTGCACATCGACTATCGCCGCTCAATACTCTAGGTAGCGGCTTAAAGCCTGCGGCCTCTCTCCCTCCGGATCCTCAGGGCGGCGCTAGCTAGTGAGAAGGCCAGGGCTAGGGAGTTGAGGAGTATGAACACTATATCGAAGCTAAGCAGCGCATATAGGGTCAGGAGGGCGGATCCAGCTGAGTAGAGGATCGAGAGCCTGAGCGGCGGCGGGTTCTTGAGCGAGATCGCCCACGCCACGACTATCAACGCTAAGCCAGCTATGCCTATTGCCTCACTCACTCCCATCGCCCTCCTCAGAGCCCATAGCTAGGGGGGGATATATCGTATCGAGGACCTCCACTATCCTCGCAATCCTCGAGCTGCCGAGCCCCTTGACCCTCCTCAGCTCGGCTGGGGAGGCCTTGAAGAAGCGCCTCGGCGTCTTGAAGTGCATCAATATCCTGTGCGCCAGCTCGTAGCTCAAGCCCGGTATGGTTGCTATCAAGTTCAGCTGCACCACCTCCAGGCTCTTATTGCTCTTAACAACCTTAATCTTAGCTGGAGGCAGGTACCTCCTATCCCTCCTCTCCACGCTCCTCTTGTAGAGGTAGAATATGGTGTAGGCGGTCTCGACAGCGGACTGAGTCCTCAACACATGAACCCCCATGTCGAGGAGTGCGGCTAGGGCGCCGTAGACCTGGGGGTAGTTAAAGCGCCTATACAGGAGGGTCCTCTCGAAGTCTCCCTCCACAACCAGGATGGGCTTGGCGTACGCCTGCCGCATGTACCGCGCCTGCTCAAACAGCCTCTTATCGACTATGGATGACAGGAAGTCATTGCAGGTCTTCCTCTCGATGCACGTATCTGTGCTCACCAGGTAATCGCCCACATCCAATTTCTCGAACTTGAGGGGGGCGCCGAGCCTCTCCAGCTCCCTCACGACCCTGCTGCCTCTCTCCCTATAGTCGACCACTAGCATCCGCGTCTCCCGCCAGCTCCCATGGATAACTGTAACGCAGGCTTTTCAGCGACGCCTCAACCACCTCGAGGTTTATCGAGGGGGCTGGCGCTATCCTGGCCGGCCCCTCGGTGAGGAGGGCCCCCATGTCCACCAGCCTCTGGACGATGTCCTCGAACTCCTCCAGCTTCAGCGCGTCAAGCCCCACCTGCTCTATGACCACGAGGAACTTCTCCCACAGCTCGCTCAGCCTGACGTAGGGCTTGGAGGAGAACTCCATGAGCTTCAGCGCCGAGTACAGCACTGCCTGCTCATAGGGGCTTAGGCGCTGGACATCCGCGGGGGCTATGAATGCATCGAGGTTCCTGAGAGCCTTTAACACGTGATCCAGCATCACCTTGCTCGAGCCCTCCTGCTCAGCCAGGATTCCCGCGTAGAACAGAGTATCCAGGGCCCTCCTGACGTCGCTGGCCATGTAGGTGTACGTGTAGTCAGCGAGCCACTGCACTATATCCTCACCCACCGCGCCGTCCCTGAAGGCCTCTGAGGCCCTGTAGAGGAGTATGTCGAACAGCTGCTCCCTAGTGTAGGGAGGGTAGCTTATCACTATATTGCCTAGCGACGACCTCTCAGCTGGGTCGAGGAGCTTAAGCCAGCTCAGGCTCCTAGCGACGAAGAGCGTAGCTACCTGCAGCGCGTCAACCTCCATCTCCTGCAGCCTCGTCAGGGTGTAGATCACGCTGCTCAGTGAGCCCTTGGCGTGGTACTCCACCTCGTCGAGCACGATCAGAGCTGGCTTCCGCCTCTCCCTCAGCGCGCGCAGGAACTTCCTGAGCACTTCCTGAGCACTCAAGCTCCTGGAGGCTGGGTGGCCTGTCAGGCGCTCGTAGAGGGTTGAGAAGAGCAGGAAGGGTGTAGAGCCCTCAATCCTGAGGTTCAGGTAGATGAATAAGTGTTCTCCGCCCCTAGCCGTCAACCTCCTGTGCAGCAGGTAGACGCTGGAGGTCTTCCCAGTGCCCGTGGGGCCGACCAGCTGGATCACTCGAGGAGTCTCAGCCTCTCCCCCCACCACATCGCTCAGTAGCTCCTCCAGCGTCCGCAGCTGGGCATCCCGGTGGGGGAGCTGGGAGGGCACGTACCTGCTGGAGAGCTTCTCGCGATCTATGAACACCCCGCACATGTTCTCCCAGCGGGGAGGCTAGGCGTTAGGAGAAAAAGGTTCCAGGTATTGAGAGTATATCGAAAGTATTCACGTAGCGCGGACAACAAACCTTTAATATGGTGACCTCCAGCTCTCGCGGGGATGAAGAGGCCGTCCCAGGGTGTGTGAAGAGTGATCGCCTCGCGACGAGCTGACCCGCCTGAGGTGGTTGCATGCGCGTTAGATCGATAGCTGTGATAGCGGCCATCGTGGCCATCCTCATCATGTACTGGACTCCGATAACGATCAGCGTAGGCGACTACGTCTACAGGCTGGGGGGATACCCCTGGGTGGCGCCGAACCCCCATGCCCGCAACTTCTTCCTCTGGATGGGGCTCGCCATCTCGGCGGGGGGCGCGCTGCTAATAGCGCTGGAGCTGAAGCTCTCGAGGGAGATAGAGGGCGCCGGGGAGGTAGAGAGCGCTGAGGCCGGGGAGGAGGACTTCGGCCTGTAGCATCACGGGCCGAGCCCCTTTTTCATACGGTTCAAATATATGTGTAATGGGCTACCTTAACCCGGGAACATGGGAAACGAGGTCGAGTTCATCGAGCTTGAGGAGGAGCTGCTCCCAGCGCTGGCGGTGGGAGTTAGGAGGCTGAGCGATGGAGTTCACGCCTTAAAGCTGACCCTAGAGACTCTCAGCGAGCAGGTTAAGGTGCTCAGAGAGGAGAGCGTCAAGCTGGCCCACCTGCTGGAGGCGAATAAGGAGCTATTAGACGAGGAGAGGAAGAAGCTGGCTAAGCACGTGGAGGAGCTCAACGAGATGTTCGAGGACTTCATGAGCAGGCTCGACAAGAGCGTCAAGGCCGCCCTGGACCTGGGCCTCGAGGGGGTTGACCGCAAGCTACGCGAGCTGAACGACAGGGTAGCGGAGGCGTCACAGGAGGTGCAGGCGTCTAGGCTGGAGAGTAGGGAGAGGACAGCCATCGTGATGGGGGAGATCTCGGATCTCAGGGGGGAGGTGTACGAGCTCAAGTCGCGGGTCTCCGACCTCAGCAAGCTGGTGTACGAGCTGGACATGAGGATCAGGAGGCTGGAGGAGAACCTGGCAGCCGGGATTAAAGAGGTGAAGCTGCTGATCGGGGAGCTATCGCTGAACATGAGGAAGACCTAGCACGTATGAGGGCGCTGGCCTCTCGGCGGTATCCACACGATACGGTTTTAAGATTAAGCTGGCGCCTATAGCACAGGTAAGCGGTATGTTCAGGAGGAGGCGTGAGCCAGCTGTTGAGGAGCTCATTGACAGGATTGAGCAGTACAGCCGGGAGGTTGAGGAGGCCCTATCCAAGCACGTGGAGGCCCTGAGGTCTAGGATGGCGGATTTGATGAAGGGGCTCCAGGTGCAGCTGGTGTCCCTCCTGGATGAGCAGAGATCCATCCTAGCAGACCTGGTGGACTTGCTGCGCAGGCAGCGGGGCGAGATCGAGGAGTCCAGGGAGAAGCTCGAGGGAGCGGTGACTAGGTTCTCAGAGGTGAGCGGCAAGCTGGAGGAGATGATAGCCAAGCTGAGCGAGGCACACGAGGCTCTCTCCCGCGGCCTCACTGACTTAAGCCAGGTCCCCTCCATGCTGCAGGCTGCCAGGGAGGCCATGAGCAACCTGGCGAGCATCTTAAAGGAGTTCGAGGAGAGGGAGAGCAGCAGGGAGGAGAGGCTGAGGAGGAGCATTGAGGAGCTCCGGGAGGCCGCAGAGAAGTACGTCAAGCTGATAGATGAGTACGCGGAGCTCTCAGTCAAGATAGAGTCCATAGGCACGCAGCTCAAGGAGATTGAGGAGAGGGAGGCTAGGCTTAGGGAGTGGGAGGCTAGGCTGAAGAGCTGGGAGGAGGAGCTCAAGGAGAGGGAGCTGAAGCTGGTCGACGTTGGGCAGAGGCTGGCCGAGCTGGCGAGCTCCCTAGACGCTAAGGCGATGATCGTCGAGGATCTAAAGGAGGTGGCTGGCGAGCTCAGGGAGAGGCTCGAGGAGGTGGCAGCTGAGGAGGCGAAGCTGATAGGCGGCGTGAAGGGCTTCGTTGAGGAGTCGCTGGAGAAGCTCAGGGGTGAGCAGAGGGAGATCGTGGAGGGGCTACGCCAGGACGCGCTCAGCCTGCTCAAGGACCTCGAGGAGAAGCTCGAGAAGGCGGCTGAGAGGGAGGCCGAGCTTAAGGAGCTCAGGGCATCGCTAGCCGCGGAGAGTGAGCGGATAAGGCAGGCCAGGTCAGAGCTGGGCGAGCGGGAAAAGGAGATTGAGGAGAGGGAGGCTAGGCTTAGGGAGTGGGAGGCTAGGCTGAAGAGCTGGGAGGAGGAGCTCAAGGAGAGGGAGCGGGCGTACAGCGAGAAGCTGGAGAAATTAGCTGAGTGGGAGAGGGAGCTGAGCGAGAGGGAGGCCAGGCTAACCAAGATGCTCAGCAGGTACGAGGCCCTTAAGAGGGAGCTTGAGGAGAGGGAGGCTAAGCTCAGGGAGCTTGAGGAGAGAGTCGCTAAGGAAAGGGCGGCGTTAGAGGAGGAGCTCAAGCCACTCAAGAGGAGGCTCGAGGAAGAGGAGGCTAGGCTGAGGGACTGGGAGAAGAGGCTCCTCGAGAAGGAGAAGGAGCTAGTGGGCTACCACAGGTCCCTGGTAGTCAAGGAGGATATGCTGAGTGAGCTCAGGGAGAAGCTTGAAGCCAGAAAGGCGGAGCTGGACTCCCGGGAGGAGGAGTTGAAGGCTAAGCTAGAGAAGCTGAGCGAGCTCGAAGCCAGAGTTAAGGAGTTGGAGGAGGAGAATAAGCGGCTGAGGGAGGAGCTATCCAGGAGGGAGGAGGAGCTAAAAGCCCTGAGGAGCCTGCTAGAGTAAGCGCGAGGCTGAGAACACCGCTCGAGGAGGTCTTCCTCCAGGCCGCCGGCCACAGCCTGGCCTCCAGCCCGAGTCTGTGAACCACTCAGCTCAAAAGTCTCCCTCGAGGCCCGCCTTAGCCTTACGTTCTAGTACGCCTACCTCATGTCCCCGAAGTCGCTCTTGAAGCAAGGTGCACACCCTGACGCAGATCCCGCAGCCACCCATCATGTACATCGCGGGAGCTCGGGATCCACGAGTACTACCCTAACCATGCATAGGGCTGCGCCTCAGAAATTAGAGGCAGTGCTTTTCAATGTAGCCGAGGCTAGTCTTCTGAGCCAGGAGGAGGGAGTACGTGCTCCCCCTAATTGGCGAGTCAGGCTGCGCATAAAGCTCCTCCTCTTCATGGAACCTCGAGAGCTCGTAACAGCCTTCGTGAGCTTCGCGTATGTACGCCAGGCCTCAATGCCAGCTCTCACGCCTGGGGCCCTCCCTACCCTCCTCCTACCCATGTCCATCGTTAGTGTCGAAGAGGAGTGCACAGCCTACACCTGAATGTACACTTCCCCGGGACCTTCGTGTAACCCCGGCGGGGGTGCCGAGTTCTCTCGTGAGAAGGAAGGTGTGGTGGAGCACCGGCAGAAGCTTTAGAGCGTGCCGCCCTAGATGCCCACTAGCGGCTACAGCCTCTGATACTCTCATGCTCCCCAGGAGTTGGGGAAAGGCTCGATTAAGCGTCTTGGAGGACGAACTAGCACCTAGGCTGGTGGAGTGTGATTTCGTACTTAAAGCCGATCCTCGTAACTCGTCCTAGGCCTCCCTACTTGAGGGAGGAGCTTTTGTGAGAGGGGAAATAAGCTCGGGGTTCGCTGCCATGATTTCAGCCTCGTGGAGCCTGGAAGTGTTGTGTGAGGCGGGGTCACGGCATGAAGTAGGTGGATGCTATCAACAGCAGGAATATCACGGCCAGTACTATGTATGCGACCGCCGCTCCCTCTATCACCTTGAAGGGCAGCGCCGGCCCCCATTCGGGCTCCTCATCCCTGGCGAGGTTGAAGGTGAATACCGCCACTACTATTGAGAGGATGGCCAGAACCATCGGCGTTATCCTCGAGTACAGGTGTGGCAGGCTGGGCTTCAGGCTGAACCCCTCAGTTAAGTGCCATATCAGTAGGAGTAGTGGAGCAGGGGCTATAGCCATTGCCAGCAGCACATTGCTTGGCCTTTTACGCTCCTCCAGCATCCTCCTGCACACTCGAGGGGGAGTTTAAAGGGTTTCTGGCGGTTAGCGCGGGCAGCCTACTGAGGTATTACCGTCATCAGATGCTCTGCGCGAGTTGTTACCCAAACGCCTGAGGCGTCATTAAGCGTAGCTGTGCGAGCATATGCCGCGTTGGCGCTAGCCCTAGTAGTCACGGCCCTAGCGGCTGGCAGGCCGCCACAGCTCTTCGTGGTAGAGGTCACTTACTTGTACATAGACGGGAGCACCAGCCGCGACTACGTGCTCGTGGAGTGGGGCGAGGGGTGCCGCCTGGACCTGAGCGTTAAGAGTGGTTTGGCGGGCATTGTGGTGAGGGTGGACTCATCCACGCCCTTCAAGCCGGCTGCCCTCATCCTGGATAACTCGAGAGTAGCTCCCAGCGTTGAGAATGGGGTGGTGCTGATCGAGGACTTCGCGGCTATAGATCTGACGCGAGTAGCCCCGAGGCCTCACACCATCACGGTGCTCTTCGCTGAGTACGAGCCTAAGCCTCTTGCCTACGCCCTGATGGACGCGCCCAGGGGTGAGGGGGTATGGGGCTACCTGATCGAGGCATTGCTGAAGGACATCCCCTCCCTCGAGGCTGTAGACGCCAAGTTCACGATACTAGCCATGAGGGGGGTTGAGCTCTCCACGTCGTTCGACAACGTATCCCTGACTGAGGCTGTGGTGCTCGTTACCGGTAGCTCCCCGAACCCGCTGATAGAGGCGCTTAAGGAGGAGGCTGTGGAGCTGAGGGTCAGGCCAATCTACTACGCCAAGTTAAGCGAGGCTGACCTGACGCGCGTCAAGTACGTGTACCTCAACTTGCCGGCTGGCTGTGAGGTGAGAGTTGAGGGCTTCGAGAGAGCGGGCGACGCGTTAGGCGGGGCTTTCCCGGGCAACCCCTCTCTCCTCTACCCACTCTCATCCTTCAGGATACACGCTCCAAGGGCCTGTAGATTCAACGTGTGCAGCGGGGGAGCTGTGGACTACGTGGTCTCAGGCCGCGTGGTTGAGGGAGGCAGCTGCGCTGTAGTCAGCGTCGACGCTTCGAGGGGCGAGGTGGAGGCGCATGCATACATAGAGGGGCTGCGGGTCTACAGCCTGCTAGTACACGGCTACGCCCCCACCCTCGTCCTCCCCTCACGCGTAGCGAGGCTCGAGGTCAGAGTAGTTGATGCCGAGGGCGAGCCAGTGAACAACGTCACCGTGCTCATAAGCAGGACTGACGGCGCGTTCTACGGAGAGCAGGTGGCGGTGAATGGCTCGTGCACCTTCGACCGCGTGCCCCTGGGCAGCTACGTTGTGAGGGCATTTGCTGGGGGGAGGGAGGTCGGCGCGGCCGAAGTCTACGTGGGCAGCAGGGGAGCTTCCACGCTGCTCAGGACGTCGCTAATCGACATTGAGCTAATGGTCACGTACCTGGATGGCGAGCAGGTCGAGGATTACGTGGCCGTGCTAAGCGGGAGGGGGATGAGGCGCGCGGCCTCGGGGCACGATGGCGTGGCATGCTTCAGCGATGTGCCGGCTGCGCGCTATAACCTCACGATCCTGCGGGGAGGCCGAGTCCTGTTCTCAGGCCTGATAGAGGTGGAGGAGGGGCGGAGGCGATACGTAGTGGTGGCGAACATCACGAGGCTCTACGTTAAGCTCGTGGACTTCCTCGGCAGGCCGCTGAGCGGCGTGAGCGTCGAGGCGCGCGGGACGAGCGTGAGGCTCGCCGCATCTACTGGCGAGGATGGTGTAGCGTGCTTCGAGCTCGCTCCAGGCGAGTACCACCTATACGTGCCCAGCCTAGGCGTGGAGCGGCTAGTCGAGGTGGGGAGTGGGGGCGAGTACGTGATTGTGAGAGCTGGCATGAGCTTCAGCGCGGTGCTGCCGGCACTAGCGCTGTTATTCGCCTTGCTGCTAGTCGTAGCTAAGGTGTGGGGGAGGCGTGGAGGCAGCGTCGAGGTCCTAGACGTGGAGGACCTACCCCTGGGTGACCAGCACAGAGCTGCGACACACGACTTGAGGGAGTAGCTCAATGCCCCGAGGTTTAAGGGCAGGTGGCGCGAAGATTTATGTGGCAGCACTGAGGGGGACGTGGAGCACCGGGTGCCGTGAAGGGTGAGGAGGTTGAGTGAGGATTGGAAGGAGGAGGTTTTAAGGGAGATGGACATCTCATGGATTAAGCTCGCTGCGAGGGACTGGGCCCTCCTGCTCCTCTACACTGATGGTCAGAAGCCAGTGAAGGGGGAGGAGAGCTTCCACGTCGCGTTGTTCATGATGCGGAGCCCGCCCCTCAGCTTCAAGCCCCTGCTATTATCGGTATTCTCCCCCGAGCTCCACAAGGCTATAAAGGGCCTGGTGGACGAGGGGCTGGTCAAGAGGGATTACGTCTATGAGAGGGGCAAGCTGATTGAGGTCTACACCCTCTCCCCGCGAGGGGTGCAGGAGGCCTCGAGGCTCATGGAGAAGCTGCGCAGCTCCTGGGTCCTGGTGGGCGACTTAGTGGCGCGCGAGGGCTCCAAGGTAATCAGCGAGGTTGAGGCGCTTAAGAAGACGTATAACGGGAGGGGGGTGGCTACATGCCTCAAGCTAATGCTCGATAAGCTGGACTCGCCCGACAATGTCCTAGATGCGTGGTTCGAGCAGTCGGAGATAGAGTACCTCAAGAAGCTGTACAGAGCTTATCGAAGGGAATTCAGTTGAGCATCACGGTAGTCGGCGCGGGGCCGGCAGGCCTGACCTATGCGCTCAGGCTCGCAGAGCTAGCCCCCCACCTGGAGCTGCTAGTGCTGGAGGAGCACGGGAGCGTGGGGTGGCCGCCCCACTGCGCTGGCCTGGTGAGCCTAGCCACCCTCAACAGGGAATACCCGCGCGTGTGGAGGAGGGCTGTGCTCAACACCGTTCGAGGGGCTGTCATCCGTAGCAGGGGGGGTAGCGAGGTGCTCATAGATGCTAAGAGGGGGGTGGCAGCTGTGCTCGACAGGCCTCGATTCGACCAAGCATTGGCAGAGGAGGCCCTTAGGAGGGGGGTAGAGCTAAGGCTCAGAGCTAGAGTCACCGGCGTGGACTGCTCCCGTGGCGTGCTGCGCTTGAGGGAGGGGCGCCGCGCCTCATTCAGCCTCCTCGTCCTAGCTACCGGGGCCCTAGCTAGCCTAAATGAGCAGGTGGGGGTGGAGCGCCCCAGCGCCTTGCTCCCAGCGATTAACGCTGAATACGAGCTCCAGGAGCCCCTGGAGCGCGAGTTCGTGCACCTCTACCTAGACTCGAGGCTCGCCCCAGGCTTCTTCGCGTGGCTCATCCCCCTGGACGAGTACCGGGCCAGAGTAGGGCTCGCAGCTCCCTCAGCCCTCCGTGCGCGCCTGAGGCTACTCGAGAAGCTCGACCCAGGGGGAGTAGGTCTGCTGAACTCTAGGAGGGTGAGGGTGTATGGAGGTTACGTCGTGACGGGGGGGCCCATAAGCAAGCCCTACACAAGCAGGGTCCTCGTGATAGGGGATGCGGCGGGGCAGGCTAAGCCGACGACGGGAGGGGGTATCAGCATATTATCGATAGCCGCCAGGCTGGCGGCAGCGGCGACAGCCGCCACTGAGGGTGAGTGGCACCTCGCAGGGCCCCGCTACCATGAGGGCTTTAAGAGGATCCTGGGGCGGGAAATGCGGACCATGCTGCTCGCGAGGAAGGTTTTAAGCTCCCTCAACGACGCGCAGGTAGACGCGCTCCTCAATGCTCTCTCTGAAGCCGGTGTAGTGGAGAGGCTCTCCTCCACGAGCCACATGGATTTCCAGAGGAGAGCGATACTCGGAGCCTTAAGAGCGATGTGGAGGGAGGCCCTGGCTAATCGCCTCCTAGCGCCAGCCCTCCTCATGGGCTTGGTGAGGGCGCTCCTCGGCTGACCTCACACCTTGCACTCCCTCCTCAAGAATGCCAGCAAACACCGACCCCTACGCTTAGGCGATAGCGCGAGGGTGACGGCGTATATGGCGGCGGCTATGACTCCTATGACCGCGCTAGTGGGGAGGTTGAGCAGGATCGACGCAGAGAAGCCCGCGACCGCGGAGATTAGCGACAGAGCTACCGATAGGGCTATCATCCCCTCAACGCTGTGCGCTACCTCCCACGCGGCGGCGGCTGGGGCCACTAAGTAGACTTGTGCCAGTATCATGCCCACCACCCTGATCTCAACCACTAGGAGCAGCGCGGCCAGGGCGCCCAGCAGGTACTCGAACAGCATCACTCTCAGGCCCATGGCCTCAGCGGTCTCGGGGTCCAGGGCGGAGTACTTCAGCCCCCTGTAAAGGAGGACGATCACGGCCATTATCAGGGCTGAGACAGTAATCAGGAGCGAGACTTCCTCTTCAGAAGCCCCGAGCACATCCCCCACGAGGTAGGAGAAGGCAACAGCGCTGTACTCCCTCGAGAAGGAGAGGGCCAATGCCGCCACTGCGGATGAGAGGCCTATAGCCGCAGCCAGTATAGCCTCTGACTGCCCCTCCCTCCTGCTCCTAGCGTAGGAGGCGGCTAACGCTAGGAGCAGGCTGGGGATGAGCGCGCCGATCACCGGGTTTACCCCAGCTACGTAGGCGGCCATGGCGCCCGCGAAGCACATGTGCGCTATGGCCGCGCCCATGCTCGAGAGCCTCCTCAGCACTAGGAAGGTCCCAACGATGGCTGAGATGACGGATGCAGTGAGCGCCGCGGTCAGCGCCCTCACCAGTATCTGAGAGGCGAAGAGCTCAGGCATGTGCATCACCGCTTATCACGAAGCACTGCGTGCCCATTCTGAACACCTTCACATCCTTGCCGTACGTCTTGGAGAGCAGGTCGGGCTCTACGAGCTCAGCTGGCCTCCCGAAGGCTATTAGGCGCTTATTTAGCAGCAGCACGTAGTCCGCGCAGTCCAGCACCGGGTTCAGGTCGTGGGTCACCATGACAACTCCAACCCCGCTCCTAGCCAGGTCCGCCAACAGGCTCACAATCACCTCCTGAGATGCCGCATCCACCCCGGAGAGGGGCTCGTCCAGCAGTAGCAGCCTCGGCTCAGCAGCTAACGCCCTCGCTATTAGCACCCTCTGCTGCTGCCCTCCAGAGAGGTGGGCGAAGGGCGCGTCCCAGAGGTCGCTCAACCCCACACGCTCTAACGCGCGGAGCGCAGCCTCCCTATCCTCATCGCTCAGCCTGCCTATCAGCGGCCTTCTAAGCGCCCTACCCATCAACACCACATCCCTAACCAGGGCTGGCATTGTCTGGTCGATCCTCTCCCTCTGAGGCACGTAGCCGACCATCCGCCTCACCCTCCAGGGGTGCCTCACGACGTCCACTCCCAGCACAACCACCCTGCCCCTAGTCGGCTTAACTAAGCCCAGAGCAGTCTTGAGGAGGGTAGTCTTGCCAGCCCCATTGGGGCCTACAATGACCGTGAAGGCTGGCTCCTCAATCCTGAAGCTGACGTCTATGAGGGCTGGCTCAGCCTGATACCTGACCTCCACCCCTCTAAACTCCATCAAGGGCCTGTACTCCATCACCTCCTCACCTCGAGCTTAGGGGGGTGGCAGTTGCCAGCCGGTATGGGGTTCCCGTGGGGGCAACACGATGGATGCCCCATGGCGCCACACATCTTATCCACGAGCTCCATCGGGACAGCGTAGTCGAAGGCTGAGGCTAGCCTACAGGCCTCATCAACGCAGAGGCCCAGCGTCCTGACCAGGAATGTCTCAAGCACCCTGTGCTTCCTGATCAAGGCCTCCACGAGCCTCAAGCCCTCACGCGAGAGCCTGTAGCGCCCCCTCGCCTCCTTAACCACGAGCCCCCTGGACGATAGCTTGTAGAGAGCCTCTAGCGCAGTTGGAGGCCTCACGCCCACGTAGAGCGCGATCTCCTTCAGCCTCGCGGGGGACGAGCCCGATATGCTGTATATGGCCACCAGGTAGCTGGCCTCCCTCCGGCTAAGCACGCCCACCACCCCTCCACCACCCCCTGGCCAGCAGGCCAGCCTCCGCCACCACAGCTATGCTCAGCGCGAGGATCAACAGGGGCCACAGCCCATTCCCCCCGGCAGCCCCGGAGCTGGCCTCTAGCGCGGCCACGAGAGCCGCCAGGGTGTACTTAATGTACTCGCAGTACTCGTCACCGCCGCTGAACTGTATCCCATGCAGGTAGACTACGCCCACCCCGAGCTCGTCGGCTATCTGCCTGCCTACCCTCCCCTCATCAGCCTCCCTCTGAGTTGCTAGCACCACGACTACCTTGGCTCCAGCCCTCTTAGCCTCCTCAACG
>Ga0180300_10000518_pt1 | contig 16974 bp, 16 predicted proteins | sample GuaBasSediGuay15_FD_121798 | JGI IMG/M metagenome (GOLD analysis project Ga0180300, IMG submission 121798) | Subseafloor sediment microbial communities from Guaymas Basin, Gulf of California, Mexico - Guay15, Core 4569-2, 21-24 cm | ecosystem: Environmental > Aquatic > Marine > Hydrothermal... | reverse complement strand
GGTTATCGGAATCGGATACCGGCCCAGAATCGAACCGTGGTGGTGAATCCAGAGGTTGGTGCGATCCGCAACCATCAGGTCTCGGTGGTTAAGCGTTACGGACTGAAATTCCTCTGGCTCTACAAACCAGGGGTGAGATGGATCCGATACCATCCCAGGGGCCGGTTGCTTGTTCTCGATAAGATCTTTCCAAAGGGGATTGAGATACCCGAGTGTCTCATCGGTCGGAATGCCATCCACCTTCCAACCCTCAAGACCCATGTCTTTACCACGACAACCGGAGCGATGAAGAATGCCTTTGGTGGACTTCTGAATGAGAATCGCCACTGGACCCATAGCGTCATCCACGAGACCCTGGTCGATCTCTTACGGATCCAGCAGGAGATCCATCCCGGTCTTTTTGCGGTAACCGATGGAACGATTGCGGGAAATGGGGCCGGGCCGAGGGCGATGGAACCGGTGGTTGCCAATCTCCTTCTCGCCTCCGGTGATATGGTGGCAATCGATGCCATCGCCTCCAAGATCATGGGTTTTGATCCGATGGCGATCGACTATATCAGGATCGCGCATGAGGAGGGGCTTGGGGTTGGCGATCCCGAGGAGATTGAGATTGTCGGTGACGACATCACCGATCTCAATCTCAGATTCCAGGTGAAGGATACCTTCGCCTCCAAGGGACAGAAGGCGATCTACTGGGGATGGCTCAAGCCCTTAGAGCGGATCCTGCTCCGGTCGGGGATCGTCCCCTGGTCCTATTTTGCCTCCAAACTTTATTACGATTATTACTGGTATCCCTTGATTGGAAAGGGGAGGGTTGAGAGGATAAAGAAGACGGGCTGGTACCGGTTGTTTGAAAAATATGGCTAAGATCTTTCTCACCGGTGGTTCTGGATTCATCGGCTCCTGGATCGCCCGTTATCTCTATAAGCACGGCCATCTCCTCACTCTCCTCTTAAGGGAAAGCTCAAGATTAGATCTGCTCGAGGGGATCGAGTTTGAAAGGATTACCGGTGATCTCAGTCAATCCATCTCCTTTTCTGGATCGATCGATTATATCATCCATGCGGGTGCCTTAGTCCGTTCCCACCTTAGTTGGGATTACTATCGGATCAACACCTACGGCACTAAGAATGTAATCGATTTGGCCCGACGATTATCAGTCAAAGGATTCCTCCTTCTCTCCTCCATTGCTGCTTCAGGGCCTGATGGATTAGGACATCCAGTATCCCATTATGGGAGATCCAAACTCTTGGCGGAAGAGCTGGTGAAGAGAAGCGGTCTTTCCCATACGATCATCCGGCTTCCGGTTGTCTATGGCCCAGGAGATCGTGAGGGTAGCCGGATGTTTGAGCTGCTTAAGAGGGGGGTTGGTCTATTGCCTGGAGGTGATCACCGGTTGAGTCTCATCTATGTTGAGGATGTCGCCGATTTTATACTCAAGATAATTGAGGAGAGACGTTTTAGAGGTGAAACGATCAATCTCTCCGATGGTAAGATCTATCATCTCTCGGATATCTTGAGGATTGCTGGTTTCCTCATGGAAAAGAAACCGATCATGCTTACACTCTCTCCCGGTTTCCTCTCCCTAATCGTTCCTTTCCTGGACATTCTATTCAAGAATCACAGCCCGATCTCCAGGGATAAGGTGCGAGAGCTCCTCCACCCCGGGTGGGCCTTTATGGAAAGTTATAAGATCAGTCCCCGCTTTGATATTGAGGCCGGATTGCGGGAGACAGTTGGAAGCCTTCGGGAATGAGGAATGTTTCCGGTCTTATTCTCGTCTCTTTGATGTCGATAACTTCTTGAAAATAAGGAGGGTCATAGAGGATCATCCGCCCAACTATTCCCGGCACTACCACCGGCCGTCGGAAGTATCTGAGGAATAGGTCCCGTATTTTTATAAATCTTTTAACAAGTTTTTGGGGAAGGGGAAAGGACTTTTGATCGATAATCCAGATCCTTCCAATGGTATCGTTATCCTTAAGGAGAACATGGTAAATGGCGGGAAGGTTGAAGATGGATGATTTTTCCAAGGTTTTCAGTTCTCCCCGCATGGGCTCCCTCTCACCAATCAAGGCCTCTAAACCTTCCAAATCAGTCTGAAAATATTCCCGCTTTAACCAGTCTACTCCTCGCACCTTCTGATCACATCCAGTATAAATAAGCGATGATCTCTCCCCACTATCATAGCGGATATTATCCCCTTCAAGATACCAGACCTCGATCTCTTCCTTACCACCGATCTTCAGTTGAGATCTCATAATCACTCCGGCTGAGAGAGAGCTGAAAATAATGAGAAGTGCCTTAACCTTTAGCATCATCTGTAATTATAGTCTATCTTCCTTATCGGTCAATGAAACTGTGTAATGTTAACAGACATCGTTATAAGAGGTTGAAAGGATGGCTGATTAACCCGGTTACGTCAAGGGCGGCCAGGTGGCAAAGAAACGGCATCCGCCTTAACCGCTTTAACTTAGCCTTTCTTTGACCCGTTCCGCAACCTCCTTTGGTGTTTCCCCAACAATAATTCCGGCCTCCTTAAATGCCTTGATCTTCTCCGGAGCGGTTCCGGATCCACCAGAGATGATGGCACCGGCATGGCCCATCCTCTTCTCCGGCGGGGCGGTCTTGCCGGCGATAAAGCCGAAGACCGGTTTATTGAAGTTCTCTCTTATCCAGGCTGCGGTCTCCTCTTCATCCTGACCGCCGATCTCGCCGACCAGAACCACCGCCTCGGTCTCATCATCTTCCCGGAACAATTTTAGACAGTCGATGAATTTGGTCCCGATGATCTGATCACCGCCAATGCCGATGCAGGTCGACTCTCCAAAACCACTGTTGGTGATGTGATAGACGATCTCATAAGTGAGGGTTCCGCTCCTCGATATCACCCCGATGCTTCCTTTCTTGAAGATGTGACCGGGGAGGATACCGACTTTTGCCTCCTCCGGAGAGATGAGACCGGGTGAGTTGGGACCGATGAGTCTGGTCTTCTTTCCCCTCAGGTAAGACATCACCTTAGCCATCTCAAGGGTTGGTATCCCTTCCGAGATGCAGACGATGAGGTCGAGTTCGGCATCGATCGCTTCATAGATCGCATCGACCGCAAATCGGGCGGGAACGAAAATGACCGAGGTGTTGGCACCGGTCTTCTCTTTCGCCTCGTGGACCGAGTTGAATACCGGTATCCCATCGACACTCGATCCACCTTTGCCCGGTGTGACACCGGCAACGACATTGGTCCCATACTCCTTCATCATCCGGGCATGGAAGGACCCATCCCTTCCGGTTATTCCCTGGACGAGTAGTTTTGTTTCCTTTCCCACCAGAATCGACATCACACCCCCCTCAACTTCTCAATCGCAAGCCGGGCCGCCTCCTCCATACCGGTGGCAAAGAGGAGACCGGACTCCTTCAACAGTTCCCTCGCCTGGGCCTCGTTGGTGCCGGTGAGACGGACGACAATCGGGTGGGCGATCTTCAACTCATCTCTGGCCTGGAGAATACCCTGAGCAACATCATCGCATCTGGTGATACCACCGAAGATGTTGAAGAGGATAACCTTAACATTTTCATCCCTCAAGAGGATTGAGAGGGCATTCTTCACCTTCTCTGGTGAGGATGAACCGCCAATATCGAGGAAATTGGCCGGCTCCTCACCGAAGTGTTTGACCAGATCCATGGTCGCCATCGCCAGTCCAGCACCATTTACCACACAGCCAATCTTTCCATCCAGCCGCACATAGGAGAGACCGTATTCTCGGGCATCGATCTCATTACGATCCTCAGCTTCAAGATCACGAAGTGATTCGATCTCGGGATGGCGGTAGAGGCCGTTATCATCGAAATTGATCTTGGCATCGAGGGCGATGAGTCTACCATCCTCCGTCCTTACCAGAGGGTTGATCTCGATTAGTGAGCAGTCCTTCTCAACCATGATCTGGTAGAGGGCCTGGGTGATCTTAATAGCCGATTTGATCAATCCTTTATCCCCATAGAGGAAAGTTGCCAGGGTTCGCATCTGATAAGGCTGAATCCCGAGCAGGGGGTCGATATAGAGCTTCTGGATTGCCTTGGGATTACGGCGGGCAACCTCTTCGATCTCGACTCCACCCTCACTTGAGGCCATAGCGACAATCTTCTGGGAGGAGCGATCGACGATAAAGCCGAGATAGCTTTCTCCTTTGATCGAGATCGCTTCGGCGACCAAGACCTTCTTTACCTCGATCCCTTTGATCCTCATCCCAAGGATCTGAGTGGCTTTCTCCAGTTCGCTTTCATCGGTGGCCAGCTTGATCCCACCAGCCTTACCCCGGCCCCCAACGTGGACCTGGGCCTTCACAACTACGGGAAGGCCAATCTCCTTAGCATGAGTTTTGATCTCATCCGGGGTTGTAGCCAGTTTCTCCTTGGGAGTGGGGATCCCATAGCTGGCGAAGATCTCCTTCGCCTGATACTCATGGATCTTCACAGGACCTCCTTTAGCGGAGAAGTATCGAAAGTGGAATAAGAACCAAGTAGCCTAAGACGAGCAGAATGGGCGATAAGGTGATCATCTCTAAGGAAAGGGTGTAGAACCCAAGGATGATTGAACCGATACCTGCCAGAAGCAGGATGAGATTTTTGCCTTTGAATTCGATCCTCATCCGCTCCTCTCTCTTCTTTTTCTTCTTCGCCATTATCCCTCCACCGGTTTTATCTCTCCGTTCCTTATGGTGAAGATTCCTTCCTCAAACTGAACCAAACTACGAAGGGTCTGGAGTAACTCCTTCCGATCCCTGGCCGTAGCCAGAGAGGTCTTCACAATCCTTGCTGCCTGGGCAAACTTTGCCCGGACAAAACTGGTATCCTTAGGTTCCTCCACCGGACGGGCAAAATAGATCCCCTCAACATACTCCTCTCCCAATCTGATCACCAGATCGGTTACTGCGGTACCGACCGTAAGTATTTTTAGATTCAAAAGCTCATGGTATTTAAGCTGAGTGCAGATCATTACCAGTTGCTTGGGATCGACCGGGAGAAAGATACCATCGGGTCGGTGCCTTTTTATCTCCAGGAGTTCCCATTTAAGGGTTAAGGAGTCGGGAGGGAATGGGACTACCGTGACGATCTCACCATCCCGCTGCAAGACCTCGTTGGTGAAGATCCGGGTCAGAAATTCACCCTGGGGTGTTTGGGGATGGAGGACTGCCAACCGCTTCAATCCCAAGCCCTTCATTGCAAATTCGGCAATCAATCTGGTATCGGTAATCATCTCATTACTGAGGCTGATGACCTCTTCGGGAAGGCGGCTGAATCGGGGATCAGATTCGGTGGGGAGGATGAGAGGAATGGCATGGCCACTCACCAGGCCCGCGACCGGTAGGGCCTCGACGGCAAAGATCGGTCCGACGATAAGATCAACCTTTCGTCTCACCATCTGTTTGGCCTGGAGGAAGGCCTCGATTGGATCAGAGCTGGTATCGCCAATGATAACCCGATGGGTATCACCAAATTCAGAGAAGAACCCCTCCTGAGCATCCCCGCCATAATCTTTGAATCTCCCGGTGAGAGGGATGAGTAGTCCGATCTTACCGGTTGATCCGCCCATGCCTGCGATCCGGAGCAGTGTCTCGATGGAGTCGGAATGCTCTCCGGAGGGAAAGAGCTCCAGGTATCTGGTCAAGTGGCGCTTTGCCTCATCATACCTCTTTTCTTCCACCTCCTTCCGGGCAAGATGGAAGAGGATCCACTCATCGATTGGGAGGCCAACATTCTGACGATGGATCTTTTGAAGTGAGGGGATCGAGAGATGGGGAAGGAGTGAGTCGACCATACCCATTGCCTTCTGACGTTCCTTCTCATTTCCAGACCGCTGGATAACCTGAATCAAGGCAATTACCCCTTCTTCGCCATTACCCAGGCTGACCTTAGCAAGACCGTATATGAGTTGGGCATGAGAGTGGTGTTCAGAATGGGGGAAGCGTCTGATAATCTCCTTGCTGTAGCGAATAGCAAGGCCGAAATCACCAAGCTCATAAGCACAGACGGCACCAATCTTTAAGGCATCATCGCGATTGTAGGCAGATGGATAGCGGTTGAGATAGCTCCGAATCAGATCGAGAGCGCTCTGGTAATCCCCCTCTTTATAGTGCTTTAGTGCCTCCTCAACACTACGATCTGATTCCGGCACCGCAATATAGGTCCGGATGCAGCCCGAAATGAGAAGAAGGATGATAAGATTTCGCATCCCGGGAGAATAATAATCGTAGGGGGAATAATGTCAAGTTAACCTAAGAAAGCCGGTCGATGGAAACGGATCACCATTCCCGCATTGATCGACTGCCACCACTGAAAATCACTTCCATAAAGTGTTTCAGCACCATAGCGATTCTGGATTTCAATGTGCCAGGAAAAGAAGCGGAGGTTGGGAAGGGCAATCCCTACATAATTATCGAATTCAGGGAAGGTGGAAATACTTGCCCCTCCGTAGACGGTGAGGATGGAGATCTTCTTGCTGACCACCCCTCTGATTCCCAACCAGATGGGGTAGGGGGTAGATTGAAAAAACTCCATACCACCAATTCCACCCACTGTAGCAGCTGGGAGGATGCCACTTTCCCTCATAAACTGGAACCGTAATTCACCCTGAACGTAGTTGAAGAAGATGGGTAGATCAATTCCCATTTCAAGATTGCCTTCCATTCCCGCAGCAAAAGAGAAGTTGATCGGTATCCCTATACCCGGGCCACCTTTCCGCCACGACATATAGTAAAATCCAGATGAAACTTCACCCGGCTCTAAGACCTCAGCTGTTTTCATAAGGCCAAAAAAGCAATTTGATACCGCCGTTAGAAAGATTGGTGCTAATCTCTTGATCCCCATGGGACCAGAATATTCATACCCGCTGAGAACCAGTAGCACTTCTCCCATTGAGGCGGCTCGTAAATCGCCCAGAAGGTGTAAAAGTACTGGTAGTTGAACTCAAGATGTAGTGAATGCCTGGGTCGGATCGGTAGTCTCGCCCCTACATAGAAATTAAAATCGGGAGGGAAAATTTCATCTACACCGGAATAGAGGGAGAAGAATGTGATCTTTTTGCTGATGATCTGACGGATCCCAAAAGCCGCTGGTATGATACCGGGAGCGACCAGTATGGCTCCAACTGCAACTGCTGGCCTTAAACCCTGATCTGAGAGGAGTTGATATTTTATCCCTACCTGACCCCCACCGAAGGGGAAGATCCCATCAATATGACCCTCAACCTTCTTACCCAGTCCCCTCCGAATCGAGATGCAAGGGTAAGCGAATCCAACCGGGTTGTGATCGGCCCAGGCTCCGGTCCCGCGAATATAAAATGAGCCTTCTAACGCATTCTTAGGTAACGTCTCTGCCGTAGTCATCAAACCAAAAAAACAGTTAGAAAAGATAACAATGGGAAGAATCAGGAGATATTTGGGCACTACTCCAGTCCAACCTCCCGACCAATCCTTAGGAGAAGTTCATCCCTCAGTTCATCAATAATCGTATCGAGTGTTGCATTGATCGCTTCCTTTCCTTTTCTGATAATGAGACCACCGATGGTGTCAAGATCCTGATCACTCAAACGGAAGGCGTAACCATTCTTATCACACCAGGCAAGGAGGCGACTGCCAAACCGTTTCCGATCCTCGGCCGAGAGAAGGATCTCCCCCTCTTCCCAATTTGAATTCTTCAGGATATCGGTAAGGAACTGGAAGTAACCCTTGTTCTTCGGGATCTTGGACACCGCCTCGGTGATGAGTTCATCGAGCAACTGGTAGCGATATTTGAGATACTCGAGCCTTAGACCGATCTCCGCCTCGGAGATCCTCCTTTCTTTAAGGCCTCGGGCGAGATCCTCAACCCTCTTTTGGGCCTCCCGACGTTGTGCCTCGATCCGCTGATCATACTCCGCCTCGAGCTCCCTTGCCTTCCGTTTAAACTCTGATTTTATCCTCTTCGCTTCCGCCCGTGCCTCCCTCATGATCTTATCGGTAATCCGACTGATCTTTCCACTCACAGTTTGATGCCGAAAACTAAGAAGATGGTGATGACCAACCCTAAGACCGCATAGGTCTCGACCAGAACCCCATAGATCACCGCCTTCATCGCCTCGGTGGCCCGTTTGGCAACCAGCTCCACGCCAGCAGTGCAGGCACGACCTTGCCAGATGGCTGAGAATAGTCCGGCGATGGCAACCGGCATCGCCGCGCCGAAGTACTGGAGACCTTGATAAACGGTAAGTGACGGTATCTCGCCGCCGAAGAGACCCAGTTTCATGATTAGCAAGAAGGCACCGAGAAATCCATAGAACCCCTGGGTTCCAGGTAGGGCTACGAGGAGAAAAAGGGTTCCAAACTTCTCCGGGTCTTCACTCAGAACCCCGTTGGCGACCTGGGCCGTCATACTCACCCCGATCGCAGAACCGACCCCTCCCAGGATCGAAGCCAAAGCGGCACCAAAGATAGCGATACCCAAACCGAGTCCCATGTCACCTCCTTAATTCATAGAATTTGGTGTTGTAGCCGAAGGGAACGAACCTCCGGCCACCGCCAACATAGAACCTCTGGAAGAACTCCACATATTGGAGCCTCATCGTGTGGATGAAACCACCAAGGGTGTTGATTGCGATGTTGAAGATCGTCCCCCCGATGAAGATGAGAAGGCCGATGATGATGCCCGCAACCGGAATGCCACTGATCATTCCGATAACGGTATTGATCACCATTGCAATCCCCGCAGTAACCATCCCCAGGGCCATAAGACGGACATATGATATTACCGCACTGATGAATGATACGGTGCCATTGTATAGTCCGTAGACCCCCCAGGCCAACTTCTTGAGCATCTTCTTCAGCCGACGAAAACGGAGGATGATTCCAATCAATGGGATGAGGATTAGATAGGGATTGATAGAAAAGGGGATCTGTAGGGGGTGAGAGAAGAGCCGGAGCACGAGGAGAAGGAAGAAGAAGAAGAAGAGAAGCTGATCGATGATCGAAACACCGCCCCTCCGGGTAAAGACCAAGATGAGACAGGCATTCACTATAGCCAGAAGGCCCAGGACCGGTCGCCAGGACCTCAAGATGATCATAAGTGGAAGGGAGTTCAGAAATATGATCCAGGTGATATTGTTGAAGATCCCGGTAGCATAGTCTCGATTGCGGAAGGAGTCGTAGGCCTCCACCGCGATCCCGAACATCACCTGGAGATAGCCGACCAGCAGGGCAAAGTAGAAGAAGGGCATTGGATCCTTCATCGGATCGAAGAGCATGAGTCGATTCCGGAACTCGTTGAGGATCGGGAATGGAAGTAGTTCGAAGAGGTTGCCGAACCACCCACCGGTAACCGCACCAGGGATAATGGTCACAAGACCGCCACCAAAGAGTATCCACAAGAGTTCCCTCCCGGAACGGAGTTTCTTCAGACCGAGATAAGCCAGAAGGGCAAGAATGATACCATACATGGCATCGGTGATACAGAGGCCGAAGAAGAAGACGAAAAAGAAGGCGATGAGTGGCGATGGATCGACCTCCTTCGGGTTGGGTGGACTATATAGATTAACGATAAGCTCAAATGGTTTGAAGATGGGACGGTTCTCGAGCGCAACCGGTGGTTGATCCTCTTCGGCCGGTGAGAGGTATTCTAAGATGCCGGTTTCGGTTCTGCCAATGATCTCTTCCAACTGCTTCCGATCCCGCTCTTTGATCCAGCCGGTGATGATGGCAGTTGTGGCGGTTTTGGGTAGGAGTGAACTCAACTTTCTCCGGTCTCGATCGATCGCGATCGTATCATAGACGATCCGGAACTTATCGATTAAAGTTTTGAATGTATTGAGATGCCCCACTTCCACCTGAAGCTGCTCTCTGAGTTTACTCCGATTCTGCTCCAATTCGGCAAGGTGCGCTTGGATATCACCTTCGGCCGGAAGTTCAACGATCTCACCACCCTGTTCACCAACCCAGAAGCGGGCCTCGGCCTCCTTCTCCTTTGGAACCAGAAGCAGACACTGGACACCTCCCACTTCATTTACCGGTGAGAGTTCGATCTCCCTTTCCCCCAAGCCGGCAAGGGCACTCTCATAAACCTCTCGATTGGGAAATGAGACCGGGATAAGAGACAAGAAGGAGGAACGCCGCCAATAACTGGGGTCGTAGCTTATCCTTGACCAGGGGGATAAGATTCGGAGTTCCTCCTCAATCCGTTCCAGTTCACTCTTCAGTTCGTCCACCCTTTTCTTCGTCTCCAGATACTCATTGAGGAGGTGATCGATTTTGATCGAAGAGAGGACGGATTCAACATCAGAACGGGAGATGGGCTCTTTTTCTGGCAGGACTGAGGCAAGGAAGCTCTTCTTTTCTCCTTCGCTCAGTTCCGATATCACCCTTTCCAGCCTCATATGGAGTTGATCCATCTCGTCGGGGGGGAGGGACTTCTCATCATAATCGATATGGAGGATTGAAGCCCGCTGAAGTTCAGCCAACAGCCGATCATGCTCGGACTGGTGGATGATGATCCGGAGCTTGGTCACCTTTGCAACGGCCATCTCAACACCGCCTCGGTGATGATCTTTTCGATCTTGGCTGATGCCTTCTTCAGAACCTCTGCCATCCTTTCCATCCTCTCCCTATGTCTCTTCCTCATCTCCTCGATCATCCTTGTGCTTTCCACCTCGGCCTGTTTCAAAAGCTTCTGTTCTTCACCGATCGACCACTCGGCAATTGCTTCCAGCTCCTTCCTCTTCTTCTCCTCCAGTTCCTGGAGGAGCTTCTTTCCCTCGGCTTCGGCCCGGGAGATAATCCGCTTTGCCTCCTCCTCGACCTTCTTGACCTCATCAACAATATCCATGGGAGATTTTACTCAGGGGAAAAACTTCGTCAACCAGCCGATTTCAATCCTGTACTATCTTACCTCATTGAGGGCAATAGAGCGGATGGGGCCAATAAAAAACGGGGGATTGCAATCGGTCATATTACCTACACCGAAGATCGGGTCTGGGATGAGCTGATCCCCTGGGTGGTCTTTGATACCATATGGGTCGACACCCATGCCATCCTGATCATCAAACCAGGAGCGGTGGTGGTTTTGAGGAGATCGGGACTGCGGCCGGGCGAGAGTTTATTGATCGCAGTCCACCCCGGGGCAAGCGGTGTGAGTATCGGGTCAGATCACAGGGTGAGTTTCCACCCAACTCAGGCAATTACTACTATTCTGGTTATTCCAACACGGTTCAGGTGGAAATCCCCTTCTGCAATGCCCCGAAGCTGCTCTCGGTTCGGTGTCCGACCTCGGACTCGGTCCGGATTGTCTGGCAGGACAACAGCAAGATCGAGTGGAAGGGGGAGATCTGGACGACCTATCCCCCTCCTCTGCTCCTCCCCCTAAGGGGGAGGAGGGGTGGGGGTGAGAGTTTTGATTTGACTGCAATAAAGAGCTTGATACCCTTGAGCCTTCGGTTAGACTTTAGTATAGAATTGGAGGTGGTGTGAGTCGGATCCTAGTGATTTTTCGAGGGAGAAAAGTAAGATGAGGATACCCTCTGTTCTGGTTTTAACCTTCCTCTCGCTTTCGGCCGGGATGGTGATGAAGGTGAGGCGGATATCAGGGAATAACGAGGATACTTCAGTTGTCTATCTTGATGGTCAAAGGATAAGGATTGATGATCACCTTCAGGGGTATAATGTCTCTTACATCTATCGAGTTCGGGATAGACAGGTATTTTTCATCAATCATGATGTCAAGAGTTATATCTTCTTTACCTTTGAAATTTTGAATGAACTAACCGGGACGATGGAGATGCTCCTTGAGCGGTTAGGGCCGGAGGTTAGGGTCTCCAAGCTCGGAGCTGAGCGAAGAGGAGATTATGATTGCTGGGTCTATGAGGCATCAAAAGATGGCAAGCGGTTTGCACGGGTCTGGGTGGTGGAACCGAAGACCCTGGGGTTGGATGAGCGATCCTTCGAGAATCTCAGCCAATTGCAGCGCTTCATTGATCGTAACACCCAGCAGGTGAGTGAGATGCGGCGGGAGCCGTTTATTGCCTATGGAGAGATTGGTGGATTTCCGGTTGAGATTGTGAGGTATGATAAAACTGGAGGAGTGAAGTTGAAGGAGACGCTGCTCTCAGCTGAAGTAGTCAAAATCGATACGGTGATCTTCAAGGAGCCGGAGGGTTATGAGCGGGTGGAGGCGAAGATAGGGGAGCGGTGATGAGTATGGTTCTGATCGTACTCATTGTTGATTTTGGTAGTTTACATCACCCTCTTCTCTGGCGGACCCCGGCCGGTAGCACCAGTTATTATTTTGATCCCTATCCTCCGGATGAGATCCTGCCCACCCCTTTGCCCAACGAATGGTCCTGCTGGGGGTGCTGTTGTCTATTTCCACTTGCAGGAGGGATTATCGGATACAATGTTCTGAAGGAAAAACCGACAAAGCTGAAAAAGAAACGACTTAATTTTGGGATAAATTACGGTTTGGGGTCAGCCATAACATTAAAGAATTACCAAGCTGTATCTGGCGAGATAGTTATTCCTATGAAAGTTTTATATTGGGTCAATTTATTGGATTTGAGCATTGGATATAATTTCTGTCCCTCTTGGGAATTAGAGGCAGGGTTGAGTTATATGTGGGGGAGAGAGACGGATAGAAGTTCCATCTTTAGAACGAGTCAAGGAGCTGTAATCGGAGGCGATTGGAACATTTCGGCGTTTGTCCCAACGCTTTCTACAAAGATCAGAAGAAAGAGTAAATTCTTAAGTATTGGACTAGAATTATACTTTGCAAAAGGAATAAATCATTCATTTATCCGAAAAGGTTCGTACCCCTCTGAATTTGAGGCGATTGTGGTTACTACAAAAGGTATAGGCCCCGGAATATTCATTTGTACTGGAGTCGGATCCAAAATAAGCTCAAAATTTCAGCTGTATCTATCTGCAGCTGGACGAATAGGAGTGGTACGAAATCCCCAATACAGATGTGATAAGTCTATTAGCATTGAAAAAGAGGAAGATTATTATCATAGTTTTACGGGAATTTATCTGAATGTTGGTATTAGATATCTTGTGCCGATGGGGGGGTAGAATGAGACTGTTGTCGTTTTGGGGCTTACTCAGTGTTTTCGTATTTTTAGCTCGAGGTGCGGATAATCCGATAATTTTTGTCCACGGGATTCATGGTGCTCATCTTTTGGGGGGTAGAATCAAACCGAAGGATTGCTGGCCGGATTGGAATGGCATCGATTTTGGGAAACCCTACCGCACAGCCATGGATAAGATTCTTATTGAGCATTATGGAGGTTACACGGCTGGTTCTCCCTTAGATTGTCATGTCAATACTGAACTCATTCCCACCGGTGGTGAGACGAGAAAGATTTATAACTTCAGTTATTATAATCCTGATGGAGACTCAGGTGCAATTGGGAGTAATGGAGATATCCTGCCTGAGGGCTGTAAAGTTTGGAAAACAACGTATATTGAATCATCAAAATCAGACGACCTCTGGATACCCCCGGGGCTATATGATGAACCATCTTGTATAGGGTGTTGTCTTTTCTCTTTTGGTGCTGGATTAGTGGGATATGAGATTTATAAGTCTCTTAAGGATACTACTAGAAAGGAGTATTATCCAAAGTTTAGCATTGGAATAGGTTACAGTCCGGGGATTGCGTATAGAGGTGTTTTATCTCGTCTTTTAGAATCGGGGGAGATGGATCCATTTTATAAATACTATTGGAATAATCAAGCACATGTTGATTTAACTATACCCATCAGCGTGGCCTCTTTTGTTAAACTGTCGGTGTCCTATATATGGGCAAGGATTGATAAAACTGGAACTCTATTTAGACCACCTGATGGTCACTTTTGTGCTGGTGAAAATAGATGGGAATTCAGCAGTCGGTCTTTTGCCATTTCTTTAGGACATTATTTAGAACGGAATGAAGGTATACAGATTGAGGCGGGAATAGAGTACTATGTTTGGGATGGTCAAGATCACGAAATTAAGGCATATACTTTTGAACCAGTTAAAATTAAAATTTGGGGAAATGGTATTTGTGGATTAGTTAATGCGGGTATTAACAAAGCAATTACAAAGTGGCTCATTTGGAATATGAATTTATCCCTCAGATTTAGCAAAGGCACTGAGAAAGGTTATTCATCTTCCGAAGCTGTGGAGAAATTAACTCCTATTGAATTTCATTTAACAGGTACCTATATAAACTTTGGGGTTAAATATGTTTTCAAGAAAATTCAAAATGGAGGTGTAAGGTGAAATTTAATATAAAAGGAATTTTGGTTATGATTCTTTTATCCTTAATCGAGACTCATTTCCTTTACGGAGGTGAGTACCCAATAATTTTTGTTCATGGACAAAAAGGAGCAGGTGATGATAACAAAGTATTTCCGGATGATTGCTGGCCGGATTGGAATGGAAGAGAGCATGGTAAACCCTACCGTACAGCCATGGATAAGATTCTTGCCGAGCATTATGGAGGTTACACGGCTGGTTCTCCCTTAGATTGTCATGTCAATACAGAGATTGCCTCCACCGGCGGTGAAACCAGAAAGATTTATAACTTCAGTTATTACAACCCTGATGGTTCCAAGGGTGTAATAGGGAGTAATGGTTTTTGTTTACCCGAGGATTATAAAGATTGGCGAACCAAATATGAGGACGCACTGGCTAATGCTTCATGGGCAGAACACCTGGCAAAGTTTATTGAGAAGGTTCTTGAGGCCTGTTACGGACCGAACTGGCCCTCAAATCCCGATGCTAAAGTTGACATCGTTGCTCATTGTATGGGCGGATTGGTGGCTCGTGCAGCAATTAAATGGTATAATCTTCCTTCTGGAGAACCGGTGCGGAATCGAGTGCGGAAATTGCTGTTGATTGCGACGCCAAATAAGGGCTGTCATTTTAAAGGTGAATTCAACATTATTCAAAAACTTTTCTTTAATCATTCCGACTGGCAGACCCATGGTGAAGACTTAGAGATGAATGTGGACCCAAGTTTCCTTAAACCGGAGGTTTATTTTGAAGATAATGCAGGGCATAAAAAGCGTTGGTGTGATTTCCTTGATCCAAGTGATGATTGTGGGGTGCCCACAGCTGTTATTGCTGGAGACAAACCAGGTGATAAACATATACTCTTCCAGATCATTTTTGGCCCATTTGTTCGACATGACAATATGGTTCTGACCGATTGGGTAAAGATGGGGGCTGCTCGCTTTAATCCCACTGTCTATGCCAGTCATGGGGTTGGTGATTACTATGGTTGGGACGAGCATTTTCTTCAAGGCTGCTTATATACTACAGAATTTATTAAATTTTGGCTTATCGATGATGATGTAAGCCATAATAACGCTAAGGTAGTTGAACCTTATCATTCATTTTGTTATGATGAAGATGGTTACGATGGAGAATGGGACTTTTATGAGTTACGATGTCATTTTCCTATCGATGACTATAACAAGGCTTTGACAGCATTGATTTTTTGTTATAATGATGATGGGGTTTGTGTAAGAAAACAAGCGATCCCGATTTATAAATATATTCGAGGTATTCCGGGTGATCCTGTATTTGCAATTTCTCGTCCGTCAGGTCCATCAACTGGTTTCTACTGGTTTAGGATATTTACCTACGATATGAATGGCTTAATTGTATACACTGACTATGAGAATTATAAAAAAGCAAAAATTAAAGATTTCGATCCATTCCCGTGCAAAATGAAAATTGTCTCACCTACAGCTGAGAGTACTTTCACCGCCGGCTACATCATTAAATTTAATGTAAAAGTTGAGTGTTATTTCTATCGAGCCAAGGAATTTAAAGTCCTATTCTCACCAACAGGTGGTCCACCTTGGACTGAACTCTGGAGTACCTGTAATCTTCCTGGAGGATATATTTACACAATTCCGGTTTCATTGCCAGAAGTAAATTCGAATAAGTGCAAGGTAAGAATTGATGCTTATTTGGATTACAAAACTAAGATAACGAGTTATAGTGAAAATTTTACAATCAAAATTGATAAGCCCACTAATCTTGTCGTCTGGGATGTGGCGGAGGATTCGGTCTGGCTCCTCTGGTCTAGTGGTGGTCCGGGTTACAGTATTGAGCGGCAGGTGGAAGGTGGTGGTTTTGAGGAGATCGGGACTGCGGCCGGTCGTGAGTTTATTGACCGCAGTCCACCACGGGGTAAGCGGTGCGAGTATCGGGTCAGGTCACAGGGTGAGTTTCCACCCAACTCAGGTAATTACTACTATTCCGGTTATTCCAACCTGGTTCAGGTGGAAATTCCCTTCTGCAATCCGCCCAAGCTCATCTCGGTCCGGTGTCCAACCTCGGACTCGGTCCGGGTTGTCTGGCAGGACAACAGCCACATCGAGTGGAAGGGGGAGATCTGGCGGAAGACGAAGACTATAGACTGGAAGAAGATTGTTGAGTTTGATTCCTTAAGTTATCCCCAGCATCCGCAGGAGTATTTCTGGTGCTACACCGACACCGTCACCCCGGAGACGACCTACTGGTATAAGATCAAAAACTATACTGATCTACCGCCGGAGGGATATTCCCCCTGGTCAGTAACCTTAAGCATCACCGCCCTGCCCCATTTGAAGGGGTTTGATTCGACCGCGACTCAGCGGGGTAAGAAGGTGGTCTATGATCCGATAAACAAAATCTATCATCTGGTCTACAATGCCGATTCCGGTGTGATGTATACCAAATCGACTGATGGTAAGGAATGGGATGGCTCGGTCAAGATCTGTTATCCAATGCGATTTGGAACTGAAATGAAGAAGACCTGGTTTCCGGAGATCAGGCTGCGTAAGGGAACTGAGAACTATCCGATCGTCTTGTTTAACAATCCGAGCACAAAGTTGCCGGATAAAAGGTACTACAATGATGTCCATGAGGCCTGGTATGATGGGGAATGGTGGGATTCGGTGGTAGCAGTCAGCGATACCTTCTATGACC
>Ga0180300_10000516_pt1 | contig 16977 bp, 14 predicted proteins | sample GuaBasSediGuay15_FD_121798 | JGI IMG/M metagenome (GOLD analysis project Ga0180300, IMG submission 121798) | Subseafloor sediment microbial communities from Guaymas Basin, Gulf of California, Mexico - Guay15, Core 4569-2, 21-24 cm | ecosystem: Environmental > Aquatic > Marine > Hydrothermal... | reverse complement strand
TTAAAAGACAAGGTGAATTGTCGGATCGATCAAGTTGCCCGACCTACTGAGAAGCAACAGCGCATCTATCAAGGTTTGATTGCAGGAACGACGGATTAATTACCGATGTGATCATCACCTCAAAAGCGACGATCACATATTAGTGATAGAAGATTTCGCATGTTTCAAAGCTTAAGGATCAAACTGATTGTAGTGGGGAAAACTAAAATTTCCTACATACAACAGGGGATCGATGATTTTCTGAAGCGTCTTTCTCGTTATGCCCAGGTGGAAATGAGTGTGGTGAAGCCAGTAGTAAAACATCCCGAGGGACAGATTCTAACTCTTGAAGGTGAAAATTTGCTGAAGAAAGTCGCACCAGATGATTATGTGGTAGCATTAGATCGAAAAGGGAGACAGTTCAATTCGGAACAATTTTCCCGATTCTTTGTCGAATGTATGAATAAAGGTCGAAGCCATATCGCCTTTATTATTGGCGGCCAACTAGGTCTTGCAGAGGATGTGCAGCAAAAAGCGAACATGGTACTTTCTCTTTCGGCGATGACTTTCACCCATGATATGAGTCGTCTCATTTTGTTGGAACAAATTTATCGCGCAATGACTATTCTCCATGGTGAACCATATCATAGGTGAAATATTTTTAGCTATACTAACCTACGAGAGGGGTTTTAGCTCCTTTCTAAAATCGATGAGTTTTATCAACTAACTTTCATAGTTTCAAGGGGTTGTGCTTTGAACGGAAATCCTGTCGATTATGATATTTCAAAATCGGGTTTGATAATTCTTCTTTTTACTACAACTATTTTGGCAATAAGTTGTGCAAATGTGGGCTTTCCGCCCGGGGGGCCTGTCGATCGCACACCGCCAACTATTGTTGACACCTTTCCTTTTCCAGCCAGCCTAAAGGTGGATCGTAATGTAACAGTGAGCATTACTTTCAGTGAACGCGTGGATCGTCGTTCGGTAGAGGAAACATTATTTATTGCTCCCAATCCTGGTAAGAATTTACGATTAAAATGGAAGGGGAAAAGGTTAGTTATTTGTTTTACTAAACCGCTACGCCCTGATCAAACCTATGTGATTACTATTGGGACAAGCACACGCGACTTACGCGGCAATCACATGAAGGAGTCGTTTTCGTTAGCTTTTTCCACAGGTGATCATCTGGATCGGGGGGTGATTTCTGGACGAGTGTATGGCGTTAGTAATCCTCAGGAGGTTTCAATCTGGGGATATTTCCTGGAGCAAGATGAGTTAGACCCTCGAAAAATTTTTCCAGATTACGTTACCCAGTGTGATCTGAAAGGACGTTTTCAATTTAGCAATTTAGCTCTCCGAAATTACCGAATTTTTGCCATTATCGACCGGGACAAAAATTTACTTTACACCCCCGGCTACGATGCTATTGGTGTGCCTTCTAAAGATGTGTCCCTTTCGCCCAGTAAGCCCCAGAGTAAAGAGTGTCTGTTTCGGGTAGCTGTTCATGACACTACTAAACTGTCGTTGTTGGGTATTTCAGTACCGGATCGGCGGCACCTTGAGCTGCGTTGCAATAAACCAGTGGATGCAGTTGATGTGGTTCGGGAAAATTTCACCCTGTACTCTGATTCACTGCAACGAAGTTTACCAATTCAAGCGGTGTATCTCGATCGACAAAATCCTGTCTACATTCACTTTGTAGTGGATTTGCCATGTCCAGGGGAGTATCAGCTTTTGGTGCGTCGATTACGGGATCAATTTGGCAATGTTCTGCCCGTAGATAGGGCTAAAATCAAATTTGTGAAAGCTACAATAAATCCTGATACACTCCATCCCCGATTGTTGAGTTTTTATCCTCCTGATAGCACCCGGAATTTATTGCCCAATGAATCTCTGGAGCTAATTTTTAGCGAGGCAATGGACAGCGTTTCTGTTGAAACTAACTTTTGGGTGCTGGATTCAGCTAATGCACGGGTTGCCGGAAAATTTGAATGGCTTAATCCAGCGGTGGTGCAATTTCGCCCCTGGACTAACAACAAGCAGTCAGGCTGGGTTAGTCGGATGGCCTACAGGGTATTTCTTCGGGCTGATTCGGTGTGCGACATTAGTGGTAACTGTTTAGGTGATAGTCTTCTAAATTGGCGTTTTTGGGTAGTGAATCAAGACACTCTGAGTTCTATCTCTGGAGTTGTAAAAGATGAAGACCCTGCTGGGGTGGGTAAAATTTTTCTCACTGCTACTCAGGTGAAAGGAGGTAAGGCTACTACAACGATAAGATTAGATTCATTAGGTTCGTATGAGTTTTCTTACCTTCTGCCGGGGATTTACACAATCGAAGGCTTCCGCGACGCTGATGGCAATGGACGTTATTCATTAGGGAAACCGTATCCGTTCCTTCCAGCGGAGCGGTTCGTCGTTTATCCTGATTCCATCGCTGTGCGTGCTCGCTGGCCAAACGAAGGTAATGATATTATTTTTCGAAATGATTGAGTTACTCATCGAAAAAATAAGAGGTTAACTATGTTTGGACGGATCAAAGGAAGAATAAGATTTGACAAAAAAGGATTGGTACCAGCTATTGTTCAGGATGCTGTGTCGCAAGAAGTGTTAATGATAGTGCGCATGGATAAGAAAGCTCTTAAAAAAACAATGGATAGCGGGGACCTATGGCTGTACAACCGTAGTCTCAAGAAAGTTTGGAAAAAAGGGCAACATAGCGGCAACACAATGACAGTTAAATCTATACGTCTCCATCACAACAAAAATGCTTTGTTGGTTTTAGTTATTCCCCATGGACCTGCTTGTCATACTGGCAATAATACCTGCTTTTATGAAACCTACTGGCAAGGAGAAGAGATTGCTGATGAACTAAATAAAGAAATGGCAGAGAGCGAGGAGAGTGATTCCAATTTGAGAACGGCACCAGAGCCTGATGAACAGAGCACCATTTCTGCTGATGAATCTGAGGTTGAATCGAGGGTTACTGAGGAATTTCAAGCGAAACAGGATGATGTTTTAAGTCAGGTGTATAGTCTAATTCAGAGACGACGGGCAAATCCTGTGGCTGGTTCCTCCAGGTCGCAGCTTTTCGGGTTGGGAAAGGAAGAAATAGCCAAAAGGTTGGGAACCGAAGCGGTCACCCTTGCTTTGAGTTTAACGCAAGCTCAATCGCAAAAAATTGTGCACAAGTCTGTTGACCTATTGTATCTTTGGTTGTTACTTTTGGCGGATCAGGGTATTTCATTAGCGGATGTTCTACGGGAATTGTGGCGGCGGTACCAGGACGAAGAGGTAGATTAACGTTATTTTCTTTTATTCAGAGTAGATATGGTTAGCAATTTAGCTGCTTCAGGGAAATAGTCCATGGCTTTTTGGAGTACGGAGTCACGAGTTAAATTTACTTGAAATTGACCATCCTTTCCCCAGACGATGTAAGCGATTTGTCGTTTAAGAAGAAAGCGAATATCTTTAGCGTTCTGTTGGAATTTTTCTTTACTGATTTCGGGCTTAATCTTCATTACATATTCAGCAAAATTGTCAAGCGTTTCTGGGGGAAGTTGGTAATTTTGAGCAAAATCTATTACATCCATTTGTCTAATTTGGGGATTGTTTTTGAGAAATTCTTCAGCGAAAGTGTAGAAAAAGCGCTGTTCATCATAGATTAAATCAATAGTAAATTTTGAAGGAGGTTTTTCGTTGCTAGTTAGCCAGATGTCGGGTGCAATGCCACCACCTCCGTACACGGTACGGCCGGCAAATGTTTTGAATTTTGGTAACTTGGCTAATTGTTGTTGTCTTAGACTGTCGTTGTAAGCTTCGCGGTAATAATCCTCCCAGGACTTATGGCTAAAATCCCGTTGAATAAGACGCCCCGAAGGAGTGTAATACTTAGCAGTAGTGATTAGCAGAACCGAGCCATCGGAAAAAGGGTATTGGGTTTGTACCAGACCTTTACCAAATGTTGTTTGTCCCACAATAAGGCCGCGATCCCAATCCTGGATAGCACCGGCGACAATTTCCGAAGCAGAAGCACTTGTATGATCTACAAGTACAATAAGAGGAAACATCGGATGTACTCCTTGAGGAGAGGCAAAATACTCTCGATAGGCTGCAGGGATACGTCCCTTGGTGTAGACAATCATTTTGCCCCCGGGAATGAATTTGTTGGTTACCTCTACCGCCATCTGCAAATAACCACCGCTGTTACCTCGCAGATCAAGAATAAGTTTTTCCAAACCTTGAGCTTCCAGATTTGTTAGTGCTGTTTCCAGTTCTTGACCTGTAGTTCTGGAGAATCGAGCAATGCGAATATAGCCTAACCCGGGACGGAGAAAAGTCGCTTGTGGAATACTTTCAACTTCGATTTTTTGGCGGACAATTGTAAACTCCTTGGGTTTGTCCCATCCTTGACGTTCTACAGTAACCCGTACAGTGGTTCCAGGAGGTCCCATTAGTTTTTTGGGCACATCATTACGTTTGATGCCGATAGCCGATTCGCCGTTTATCTCTATGATTCGATCGCCCGGTAACAGACCCAGTTTATGAGACGGACCGCCTTCCATCACAGACATGATGGTGATTTTATTCTTGATGATGTCAAAACTGATACCGATACCGGAGTAGCCCTGATAGGTTTTGCTCCAATTTTTGAATTCTTCTGCAGTCAGATAAGTAGTGTGAGGGTCTAAGTTTTTGATCATCCCCCGGATGGCATCATCGATAAGGCTGGTAGGATTAACCTCTTCAACGTAAACGCTTTCGATTGTGTTAAGTACCGCGTTGAAAACTTGAATTTTCTGGTAAAGATTTTTTGTCTGGGAAATCCCGTAATTACTGGACCCCTCTGCCCAGAAAAAAACAAATATCAACGCGCAGGCAACAATTATTTTAGAACGCTTTTTCATGGTTTTCCTTTTATGAAATGATGTTTGAGTTCAACGAATCATTTGACTTTGAATAAGCTTCGGAGAGATCATGTTTCGTTCAGTGTAAAGGCACACTCGATTCCGTCCCAGATTTTTAGCATAGTACAATGCTGCGTCGGCTTTTATCAGAAGCTCTTTGGTGATTTTAGCGTCATTAGGATAGGTAGCAGCTCCCAGACTTATGGTTAAGCCGTTATTTGGCTGTATTTCTTCTTTGAAGAAAGGGTATTCTTCCACGTTTTGGCGCAGACGCTCGCAGAATATTTTGGTACCTTTTTCATCTACTTCCGGGAGAATAATGCAAAACTCTTCGCCACCATAGCGTGCCACTACATCAGTGTCGCGGACCGAATTCATAAGGATTTTGGCAATTTGCTTAAGTACCTGGTCTCCGGCCGGATGCCCCAGAGTATCGTTGTAGTTCTTAAAATGATCCACATCAAGGATTACTAAAGATACCGGGCGAGCACTGCGGCGTGCTCGAGAAACTTCATCCCGCAGCCTAATCCGAAAATAGCGGTAATTGTACAACCCGGTCAATTCGTCGGTAATGGACTGTTCCTTCAAACGGTGGTAAAGTTGAGCATTTGCTATGGCCACAGCAACAATGTTGGAAATAAGAGTTAGCATCTCAAGATCAGTCTGAGTATATGGTTCGCCATTGATTTTTGATCCTGATACCATTATGCCAATTAGCTTATGGGAATGGATTAAGGGAGTGATCACCTCCGAATCGTAATGTCGAAAATACTCGATCTCCTTAAGAGAAGTTAATTCATCAGCTATGACTATTGGTTGGCGTTTCTGGAATACTGTTTCGACAATATTATCGGTGGTCTCAAAAGTTAGTTTTTCAGCCTCTTCTTCAGTCAATCCTTTCGCTTTGCTAACATGTAAAGTGCGTTTGTTATGAGTATCTACTAAATAAAGAACAGCATTTTTAATGCGTAGCTGTCCGATTACGGTATTGAGATAGGAGTTTATTAACTGTTCTAACTCCCGAATAGCAGTAAGATCCAAACTTATTTGGAAGAGATTATGTAATTCATAAATGTGTCGTTTCAGTTCTCGATTGAGTAATGTTAACTCCTGAGTTTTGGAGTCGATTTGCTGACGGTATGCCTTGGTTTTCAGCAACACTCCGGATTCAGTCAATTCATCAGTAATTGTCAAAATACGTGAGCTGAGTTTGCGGTTAGCTAAAATAGCAATAGTAAGCAGAAGTACTGCTCCTACAAACAGTTTGTAGCCAACAGATACGGATGTAAACACATCAAAAATTAAAAAACCAACCAGAAAAGATAATATGATTACCAGTAAAATAATAGTTACCGTTCGGTAATCAATGAATTTTGTAGTTTCGATATCGTTCATCGAGTAAATGTAAAAGTTTGGTGAACAGATTAGAAATGAAGTTCGGATTTGTGCTAAATTCATAAAAATATAATCATTCTTCACAGGAATGTCAAGTATTTTCGTAGCAGGATTGTTTCTATTGGTTAGTAAAATCAAGATGTTGTTCCTAAGTAGGCAAAGAAACTACTCGATATGGATGAGAAATAGTGCCACAGGCAGAATTTTCTTGACATTCTGGTAACGTTTTGCTAATTTAGTTGCGGTTACGTGCTCACAGAGGAGAGGATACATGAAAGAGGTAGTAATTGTTGGAGGTTTACGCACGCCTTTTATCAAAGCCTGGACGTTGTTCAATTTCATTCCGGCGCAAGAGTTAGGGCGGGTTGTTGTTTCTGAACTTTTGCAACGATTAGAATTGGATCCTGCCCAGGTTGACGAAGTCATTTTTGGTAATATTGTTACCCCAGCGGAAGCGGCTAATATTGCTCGCGTTATTGCTTTAATGGGTGGACTTCCAGCGCATGTGCCAGCTTACACAATTTCTCGCAATTGTGCTTCGGGGGTGGAGTCTATCGCACATGCTTACTACATGATTCAACGTGGGGAAGCCGAAATTGTAATTGCTGGTGGGGTGGAATCGATGAGTAACATCCCGTTGATTTATCAAAAGGAAACGGCTGAAATTTTTACTGCTTTATCACGGGCCAAAAGTTTGAAGCAACGTCTACAGGCTTTTTTAAAATCTCGTCCTCGCCATTTTTTTAGACCTGTAATAGGGCTACAACAGGGATTGACTGATGGCTACTGTGGTTTAAATATGGGGGAAACTGCTGAAGTATTGGCTCGCGAGTGGGTGATTACCAGGCAACAGCAAGATAAATTTGCTTTTACCAGTCATCAACGAGCCGCGGCTGCTGCCGAGGCTGGAAAGTTGAGGGAAGAAATTGTACCGGTTTACGTGCCACCCGATTACGAAGCAGTTCTTGACGATAATGGCATCCGCAAAGGACAGTCACTGGAAGCACTGGCAGAATTGAAACCGGTATTCGACTCTTGTCATGGCACTGTTACCGCTGGCAACGCTAGTCAAATTACTGATGGTGCGGCTGCTGTGGTAGTTATGTCTGCCGAAAAAGCCAGAGCTCTTGGTTATGAGTCGCTGGGAAGTATCCGTACCTATGCTTATGCTGCGTTAAAGCCCACCCGAATGGGTTTGGGGCCGGCGCTGGCTATTCCCAAAGCTCTGGAAAAAGCTAAACTGCAATTTACTGATATTCAGTTGTGGGAAATCAATGAGGCTTTTGCTGCTCAGGTGTTAGCGGTAGAAAAGGCGTTGAACTCCAAAAGATTTGCCCAGGAGTATCTTGGTAGAGATGAAGTTGTGGGAGAAATTGATGATGAAATGCTAAATGTGAACGGTGGGGCTATTGCTTTAGGGCATCCTGTGGGAGCTTCGGCAACCCGTTTGGTTATTACCCTACTTCGGGAGATGCAACGGCGCAATTTGCAGCTGGGGTTGGTTTCTATGTGTGTTGGCGGGGGACAAGGTGCAGCAATGATTTTAGAGAGACAGTGAGAAAACGAGGTGAAGGAATGAGTTCTGCATTTCAGCTTTCTCTTGACAAGCAGGGGATAGCTTGGTTGGAATTCGACTTGCCAGGTGAAGAGGTGAACAAACTTTCCACTGAAGTAATGGAAGAATTGGACAAGCGACTTGATGAACTTTGGAAGTGGAAAGATGTGAAAGCTGTAGTGATTACCAGCAAGAAATCAGGAATTTTTGTAGCGGGTGCCGATATTGAAGAGATTCGTCGTATTTCTGATCCAGAGGCGGGGGAAACGAAAGCACGTCGAGGGCAATTGATCTTAGAAAAAATCAATCGCTTGGAAATACCAGTAATAGCTGCCATCAATGGTACATGTTTGGGTGGCGGACTGGAGTTGGCTTTAGCCTGCCATTATCGTATTGCCAAAGATGATCCCCAAACCAGGATCGGCTTTCCAGAGATAAAATTAGGCATCTTGCCAGGATTCGGGGGAACCCAGCGATTGCCGCGTTTAGTTGGCCTTCGGAAGGCGTTAGATTTAATTCTTACAGGTCGCAATCTTGATGTGCAGAAGGCCTATCAAATGGGAATAATAGACAAATTTGTCCCAAGAGAATATCCGGATTCCTATTTTTCTACCGCAGTAAACGAATTTGTTGCAGAGATTCTTCAGACTGGGGGCAAGAAGTACATTCGGCGGCGTAAAAAGAGTGGTTTGTTGAACTTTCTGTTCGAAGGCAATACTTTAGGCCGCTGTTTGATTTTTAGTCAGGCGCGTAAAAGAGTACTTAAGCGCACAGGTGGGCATTACCCAGCACCACTAAAGGCAATTATTGCCATGAAACAAGGATTGCGAACTTCATTGCAGAAGGGTTTGATGATCGAAGCTAAGCTGCTGGGCGAATTGGTGGTCACCGAGATTTGTAAAAATTTGATTTCTGTTTTCTATTTAACCGAAGAGATTCGTAAAGATCCAGGAGTTGATGTTTCTACAGTAAAACCCCGGCCGTTGAAACGTTTGGGTGTGCTCGGTGCGGGAGTGATGGGGGGAGGGATTGCTCAACTTCTTGCTCAAAATGATATTCTGGTACGTTTGAAGGATGTCGATCACCAAGCAATTGGCAAAGGACTGGCTGCTGCAGCAAAGGTTTTTCAAACACAAGTCAAGCAGCGACGTATAAGGCCGCTGGAAATGCAAATCAAAATGGGGCTTATTAGTCCCACTTTAGATTATTCTGGATTTGGACAGGTAGATGGCGTGATCGAAGCTGTAATAGAGGATATGGATGTGAAAAAGAAAGTATTAGTGGAGGTAGAGGAAAAACTGCCCTCTCGTGCCATTTTTGCCTCCAATACTTCGGCTCTTTCCATCACTGAGTTGGCAAAAGTTTCCAAGCGTCCAGAGAGAGTAATTGGAATGCATTTTTTTAACCCGCCACATCGTATGTCCTTAGTTGAAGTGATTCGCGGCGAAAAGACTTCTGACGAAACTGTTGCTACTATTGTAGCATTGGCAAAAAAACTGGGTAAGAGCCCCATTGTGGTAAAGGACTCTCCAGGGTTTGTGGTCAACCGTTTGCTTTTGCCCTATTTGAACGAGGCGGCTTTTTTGTTAGAAGAGGGAGTGAGGATTGAGGCGATTGATAAAGCCATGCTGAACTTTGGCATGCCCATGGGCCCAATTCATTTGTTAGATGAAATTGGTATCGATGTAGCCGCCAAAGTAGCTCATATTATGGAAGACGCTTTTGGCGAGCGGATGCAAGCTTCAAAGATTTTGGAGAAGGTGGTCGATGCGGGTCGAGTAGGGAAAAAGGGCAATAAAGGGTTTTACAAGTTCAACGGTAAGAAAAAACGTGTAGACCGTTCGGTATATGCTGATTTCAAAGAACTGATTAATAAGGGTGATAGGCTGAATCGTCAGCAAATGCAAGAGCGTATGGTGTTTGCTATGATTAATGAAGCGGCCCGTTGCATTGAAGAAGGAATTACCCGTCGCCCGACTGATATAGATGTAGGAGTAATTTTGGGGATGGGCTTTCCGCCTTTCCGGGGAGGTCTTCTAAAATATGCTGATACTATTGGTCTTGCCACTGTGGTCGAGCGCCTTCAGACTTTTTACCAAGATTATGGTAAACGCTACGAACCGGCCTCACTATTGTTGGAAATGGCAGAAAGAGGTAGAAGTTTCTACGAAGAACCTGACTTTCTCTGAGGAGTTTAGGTTCTTCTATGTAGCTTAAAGTAGGAGATTATGATGAATATTCATGTCGGACGTGTATTGGTTTTGGGGGGCGCCGGGCTGGTAGGTGCCCAGGTGGTACGCCAAATCGCACGTGACTTGAAACCTGAGTTGATTGTAATAGCGTCGCGTTACCAGCGTGAAGTAAGGGAAGCATTGCGTGATTTTCACAAAGAATTTCCTGATATCAGTTTTGAAGGCTGTTGGGGGAATGTGTTTGTGCGTAAGCAATTTGCTGACAAGACCCGTAAGGAAATTTTAGAAAGTCTCAGTAAGAGTAGAGTTCTATTTCAAGACGTTTTTGGTGATAAAAGCGCTACCTATCAACAATCCCAATTGGTGGACATTATTCGTAGTTTCAAGCCAGAGGTTATCGTAGATTCTATTAATACTGCTACTGCCATCAGCTATCAGGATGTTTACACTACCTCCTTAGAGGTAGAAAATATTCTCAATCAGATACAGGCAGATGATCGGTCGGAACAAGCACGGCCGTTGGAGAAGGTAAGTATCAAAAAGCTGGAACACCTGTTGGTAAGTCAATCTATTCCTCAGCTTATTCGTCATGTGCAACTCCTTTGGGAAGCAATGGTAGAGGTTGGCACACGCATTTACGTCAAGATTGGCACTACCGGCACCGGCGGTATGGGGCTAAATATTCCCTACACCCATAGCGAAGATAAACCAAGTGCCAACTTAATGACCAAAACAGCGGTGGCTTTTGCTCATACTGGATTACTTTTCTTAATGGCACGAACCCCTGGAGGACCAATCGTTAAAGAGATCAAACCCGGAGCAATGATTGGTTATCGAAAAATAGAATATCGGGCAATTCGTCGGGACGGCAAGCCTGCGATGATTTATGAAAGCCAGATGGAACCGCTTGGAAACACAGTTGATATTTCTTTCCGTACCGGTTACAATCAAAAGGGTGAACTGATGATGGTAGGGGTAGACACCGGCGAAAATGGATTTTTTACTCTCGGTGAGTTTGAAGCAATTACTTCCTTGTATCAAATGGAGTTTGTTACCCCTGAGGAAATTGCTCAGAATGTGGTTCTTGAAATTATGGGTAGCAATACTGGTAAGGATGTTATTGCTGCTATCGATGGGGCAATTATGGACCCCAGCTATCGTGCTGGCTACTTGCGTCGTCCTGTGCTTGAAGAAATGAAACGCTTGGAGAAAAAAACGAACTCACATAGTGTGGCATTAGGACAACTTGGTCCACCGGAGCTGTCTAAGCTCCTTTACGAAGCTCATTTACTTAAAATTCGTTATAAAACGCTACAAAATGTTCTTGATGCCGAACCAGAAGCAATTTCACGCTCTCTTTACAACTACGTGCGGCGCAGCGAAATACGCAATGTCATCGTTTCCGTAGGCATTCCTATCCTGACTCCAGACGGAAAGCAGCTGATTCGGGGGCCGTTTATTAATATTCCCGAATATCGTGGCGAATTTGTTGTGCAGAGTACCCCCGAACAAATTGACCGCTGGGCCAAGAAAGGTTGGGTCGATTTGCGACCAAAAAATTTTGTCATTTGGCAAGATCGTTTTCGCCAAATGCTACGTTCAACCACTACCTTTCTGAACGAAGGCTCTACCGCCATCACTCTCCGAAGTTATCTCTCCGATGAAATTAATATTGGTGAAGTAGTAGGCTGGATTTTCAACAACGATCCCCAGATCAAAGGTTATCGTATTAAAGCTTTGTAGTCAATGGCTTCGATCTGAAATTCCATCTTTTTCCCAGATAGAATCTTTAAACTTGACTTATTGGTAATAATTTTCTAAATTATTACCAATTGATTTCGGTGTATTAAAGTTGAACTAAATTGGAGGAGGCAAAGTGAATATCGTTGTCTGCATGAAACAGGTACCAGATACGGAGACCAAAGTCAGAATTGGGGCAGATGGTAAAACCATCGATCCCACAGACGTTAACTACGTGATTAATCCCTACGACGAGTTTGCGATTGAAGAAGCATTACGCATTAAGGAAAAACTGGGAGAGGGCGAGGTTACTATTCTTAGCTTGGGCCCGGAGCGAGCAACTACTGCCATTCGTAGCGCATTGGCAATGGGAGCCGACAAAGGGATACTTCTCAAAACGGATGATACCTATCTGGATTCTCACGCTGTAGCCACAGGCTTGGCCAATGCGTTGAAAGAGATGAAATATGATCTGATTTTTTTAGGTAAGCAGGCCATAGACGATGACAGTGCCCAGATTGGCCCTCGGCTTTCAGTTTTGTTAGACATTCCCTGTATCACAGTGGTAACGAAATTAGAACTTGAAGATGGTAAGATCATTGCTGAACGCGAGGTAGAAGGTGGCACCCAAGTAATAGAGGCATCATTGCCGGCTATTGTTACAGCTCAGAAAGGATTGAATGAGCCTCGGTATGCTTCACTCAAAGGAATTATGATGGCCAAGAAAAAACCCATCGAGGAAAAATCTCCGGTTATGGAAGAAGCAAAGATAAGTGTTTTGAAAATGGAATACCCACCTGAGCGAAAAGGCGGAAAGATTGTGGGAAGTGGTAAAGAAGCAGTGCCGGAGCTGGTGAAACTGCTCCATGAAGAAGCAAAGGTAATATAAATTTTAGCTGATTTGTACCACGAATACAAAAGGAGGTTTCTATGTCGAAAGCGGTTTTGTTTTTTGCTGAACAGAATAATGGTCAATTTCGCAAGTCTGCTTTTGAGGTAGCTACTGCCGGGCGTCAGGTTGCAGATGCTCTTGGTGGTGAGTTGGTAGCGGCAGTGGTGGGTGATGCTATTGCCGACAGTGCTACTACTCTTGGTGCCTATGGGGTTGATAAAGTTATCGCTGCAGAAAACACTGATTTTCATTACTATTCTCCAGAAGGATTTACTCAAGCATTGATAGACATTATTACTGAATTAGAGCCTGGAGTGGTTTTATTTCCAGCCACTTCATTAGGCAGCGATTTGGCACCCCGGGTGGCTGCTAAACTGGGAGTAGGTTTGGCTTCCGATTGTACCGAATTGTTTGTCGTTGATGGCAAGCTGGAAATCAAACGTCCGATTTACGCTGGGAAAGCTTACATTCGGGTGGCTTTCAATTCCGAACCGCAAATGGCAACCTTACGTTCCAATGTGTTCAGTGCTCAAAAGCAACAAGAGGGAAAAGAAGCTGCTGTGGAAAAGATACAGGTTAACGTCGCTGAAGGGAAATCGAAATCTTCAGTGAAGGAATTTCGCCCTATGGGTGGAGATAGAATTGAGTTAACAGAAGCAGATATTATTGTTTCTGGTGGACGGGGGATGAGAGAACCAGGCAATTTTGCTATTTTAGAAGAGTTGGCCAAGGAATTGGGGGCAGCGGTAGGCGCTTCACGAGCGGCTGTCGATGCTGGTTGGCGCCCACATTCCGATCAAGTAGGACAAACAGGCAAAACTGTTTCTCCCAATCTTTATATTGCGGTAGGCATTTCCGGGGCAATCCAACATTTAGCCGGGATGTCATCATCAAAATATATCGTGGCAATCAATAAAGATCCGGAGGCTCCTATTTTCAAAAAGGCTGATTATGGAATTGTGGGAGACTTGTTCGAAATAGTCCCAGCATTAACTGAAGAAGTGAGGAAGTTAAAGTCTTCCTGAATTGATGTTATTTTGATCTCTTGCTCCCTAAAGCGAGTCTAGCGAAAGGGAAATTCATGAACATTTTGCGCAATTTAACTATTTTGCTGATATCGGCTCTTCTTGTTGCTTGTGCTGCAACAAAGCCAGCCAAGGTAAGAAAAGAAAAGGTTGGTGAAAAATCTAAGGGCATCATCGAAGATTTAGACCCTTTAACCTTCACTGATGATGATTTTGTAATCGAGGTTACTCCTTCTGAAGTTTCTGGGCTGCAGAAAGCCAGAGCTGACACCGGTGTTGCCCGAGCTGGGAAGGATACTACTGGGTTGAAGACTGTGGTTAAGGTTCCTGGTTATCGTATTCAGATAGCAGCACTGGAAGATCAAGGAAAAGCTATGGAAATTCAGAAGGAGGCCATGCTCAAATTTACCGAAGATGTCTACCTGATCTTTGATAGTCCTTATTATAAGATTCGTGTTGGAAATTGTGTTACTCGCAGAGAGGCAGAAGAGCTACAAAAAAAAGCGGTGCGATTAGGATTTCTGGACGCCTGGATTATCCGAACCATGGTAGAAAAAAGAGAATAATTGCTGGTTGTGGGTAAGGGGACATAAAGATGAAAAAAGCATCAAGGGGGAGGGGCTATAGTCCCTTTTTAAATAGCCCAGATCTTTTGCCCTGGGTAGGAATCTCTCGAAGTTGATTCTTGTGCTGCTCACGATTTTGCCAATAGACATTCACCTCCTTATTGTCTCCTGTTTTTTTAACTTACCGACAGCGGAAAACTAAAATTTTGTTTGTAAAAGGGCAAAAAATTTATTAAATTAATAGATAGGTTTTTAGAGGAGGTATTATGTCTGGTCATTCTAAATGGAGTTCAATTAAGCGGAAGAAGGGGAAACTAGATGCTCAGCGGGGGCGCGTTTTTACCCGGTTGATTAAAGAGATTACGGTTGCTGCTCGTCTGGGTGGGGGCGACGAAAATGCTAACCCTCGCTTACGCAAGGCTATTGCTGAGGCTAAAGCGAACAATATGCCGGCTGCCAATATTGAACGGGCAATTAAACGTGGTACTGGCGAACTGCCAGGTGTGAATTACGAAGAAGTAATCTATGAAGGTTATGGCCCTGGTGGTGCTGCTTTAATGGTTGAGGTTGTTACTGACAACAAAAATCGAACAGTAGCTGATTTGCGCCATATATTTTCCAAATACGGTGGAAATCTGGCAGCTTCTGGAAGTGTGGCGTGGATTTTCGAGAAAAAGGGTGTCATTGAAATACGACCAGACGTTGCTAGCGAGGATGAAATAATGTTAGCAGCCATAGATGCTGGGGCAGAGGACATCAAAAGTGACGAAGAGCTGATCGAAGTTCTGACCGCGCCCGAAGATCTTGACAGCACCAAGCAAGCCCTCACCGATGCTGGTATTGAAATCGAGTCTGCCCAAATTACCATGTACCCCAAAAATACTGTGAAAATCGAAGGCAAACAGGCTGAACAGTTGCTCAAACTGATGGATGCCTTAGAAGAGCATGAGGATGTGCAAAACATTTATTCAAACTTTGACATCGATGTGAAGCTAATGGAAGAAGTGGGTTAAATTGGGGTGATGCGGTGATTGTAATGGGGATAGACCCCAGTACCATAACTACCGGTTATGGGATTGTGACGTATGAGGGCAACAAAATCCTACCAGTAGATTTTGGCGTTATTCGAACCAATACCGCCCAGGCATTGCCATCCCGGTTACTAACGATTTTTGAAAGCATGTCGCTACTAATTGATCGGTTCCACCCTGATGAAATAGCAGTAGAAGAGATTTTCCAAGCACGAAATGCCCAGATGGCGTTGAAACTGGGACAAGCCAGAGGGGTAGTGATTTTAGCCAGTGCCCTGAAGGACATCTCGACAGCGGAGTACTCTCCCAGAGAGGTGAAGCTGGCAGTTGTGGGTTATGGAAATGCTTCCAAAGAACAAGTGCGACGCATGATTCGAGATTTGTTAAGCATTCACAAGGAGCAAATGGAGTATGATGCTGCTGATGCATTGGCGGTAGCAGTTTGCCATTGTCACCGCATTGGAATGAGACAACGGATGAGTCAATAATTTAGGACGCGTCCAGACGAGGTAAAATGATTGGTTTTTTGCGTGGCAAGATTATTGAAAAAAACCCTACCAGACTCCTATTAGATGTCAACGGCGTGGGCTTTGAGGTACACGTCTCGATTACCACTTACCAGAATTTGCCAGAGATAGGGGAATTTGCCGATGTGTTAACTTATCTCCATGTGCGCGATGATACACTTAAACTTTTTGGATTTGTTGAAGCAGAAGAACGCGAATTGTTCCTTAAGCTGATTGGGGTTTCTGGAGTGGGACCTCGAGTTGCTCAGGGGATTCTCTCTGGTATTTCTGTAGCAGATTTTCAACAAGCTATTCTTCAAGAAAATTTCGACGTCTTAACAGCTATTCCTGGTGTAGGCCGTAAAATGGCACAGCGTCTGGTGATGGATCTTAAAGAGAAAATGAATACCGGCATCACCAAAACAGCAGCTGAAAAATATGGAATCAAGATCGATTTTATTGAAGAAGCAGTGTTGGCGCTGGCTTCATTAGGGTACAAGCGTTCTGCAGCTCAACAAGCTATTGATAAGGTACTCAGAGGGCAGAAGAATATCACCACTGTTGAAGAATTAATTAAAAAAGCTTTAGCAGTTATTGAGTAGGTTTGAATTTATTGCAAAGGGTTTTCTGTGGATTTTCAACGACGTCAAACGCCTACTACTCCCGAACGTTTGGAAGGGGAGTGGGAACTTGATCGCACTTTACGGCCTACCGAATTTGAGGATTTTGTGGGCCAAACTAAGCTTAAAGAGAACTTGCGAGTTTTCATCCAGGCTGCTAAAGCAAGAGGAGAGGCATTGGACCATGTGTTATTTTATGGTCCGCCTGGGTTGGGTAAAACCACCCTGGCTAATATTATTGCTAACGAGTTGGGAACCAATATTAAGGTAACCTCGGGACCGATTCTGGAACGTCCCGGCGACCTGGCGGGGATTTTGACTAACCTTGAAAACGGTGATGTTTTATTCATTGATGAAATTCATCGATTGAATACCGCGGTAGAAGAATACCTCTACCCTGCTATGGAAGATTTTCGTCTTGATATTGTCATCGACAAAGGTGCAAATGCACGCAGCATTCAGTTGAATCTTCCCAATTTTACCTTAATAGGAGCGACGACCAGAGCAGGACTATTAACTTCGCCATTGCGCGCTCGTTTCGGTGTGGTTAATCGATTGGATTACTATCCACC
>Ga0180300_10000515_pt1 | contig 16978 bp, 16 predicted proteins | sample GuaBasSediGuay15_FD_121798 | JGI IMG/M metagenome (GOLD analysis project Ga0180300, IMG submission 121798) | Subseafloor sediment microbial communities from Guaymas Basin, Gulf of California, Mexico - Guay15, Core 4569-2, 21-24 cm | ecosystem: Environmental > Aquatic > Marine > Hydrothermal... | reverse complement strand
GTTGGACACCATCATAGATAGCTGCACGACGCTCGGTTCCAACAACGCGTATATTCCGGGTCCGTTAATCGTCGTCCTCACACCGGACCACGCCCAGTTGCTCCATAGAGATGGTTGGAACAAGGATAAGATTCGTGAGCACATCCACGCCCAAGCTAACCATCCGGTGCCAATGGTCCGAAATAGAGGTTTGGTTCCGGTTCGACCTGAGTCCTTCGCTAACCGACATCCAATGCCGGTTACCCGTGAGCCGAAGGATATTGAAATCGTTGTTGCTGGCGGCCGTGGTGGCCATTCGGCTGTCATCCTGCCGTGGGCCTTGCACAGTGAAAGCATCGTCGAACCAGTGGTATTACCTGATGGTAGGGTAGCCAAGAGCATTGAGGACTTTAAAGTAAAATAACTGAGGCATGTCACCCTTGGCACAAATTTAGCCCTAACTGGGTGTGGAGGATTGGTATGGAAGTTTTAGCAACTGAGAGCATTAGATGTTAGAAACATGGTCAACAATAACTTTGCTTCCTTAGTGAACGGAGGGAACAAATAAAGCTGATCTGGGTCATGCGGAAAGAAAATTTGTACCCCTTTAAAACCCTCCCAATCTTCCACCACCGCTATAAAAGAATATTATTCGATGATTCGATATGAAAGGATTTTTTAATAAAATAATTCGAGTAAATTTAACGGAAGGGTCCTATCACGAGGAACATATCCCAGACAATCTCTACAAAAGATATTTGGGAGGTAAAGGGTTAGCAACTCACCTCCTACTTGCCCATCTCTCCCCCAACACCGACCCACTTTCTCCCGAAAATGTCCTCATCTTTGCCATAGGACCTGTTACAGACAGCAAGATTTTTGGCTCCTGCCGCTATGGGGTCTTTACCAAGTCCCCTCTTACCGGCTACTATTCCGAATCCTATGCTGGAGGGAAGGCGGCTGAGCCCATAAGTAGAACCGGCTACGATGCGGTAATCCTGCATGGCGCAGCCCCCTACCCTACTCTGCTGGAGATCTCCGACACAGGGGTCGTCTTTCATGATGCGGGGGATATGTGGGGTCTGGACGCCTATGAGGCAGAGGAGGTGGCCCTCGATAGAGTTAAGACCTCGCAGAGAAAGGCCGCCTTGGTCATCGGCCCGGCGGGCGAGCAGATGGTGAGATTTGCAGTGATTGGCAACGACCGGGGACGACAGGCGGGGCGCACCGGGGTGGGAGCAGTGATGGGGGCTAAAAGGCTCAAAGGAATAGTGTTTCACGGTAGCAAAAGTAGGCAGATCGCCAACCCCGAGTTGATAGATCGCTTCGCCCAGGAAATCTTAAAGAGGGGGAAAGGAGACCGCGCTGCCCAAGCCTATAAACGGTACGGCACCCCCCAAATGGTGTCTATAATGAATCTTGTTAAAGCATTTCCCACCCGCTACTGGTCACAGGGTAGCCTCGATGGCTGGGAGCGGATAAGTGCTGACGCCCTCCTCGGTGAATGTAAGGTAAGATCAAAGGCCTGTCCTCGCTGCTTTATGGCCTGTGGCAAGCTCTCGGAAGTTACCGAGGGCAGGCACAAGGGGCTACGTATAGAGGGCCCTGAGTATGAAACTATCTACGCCTTTGGGGGACTTTGTCTGGTGACCGACATCAAGGAAATCATCTATCTGAACGACATCTGTGATCGGCTGGGATTGGACACCATCACTGCCGGGAATCTAACGGCTTTTGCTATTGAGGCGGCTAGAAGGGGTAAAATCACCGAAAAGATCGATTATGGGGATGTGGAGGCTATCGCTTCCCTCCTGCAGCGAATCGCCCGGCGTGAGGGGCTTGGACATGTCTTGGCCCAGGGTATAGTCCATGCCGCAAAAACCTGGGGCCTGGAGGATATCGCCATCCACGTAAAAGGGATGGAACCGGCCGGATATGATCCCAGGGTCTTAAAGGGGATGGGACTGGCCTATGCCACATCCAGCAGAGGTGCTTGCCACCTGCGCACTACTTTCTACAAGCCGGAGCTTGCCGGGATCATCGACCCCGAGCAAATTGAAGGAAAGGCGGAACTTTTAATAGAGTATGAGGACCGTCTGATCATTTTCGACTCCCTGATCTTATGCCGTTTTTATCGTGATATGTATGAATGGGAACAGTTGGCGAGTATCGTGGAGGGGGCCACTGGAGTGCGCCTTGACAAAGATGGTCTGCGCAAGATCGCCTCTCACATCATAGATGACACCCGTAGGTTCAACCTCCGAGAAGGACTCACTAAAGCCGAGGATGCCCTTCCCGTTAGGTTCCATCGGGACCCGCTGCCCGAGACAGGGAAGGTCATCACCGAAGAGCAGATGGAAAGGCTTCTAGCCGACTATTACCGCTGCAGGGGATGGAACCCAAAAGGAATACCCCCTGCCTAAATTTCGAAGCTCACCAAACTAATAGACCAAGACGGATTGCCTCCGAAAGGGATTGACAAATGTAGGCCGATCTTGTATATAGTCACAGATATAAGCCAAAAATCGTTTTATTATTTTTTTCCACAAGTTAACAGTTTACGTAAAGTGAAAAAATATAACTAAAAAGTGAGGTATGAGGAGATGTCCCTCTGTTTTGAACTCTCCGAGGAACAAAAGATATTGAGGGAAACGGTGCGTAACTTCGCCGAGAAAGAGATTAGGCCTATATGTCAGGAGCTGGATGAAAAGGAGGAGTTCTCCGTCGAGTTAACACGCAAGATGGGGGAGCTGGGGCTATTTGGACCATTTGTCTCTGAAAAATATGGTGGATCAAACATGGGCTACGTATCCTATATAATCGCAGTAGAGGAGATCGCTAGGGTCGATGGATCGCAGGCTGCAACCCTGGCTGCTGGAAATTCTCTCGGGATAGCCCCCATCTATTACTTCGGCAATGAAGAACAGAAAAGATATTGGCTACCCAAACTCTGCTCAGGGGAGATGCTCGCCTCCTTTGGGCTCACCGAACCCAATGCTGGCTCCGATGCAGGGGCATCTCGGACCACTGCGGTGCTTGATGGCAATGAGTGGGTGATCAATGGAAGCAAGATCTTTATCACCAATTCCTGTACTGAAATAAGTGGGGTATGTGTGGTACAGTGCGTCACCGGCAAGAGACCAGATGGCAAGAACGAGTTGAGCTGCATTCTGGTGCCCAATGGCACCCCTGGATTTACCGCCCGCCCCATGAAGGGGAAGATGGTGTGGCGTGCCTCCAATACGGGTGAGCTCATCTTTGAGGACTGCCGGGTCCCTAAGGAGAACCTTTTGGGAAAAAGGGGGGATGGTTTCCACCAGATGTTGTCCACGCTAGACGGGGGCAGATTGAGTATTGCGGCCATGGGTTTAGGGGGGGCCCAAGGGGCCTATGAAGCCGCCCTAAAATATGCCAATGAGCGTGAGCAGTTTGGCCGCACCATAGGGTCATTCCAATCTGTTGCCTTTAAGCTGGCTGATATGGCCATGGAGATAGAGGCGGCGCGCTGGCTATTGTATTATGCCTGTTGGCTAGCCGACAATAACCGTCCCTTTGTCAAAGAGGCGGCCATGGCTAAACTCTACTGTTCTGAGGTTATGCATCGGGTGGCCAATCAGGCGGTGCAGATCCACGGAGGTTATGGCCTCATGAAGGAGTTCTTCGTGGAGAAATACTATCGCAACGCTAAACTCCTGGAGATAGGAGAGGGAACATCAGAGATCCAGAGGATCGTCATCGCCAGACAGATAGGAGTAAAGGGAGGGGATTGGTGGACCGGCGTAACAAAACAGTAAAGTGCCCTCGCACATTTCTCTGTAGAAAAGGCCCCACTCCAAAAAATTAATTCCTTATAGGGGGTTCAGGGGAATGCAGTCCTTCTGAAGAGATGACTTGAACATCATCGATAATCTTAGTTGTTAACCAAATTAACTGATAAAGGGGGAAGATGGCTCTGGCAGAAAAGATATTAAAAGGGGATATAAAGGCCGCATCTCGCTTGATGAGAGACATAGATGATGAAATGGACTCGGCCACCGATGAGTTGAAAGTACTTTATCCTCAGACCGGAAGGGCACATGTCGTCGGTGTCACCGGCTCCCCAGGGGTGGGCAAAAGTACCTTGGTGGACAAGATGGTAGAGGTCCTCAGAAGGGATTCAAAAACGGTGGGGGTTATCGCAGTGGATCCCACCAGTCCCTTCAGCGGAGGTGCTATCTTGGGGGATCGAGTCAGAATGCAACGCCACAGTACCGATGAAGGAGTCTTCATCCGCAGCCTGGCCACAAGGGGACATCTAGGGGGGATCTCCCGTTCCACCCATGACGTCATAAAAGTAATGGATGCTATGGGAAAAGACATCATCCTAGTGGAGACCGTGGGGGTGGGACAGGATGAGGTGGACATCGTGAACGCAGCCGATACATCCATCGTAGTTCTGGTCCCTGGTTTGGGTGACGACATTCAGGCGATAAAGGCGGGGATTTTGGAAATCGGGGATATCTTCGTCATCAACAAGTGCGACCAAGAAGGAGCAGATAGGTTGGAACAAGAGCTCAGAATCATGTTGGAGATGGGGCAAAAGAGTACTGATAGATGGACCCCCCCTATCTACAGAACGGAGGCTATAAAAGGGGAAGGAATCGAAGAGCTGGTGGCAGGAATTCAACGCCACAGAGAGGTGTTGCAACAGGAAGGGCTACACCAGAAGCAGGCGAGGCAGCGGGCCAGGTATGAGTTCTTGGAGATCCTGAAATCCTCTTTGATGAAAAAGCTGCTACAGCGATTAAGCAAAAATGGAGAGCTGGACCGCATAGTAGATGCTATGGTAAAGAGGGAAAAAGATCCCTACACCATGGCCGAGGAGATCATCCATAAAATCTTGCCTTAAGGGAGGTTGAGACGAATGGCCTCATGGCAACAGCGCAGGAGAGAATTGGAACAACGCAAAAGGCAGGCAGAGCTAGCTGGAGGTGAAGACAGGATTAAAAAGCAGCATGAAATGGGGAGACTAACGGCCCGGGAGCGAATCGACCTGTTGATGGATAAAGGTACCTTCGTGGAGCTGGACAAATTTGTAACCCATCATTGCCATGACTTTGGCATGGAGAAGAAAAAGATCTATGGAGATGGGGTGGTTACTGGCTACGGTAAGGTCAACGGAAGGCTCACTTTTGTCTTCTCACAGGACTTCACTGTCTTTGGCGGGGCCCTCGGTATGGCCTTTGCGCAGAAGATCTGTAAGGTGATGGATCTCGCCATGAAAAACGGAGCACCCATTGTAGGGCTGAACGACTCCGGCGGGGCCCGCATCCAAGAAGGGGTGGAAAGCCTTGCCGGTTATGCCTATATATTTCTGCGCAACACTCTGGCCTCCGGTGTCATACCCCAGATATCGGCCGTCCTGGGGCCATGCGCAGGGGGAGCGGTCTACTCCCCGGCCATCACCGACTTCATCCTCATGACCAAAAAGGCCAGCTTTATGTTCATCACCGGGCCAGATGTGATAAAGGCCGTTACCCATGAGACCGTCAGCAAAGAGGAACTAGGTGGAGCTATGACCCATAATACCGTCAGCGGTGTGGCCCACTTCGCCCCTGAGGACGATGCCGACGCCATGCGGCTCATCCGGGAACTGCTTACCTATATCCCCCAAAACAACAGGGAAAAGCCCCCCCGGGTAGAGCCTGCAGACGACCCCAGCCGGATGGAGGAAAGCCTAAAGACCCTTATCCCGGACAACCCCAAAAAACCTTATGATATGCGTCAACTAATCCAAATGGTGGTGGACGAGGGCAAGTTTTTAGAGGTCCACGAACACTTCGCCAGGAATATCATTGTAGGTTTTGCCCGTCTTAATGGTATATCCGTGGGTATTGTCGCCAATCAACCCAATTACCTAGCCGGTTGTCTAGATATCAACGCCTCGGTAAAGGGAGCACGTTTTGTTCGGTTTTGCGATTGCTTCAATATACCACTGGTGACCTTCGTGGATGTACCAGGTTTTCTGCCGGGTACGGCGCAAGAATTTGGTGGAATCATTAAACATGGCGCTAAGCTGCTGTATGCCTTTTGTGAGGCCACAGTTCCCAAAGTAACGGTAATCACCCGTAAAGCCTACGGTGGTGCATATGATGTTATGTCTAGCAAACACATCCGGGGGGACATAAACTACATTTACCCAATTGGTGAGGTCGCAGTCATGGGGCCAGAGGGAGCGGTGAACATCATCTTCCGCAAGGACATAGAGCAAGCTGAAAAGCCTGAAGAAACCAGAAAGAAGCTAGTGGAGGAATATCTGGACAAGTTCGCCAGCCCTTATCGTGCAGCGGAGCTCGGATATGTAGATGAAATCATCGAACCCGAAGAGACGAGGCCAAAACTGATCCGTGCCCTAGAGATGCTCCAGAACAAAGTGGACACCAATCCCCCAAGAAAACACGGGAACATACCCTTATAAAGGCACTGAGACAAAAATGCCTCTGCGGGACGTCATTATAATAGATCTGACCCGCCAGTTACCGGGACCTTTTTGCACCCAAATCCTAGCCGATTTCGGGGCCCAGGTTATAAAGATTGAAGGCCCCGATGGAGACCCTATTAGGGGACAGGGGCCAAGGCTACATAAAGAATCGGCCTACTTCTTGGGGGTAAACAGGAACAAGCGCAGTTTGGTCCTCAATCTCAAGGCAAAAAGGGGTAAAGAAGTCTTTTTCCGCTTGGCCCAGAGGGCGGATGTTATCATCGAGGGCTTTCGCCCAGGGGTAATGGAGAGATTGGGGATTGGTTACACCGAGATAAGAAAGATTAACCCCAGGATCATATATTGCTCCCTCTCCGGATATGGGCAGGACGGACCTTACCGAAACAGGCCTGGTCACGATATCAACTACATTGCCTTGGGGGGGATCTTGGGGGTAACAGGAAGGAAGAATTCGGCGCCTGTAATCCCTGGAGGGCAAATTGCCGATTTGACCGGAGGATTGCTGGCCGCCCTTGGCCTCATGCTGGGGCTTTGGGCGAGGCAGAAGACAGGCAGAGGGCAGTACATCGATGTGGCCATGCTGGACGGTGTGATCTCCTGGCTCCCCTTCTACCTGGGGGAATATATGACCGAGGACAAAATACCCAAAAGGGGTGAGATGCTCCTCAATGGGGGATATGCCTGTTACAACGTCTACGAAACCAAAGATGGGGCTTATATGACCCTAGGGGCCTTAGAACCCCATTTTTGGGAGGCCTTCTGCAGGGAGATAGGCAGAGAGGATCTAATCCCAGATCAGTTTGCAGCGGGGAAGAGGCAGAGGGAGATGATCCAAGAATTACAGAAGATATTCATGCAAAGGACCCAGCAGGAATGGATAAAATTCTGGGAGGAGAAAAATGTCCCCTGCGAGCCCGTCCTCTCTTTAGAAGAGGTTATTTACCATCCCCAGGTCCTTTTCCGGAGGATGTTTGTGGAGATAGAGCACCCCACGGAAGGGAGGATAAAACAGCTGGGGATTCCCATTAAGCTCTCGGAGACCCCCGGCAAGCTCCGCACCCCCCCTCCCCTTCTGGGCGAGCATACACAGGAGATCCTTCTGCAGCTTGGCTACTCACCGCAGGAGGTCGAGGAATTAAGGCAGGAAGGGGTATTTTAAGGAGGCAAGGCCATGAAGAGCAAGGTCGACTTGAGGAAAGAGCTACATCGTTGGCAGCAAACCACCCTGAAAAAGGTCTTGGAGAGATCCCCCGAGCGCAAACAGTCCTTTAAGACTACCTCGGATATAGAGCTAAAACGATTATACATGCCCTTTGATATAGAGGAAATGGAATATATGGAGGAATTGGGGTTGCCCGGAGAATATCCATTCACCAGGGGAGTTCAGCCCACTATGTACCGAGGAAGGTTCTGGACCATGCGCCAATACGCCGGCTTTGCCACCGCTGAGGAGACCAACAAGAGATATAAATATCTGCTCAAGCAGGGGCAGACGGGGTTGAGCGTGGCCTTTGACCTGCCCACCCAGATCGGATATGACTCCGATCACCCCTTATGCGCGGGCGAAGTGGGAAAAGTAGGGGTGGCTATAGATTCCCTGGCGGACATGGAGATCCTCTTCGACGGGATCCCCTTGGACAAAGTAAGCACCTCCATGACCATCAACGCTACTGCTGCCATGCTTTTGGCCATGTATATCGCCGTGGCCGAAAAACAGGGGGTGCCCTTAGATCAATTGAGGGGGACCATCCAAAACGATATTCTCAAGGAATACACAGCCAGGGGGACCTATATCTATCCTCCCAAAGAGTCTATGAGGATCATTACAGATATCTTTGCCTTCTGTAAGGATCGCCTCCCTCAGTGGAATACAATCAGCATAAGCGGATATCACATCCGGGAGGCAGGCTCCTCGGCGGTTCAGGAGGTGGCCTTTACCCTAGCTGACGGCATTGCCTATGTAAAGGCGGCCATCGAGGCCGGACTAGACGTGGACTCCTTTGCCAGAAGGCTCTCCTTCTTCTTCGGTGCCCATAACAACTTCTTAGAAGAAATCGCCAAATTCCGAGCGGCTCGAAGGATGTGGGCCAAGATCATGCGGGAGCGCTTTGGTGCAAAAAAACCCTCCTCCTGGATGTTGCGCTTTCACACCCAGACAGCCGGTTGCACCCTTACCGCACAGCAACCTGAAAACAACGTGGTACGAGTAGCCTTCCAGGCCCTAGCGGCTGTGCTTGGGGGGACGCAGTCCCTACATACCAACTCCCGCGACGAGGCCTTTGCCCTGCCCACAGAGGAATCAGTCACCATCGCTCTGCGAACTCAGCAGATCATCGCCTATGAGAGCGGCGTGGCTGACATCGTGGACCCTTTAGGGGGGTCCTATGCCATAGAGGCGTTGACCGAACAGATAGAGGAGCGGGCCACCGAATACATCCAAAAAATAGATGAGATGGGAGGGGCCATCAAGGCGATAGAGTCAGGGTTTATTCAAAGAGAGATCGCCAATAGCGCCTACAAATACCAAAAGGAGATCGAGGAAAAGGAAAGAATCATCGTGGGCCTAAACGAGTTCACAGTTGAAGAATCTCCTTTTACTGATATCCTCAAGATAAGCCCGGAGGTGGAACGATATCAAAGAGAAAAACTGAATAAGGTGCGAAGTCAAAGGGATTCTCAAAGGGTCAAAGATTCCCTGAAGAGACTGAAGGAAGCAGCCCAGGGGACAGAGAACCTCATGCCCTATATCCTAGAGGCGGTAAAGAGTTATGCCACCCTGGGTGAGATCGCCGATGCCTTAAGAGAGGTCTTCGGGGAATATAAGGAACATACAATTATCACTTAAAAGGAGCTGATATGGAAGAGAGAAAGATCAGGGTTTTGATCGCCAAACCTGGCCTAGATGGGCACGATCGCGGGGCCAAGGTAATTGCCAGGGCCTTGCGAGATGCCGTAATGGAGGTCATCTATACGGGCATCCGCCAAACCCCTGAGCAGATCGCCGCCACGGCCATCCAAGAAGGGGTGGATATAGTGGGGTTGAGTTGTCTCTCTGGGGCCCACAACCAACTCTTTCCTCAGGTAGTGCAACTGTTGCGACAAAAAGGAGGAGATGATATTATCGTCATCGGTGGAGGAATTATCCCTTACGACGATATCCCTGTTCTCAAAAAGGCAGGGGTTGCTGAGGTATTTCAACCTGGGACCTCCACCCAAGAGATCATCCGTTTCATTAAGGAAAGGGTAGCAAAACGAACTTAAGCCATAAAGGAGAAGGAGTCGATTATGATAAAGAGGATCCATCATATCGCAGTAGCCGTCCCTAAGCTAGAAGAGGCAGCTCGATTTTATGAAGAGATTCTCGGCCTGCACCTTGCAGGGGTGGAGGTAGTGGAGGGAATGGACACAAAGGTGGGGTTCTTCTCCGTCGGCGAGACCAATATTGAACTGGTGGAACCCACCAAGCAGGAGACAGGTCTGGCAAGATTTTTGGCCAACCGCGGCCCTGGCATCCACCACATCTGCCTGGAAGTAGACGATATTGAGGCCGAGTTAAAGAAATTTAAGGAAAAAGGAGCGAGGCTTATCGACGAGACCCCGAGGCAAGGGGCCCATGGGATGAAGGTGGGTTTCATCCACCCTAAGGCTGCTGGAGGGGTCCTTATCGAGCTGTGTGAACTCCCAAAATAGAGCTTAAAAGGTATAACATCACCTGATGGGCAAAGGAAGGATAGAAGAAAAAGGGCTTGATCTCGTCAAGGGTAACGAAGCCCTGGCTATGGGTGCCATAGACGCCGGATGTCGGCTCTATTTTGGCTACCCCATCACCCCCCAAAACGACATCCCCGAGTACCTCTCTAAACATCTCCCCCTTTTGGGAGGAGAGTTTATCCAGGCCGAGAGCGAAATCGCCTCCATCAATATGGTCCTGGGGGCAGCAGCTACAGGCACCAGGGCCATGACCTCATCATCCGGCCCTGGAATATCACTAATGCAGGAGGGAATCTCCTACATGGCAGGGAGTGAGCTCCCCGGGGTTATCGTCAATATCTCCCGCAGCGGCCCTGGACTGGGGGGTATCGCCCCCTCCCAAGGGGACTATTTTCAGGCCACCAGGGGAGGCGGTCATGGGGATTACCGAGTATTGGTCCTTGCCCCCTCTTCGGTGCAGGAGATGTATGATCTCACCATCAAGGCCTTTGAGTTGGCCGATAAATATCGCAACCCTGTCATGATCCTGGGAGATGCCATCGTCGGACAGATGAAAGAGCCCCTGGTGAGGAGAACGCCGGAAGTCCGAGAACCACCTAAAGAATGGGCCCTCAGGGGGGCAAAAGGAAGAGAGAAGAACGTCCTCAAATCCCTCTATTTAGGGGAGGGGGAGTTAACTCAGCATGTGTGGAAGTTACACCAAAAATACGAGCGGATGAAAGAGGATGTCCTCTACGAGGCCATAAACCTGCAGGACGCCCGTTTGGTTGTGGTGGCCTTTGGCAGCGTTGGGAGGGTGGCAAGGACGGCTATCGAGATGGTGCAAAAGGAAGGGTACCCTACGGGACTCATCCGCCCCATCACCCTCTTCCCCTTTCCTGAGGAGGTCATCTGGGAGACCTCTAAAAGGGTAAGGGACTTTTTGGTCATTGAACTCAACACCGGCCAGATGGTGGAGGACGTTAAGTTGTCAGTTGCAGAGGGCACCCGGGTCCACTTTTACGGTAAGCCACCAGGTTCAATGCTGACACCAGAGGAAGTTGCGGAGGTCATCCTCTCCAATATGAAATAGAGGTGTGCCGTGAAGGTCCACGAGTATCAGGCGAAGGAACTATTTAAGCAATACGGTATCCCTATCCCCCGGGCAAGGGTGGCAAAGACCCCTCAGGAGGCGGCCAAGGCCGCCCAAGATATCGGCACAAGCCCCGTAGTCCTTAAGGCCCAAATCCATGCCGGTGGTCGCGGCAAAGGGGGAGGAATAAAGGTAATCCACGACCCCCGTGACGTGGAGGCTGCTGCCTCCAAGCTTTTGGGCAATAAGTTGGTCACCCCTCAAACTGGACCAGAGGGAAAACCTGTGGGAGCCCTCCTGATAGAGGAAGGGTTAGATGTCCAAGGGGAGATCTATGTTGGTATAGTAATAGACAGGTCTAGGGCATGCCCTGTGGTGTTGGCCAGTGCTGAGGGGGGAATGGAGATAGAGAAGGTGGCTGCTGAAAATCCAGAGAAGGTCTTCACCGAGGTGGTAGACCCAGGGGTGGGCCTGCGTCCCTTTCAGGCCAATAGAATTGTCTTTTCCCTAAACATTGATCCCTCCTTGGCGAGGAAGGCTAGCGGGATCATCCTCAACCTATACCGTCTTTTCACTGAGAAGGACTGTTCCTTGGCGGAGATCAACCCCTTGGTGGTAACCGAAGGGAAGTTGATTGCACTGGATGCCAAGTTGAACTTCGACGACAATGCCCTGTACAGACATCCGGATATCTCCTCCCTGCGGGATACCTCTCAGGAGGACCCATTGGAGGTAGAGGCCTCCCAGCACCGTTTAAACTACATCAAATTGAAGGGAAATGTGGGCTGTATGGTAAACGGGGCGGGTTTGGCCATGGCGACCATGGACCTCATCAAGTTGGTAGGTGCCCAGCCCGCTAACTTCTTAGACGTGGGAGGGGGGGCCACGGTTGACATGATCAAACACGGGCTGCGGATCTTGCTCTCCGATCCCGAAGTCAAGGTGATCTTTATCAACATCTTCGGCGGCATTTTGCGCTGCGATACCCTCGCCCGTGGGGTTGCAGAGGCAGCAAAGGAACTGGAGATAAACCTCCCCATGGTAATTAGGCTAGAGGGAACCAATGTGGAGCTAGGACGCCAGATTCTAGCCGATTCCGGCCTGCGCTTTACCGTAGCCGAGGGGATGGGGGATGCAGCCCAAAAGGTGGCCGACTTAGTAAACCAACTATAGGGAAAGGCGATGAGCATCCTCGTAGACGAGAACACAAGCGTATTGGTACAGGGAATTACAGGTAATGAAGGCACATTCCACACCAGACAGATGGTGGAATATGGGACAAAGGTGGTCGCTGGGGTCACACCGGGAAAGGGCGGTCAAAGCTTAGACGGTATCCCTATCTTCAATACCGTAAAAGAAGCGGTACAGGAGACCCGTGCCAACGCCTCGGCTATATTTGTCCCCCCTCCCTTTGCCGCCGATGCAATCATGGAGGCTGCTGAAGCGGGCCTGCAGGTCGTCGTTTGCCTCACAGAGGGGATCCCTACTCTGGATATGATCGCGGTGCGACAATACCTAAGGGGAAAAAATACCAAATTGATCGGTCCCAACACCCCGGGGATCATCTCCCCGGGCAAGTGCAAAATAGGGGTGATGGCCGGTTACATCCACAGGGAGGGAAAGGTAGGGATCGCCTCTCGCAGCGGAACCCTCACCTATGAAGTAGTTGATCAACTAAGCAGGTTGGGGATAGGACAATCCACCTGCGTGGGGATCGGGGGGGACCCCATTATCGGCCTCTCTTTTGTGGACATACTTCAATTGTTTGAAGAAGACCCGGGGACCGATGCAGTAATCATCATCGGCGAGATCGGTGGCAGGGCAGAAGAAGAGGCGGCACAATATTTCCGTCAGCAGATGACCAAGCCGGTGGTTGCCTTCATCGCAGGGATCACTGCCCCTCCGGGTAGGCGCATGGGGCATGCCGGTGCTATCATCTCTGGTGGTGTGGGCAGCGCTCAGGAAAAGATAAAGGCCTTGGAGGAGGCCGGCATCGTTGTGGTTAAGAGTCCTGCGGAGGTGGGGCGCACCATGGCCAGAGTGCTAAGGAGGCAACGATGAAGAAGGTCTTCAAACGCCCGGAGAGTCTCACTGAAAAACCCTTTCACTTTTGCCCCGGCTGTCATCACGGGATCGCTCACCGTATGGTGGCCGAGGCCATCGATCACTTGGGGATTAAAGAACGGATCATAGGAGTGGCCTCGGTGGGTTGCTCTGTATTCTTATATGACTATTTTGATGTCGATGTCATCGAGGCCCCCCATGGCAGGGCCGCTGCTGTTGCCACCGGGGTAAAGAGGGCCCGTCGGGACAACGTCGTCTTCACTTATCAAGGGGACGGAGACTTGGCCTCTATCGGCATCGCAGAGGTAGTCCATGCAGCCAATCGCGGCGAGAATATCACGATAATCTTCGTCAACAACAGCGTATATGGCATGACTGGAGGTCAGATGGCCCCTACTACACTGCTGGGGCAAAAGACGACTACCTCCCCTTATGGACGAGATTTCACCCAGGATGGGTACCCTATCCGCATGGCAGAGATGTTGGCCACGCTGGAAGGGGTTTCTTTTTCCGCACGGGTGGCCTTCAATTCCCCAAAAAACCTCCTGCAGGCACAAAAAGCAATCAGAAAGGCCTTCGAGATGCAACTCAACCGCATGGGGTTTTCCATAGTTGAGATTTTGTCTGCTTGTCCCACTAATTGGGGACTTAGCCCATTAGAGGCCAAAAAGAGAATAGAAGAGGAGATGATCCCTTATTATCCCCTGGGGGTCTTTAAGGAAAGAGAAATACCGGACTATCTCTAGGCTATCTCTAAGGGTGCTTAATGTATCTTAATGTCATCATAGCTGGTTTTGGTGGACAAGGGGTCTTGCTCATTGGCAACCTCTTGGCCTATGCCGCCATGCAAGAGGGACAAAATGTGACCTATATGCCCTCTTATGGAGTGGAGATGAGGGGGGGAACGGTGAACTGCACCGTGGTGATATCCTCAGAGCAGATAGGATCTCCCGTGGTAGGCAGACCCCTTTCGGCCATTATCATGAACCAGCCATCGCTCGAGAGGTTTGAACCAAGAATTATGCCCGGCGGCCTCCTTTTACTGAACACCTCCTTGGTGGATCCAAAGTTGGCCTCCCGACCCGATATAGAGGTCATAAGCATCCCCATGAATAAATTAGCCGAGGGGAACGGAGACCCCAAACTGGCCAATATGGTCGCCCTTGGTGCCTATGTGGAGAAGACCAAGGTGGTGAGTTTGAAAAGTATCATTGCCGCCTTCCCCCATGTGCTGGCGGAGCGTTACCATTCTTTGATCCCTACAAATGTTGAAGCTTTACAATTGGGTAGTAGATATATGAAGGATTACGGAGGAAAATGATGCCACAGCACAAAGAAGTTGAGGAGATAAACGTAGGCGAAAAGATAAAGCGCCTTAGGATAGAAAAAGGCCTCTCGTTGAAAGAGATGGCGGAACGTACCGGCTTCTCCTCTGCCCTGCTCTCTCAGGTGGAAAACCACCTAGTCTCTCCCTCACTAGGGACCATCATCAAGATCGCCAAGGCCCTAGGGGTTGCAGTAGGTTACTTCTTAGACCTCGGCGCAGGCGAGCCCTATACCATCGTCCGTAAAAATGAACGCAGAAGTGTTTCCCGCTTTGCCTCAAAAGATGGGGTAAGTTATGGTTATAGATATGAATCCCTAGGATATGGCAAAAAGGGGCGCCACATGGAACCCTTTTTTATCACCTTGGAACCACCTACGGTCAAGGACCTGAAACTCTCCGTTCACGAAGGTGAGGAATTCATATTTGTCCTAGAAGGGGAAATGGAGGTCATTCTGGGCGATCACACCGATGTTCTACGCCCCGGCGATGCTATCTATTATGACTCCTCTATTCCCCACCGTGTCCAATGCCACGGAGAAAAGAAAACCAAGATCTTGGCCGTCCTCTACGCCCCCACGCAACAGGAGGAATAACCAGTTTTTGTATTAAAAACATATATACCTTTTTCAAACACTTTTTATTTTTCCTTTCCTGAAAAGAGGCGAAAACAGAAAAGAAAGGCTTGTTAAATTTTTCTCAACCTCTCTAAAATATTATATTCTTTAAATTTTTTAACAGATTACGTAAACTGGGAAATTTTTGCTTGACAAAAATTTTTCCTTTTGTTAATGAGAATGGCGAAAAGATTATCTATTGTTTTAAAAAATTCTCTTTCCCGCTAGCATAGGTGCTAAAGGGGGGTAGCTATATGGAGCAAGGTACAGGAGTGGGAGGAAATGGGGTTATTCTTAAGGTAGAGAATCTGCATATGTCTTTCGGGGGCGTGGCTGCACTGGTGGGAGTGAGTTTTGAGGTGCAGGAAGGGGAGATATTCTCTATTATCGGACCAAACGGTGCAGGCAAAACGGTGATGCTCAATTGCATAAATGGTCTCTACAAACCCGACAGAGGGAAGATATATTTTGATGGTAAGGAGATCACCCGTTATAGCCCTCACCGAAGGGCCCAGATGGGTATTTCTCGCACTTTTCAAAAGATAGAGTTATTCAGCGGGATGACTGTGTTGGACAACATCAGGTTGGGCAGACACATTCACCTCAAAAGCGGTATTATCAGTGGTTCCATCTATGTCGGCAAAACCGCCCGGGAGGAGATAGAGGCCAGAAAGTACATCGAGGAGGAGATCATAGATCTGCTCGAGATCGAGCATATCCGCAATAAAATCACTGGAATGCTCCCCTATGGCTTGCAGAAACGGGTGGAGTTGGCCAGGGCATTGGCCCTCAGCCCCAAGATCATCCTCTTGGATGAACCGATGGCAGGTCTAAATTTGGAGGAAGTGGAGGATATGGTCCGTTTCATCTTGGACGTCAATGAGGAGCAGCGGTGGAAGGTTACCTGTGTCTTGGTGGAGCATGATATGGGAGTGGTTATGGACATCTCCGATAGGGTAATGGCTTTAAACTTCGGTGAAAAGATAGCCGAGGGTCCACCAAATGTGATCCAGGAACACCCGGAAGTAATAAAGGCCTACTTGGGGGAGGTGGAGGAACTCTATGTCACCCGTAGATAAGAGACATTTTGAGGAGATAGAGATCACCGAAGACCTCACCCTGCCGAAGCTCTTGGTGCGGATAGCCCAAAGGTATGGGGAGAGAAAGGTCGCCATAAGGGAAAAGGAATTTGGTATTTGGCGCCCCATTACCTGGGCGGACTATCTGCGCAACGTCAGAGAGTTCGCCCTTGGGCTAGTCTCTATGGGCATTCAGAGGGGGGATAAGGTAGTAATGATCGGGGATAACCGGCCTGAGGGGCTCTTTGCCGAGATGGCCGCCATGAGCGTGGGGGGAGTAGGGGTATGGCTTTTTCAGGACTCCTTGATCGATGAGGTGCAATATATCGTCGATCACTCCGATGCCAAGTTCTATGTGGCTGAGGGCCAAGAAGAGGTGGACAAGGCGTTGGCCATCAGGGATAAGTGCCCCAAATTGAAGAAGATCATCTGGGACGACCCCAAGGGGATGAGACATTATGACGACCCCATGCTCATCAGCTTCAAGGAGGTCCAGCGCCTTGGTCGAGAGCTGGATGAAAAAGAACCAGGCCTTTTCGAGGAATTGTTGAACCAGGGAAAAGGAGAGGATATTTGTCTACTGTTTTACACTTCCGGGACCACCGCCTTGCCCAAAGGAGCCTTACTCACCCATTATAACATGCTTAAGAT
>Ga0180300_10000514_pt1 | contig 16994 bp, 20 predicted proteins | sample GuaBasSediGuay15_FD_121798 | JGI IMG/M metagenome (GOLD analysis project Ga0180300, IMG submission 121798) | Subseafloor sediment microbial communities from Guaymas Basin, Gulf of California, Mexico - Guay15, Core 4569-2, 21-24 cm | ecosystem: Environmental > Aquatic > Marine > Hydrothermal... | reverse complement strand
TTTTTTTTTTTAGTTTTTTTTTTTTTTTTTTTTTTTTTTTTTTTTTTTTTTAGACTAGAATAGAAGAGGTATAGAGGCGTTTTCAATGGCTTCTGAGGGGAGGTGCGGTGATGAGTATAAAAGCCAAGTTTCTCATCACTGGTGTTCTTCCTATAACGATCCTCTGGATAGTTGGTTTGTACACACTCTACAACATCGGCACCTTGAACGAGTATATGGATGTATTTTCAAAAATAGCCGTGAAGGCAATGGAAATCTCGGGAGATGTAGAAAGAAACGCGCTAAGAGTTGAAAGCAGTTGTCTGTCGTATATAGTTTCACGTTCTGAAAACGACAGGAAAATTCTTTCGGAAAGTCTACAGGATCTTGGAGATGCGACTGAACGGTTGAAAAACATGAAATTGCAGGCGTTTGAGGAAAAGTTGAACAGGATGGAAGATCTCATATCGCAATTGGAATCCCAGATAGAAGGCATGAAAGGTGGTATTGAGAAGGGAAATGAAGAAAATGTTCTCAATTATGTGGAGCAAATGAAAAAAACGGTCTTCGAGATCCTAGCCGTTTCCACTGATATCAGGAAGATAGCGAAAGAAGAGATGCAAAAGGCCGAGGTTGAGATGGACAACATGGTGGATAAGACACGTGTTATACAGGCTTTTGTTCCTCCTGTGATCCTGGGTATCTCCGTAGTGTTCATAGTGGTAATCACAACAAGCATGTTCCGGATGTTGAAACCCCTCATGATAGCATCCAGACGGCTTCAGGATAACGATCTTACCTTCAAGTTTGAGAAAAAATACGCCGGCAAGGATGAAATCTCTAGATTGATGGAAAGTTTCCGCGTAGCTACAACGACTCTCAAGAACAATATGGTGAATGTCCTAGATAATGCTGAAGAAGTGGCTACGGAAATAAACGCAGTTGCATCTGCAATGGAAGAGATAGCACAGAACATAAATGCTATCACAAATTCCACCATAGAAATTTCCAGCAAGACTGAAAGCATTTCAGCCAACGTGGAAGAGGTAACAGCGGGTGCTGAGGAACTCTCGGCCGCCTCAAAGTCCATAGCCAACGATGCTCAAGAAGCTGCTACATTTAGCTCGGAAAGCTCGGAACTCGCCCAGGAGGGGGGCAAAATACTGAAGGCGGTTATTGACACCATAAAAGAAGTTGCCGGTACGGTGAAGGAGATCAACGAAGTTGTGGAAAACTTCAACACCGGTGCCAGACAAATAAGCGATTTCGTTGAAACCATAACGGCCATAGCGGAACAAACCAACTTGCTGGCTTTGAATGCGGCGATAGAAGCTGCCAGGGCTGGAGAATCTGGAAGGGGTTTTGCAGTTGTGGCAGACGAGGTACGGAAACTGGCAGAAGAAAGCAGACAGGCAGCAGAGAGAATAAGCACTGTGGTTTCTTCCATAAACACCGTTGCAAACAATGCGGTGAACGTCTCAAGGAAGATAGAAGAGGAAGTGGAGAAAGGTTCACAACTGGCCGATGATGCAGGTTATAAACTTGAGGAGATTCTCAACAGGATAAACAAGGTTACGTCGATGATGGAAAGGATAGCTGCGGCTGTTCAACAACAGACCGCTTCAGTGGATGAGGTGACTCAAGCCATGGCATCGAGTGCGCAGAACGTGTCGGATATATCCGCTTCCATCCAGGAGATAACAGCTTCTCTCGAGAATGTGAACGCTTCCACCGAGGAGGTGGCTTCGTCTGTTAAAAGCATACGGGAAAAAGTTCAAAATCTGCGAGATGTAGTGGCCACTTACAAAGTTTGAAAATAGTCAGAACAATGGGGGGAGCGACTTTGGAACCCATAGTGTGGGGAGTAATAGGGTTTTCGTTTGCTCTTTTACTGGATATGCTGGTGTTTCGGGGAGTATTTGCAGAGAGAAAATACAGAAAAATCGAGGATATCAACAGGCGCTTCATCGATGCCATTGAAGGTATTTCGAATCTGGCATCTTGCGATATAAGCGATGAAGAGTTCTTGGATAGATCACTGAATTTGATGTCCGACTTCTTTGCAGATGTGGGAGAATACATGCTGTCCGTATTCGAAGAGGGAAAGTGGAATGTGGTGAGTGTAAAGGGAAAAAATATACACAGATTCCGAAACCTGAAATTCAGAGAAGAGGATTTCACCGTACCAAAGGATACAAAATTTCTCAGCACTGAGGTAGAAGCTCTAAAATACCTACCGTCTCGTATAGTGAGAGAATTTCTCACATCTGGTGACAGAGGAGCTGTGATAATAATACCTCTAAGGTTTTTCGAAAATACTGAAGGGATCATGATCTTGAGAAAACCGTACATGCGCATGTCCTTTCAATTAAAAGAAGAATTGAAAATGGCTCCTCAGCTTGCCCGGATAATAGCATCTTTTTACAGCATGCGAAGACTCCTGAAAAGAATGGGTAAATTTCACAAAGGCGTTGCCATAGCCTTTACAAGAGCCATGGAACTGTATTCGGTATATACGAAAGGGCATTCGGAAAGAGTTGCGAGATATGCCACTACCCTGGGAGAAAAGATGGGGCTCTCCAGAGAAACGATAAGAAGGTTATTCTGGGCCGCTTTGTTGCATGATATTGGAAAAATAGGGGTACCGTTACATATTCTGGAGAAACCGGGGGATCTTGAGGTTGGGGAGTATGAACTGGTAAAAAAACACACCGTGTGGGGCTGGGAAATCTTGAATCAAATCGAGGGTATGACGGAGATCGCGAAAATAGTGAGGCATCATCACGAGCGGTACGATGGTAGAGGATATCCAGATGGCCTTATGGGAGAGGAGATACCTCTGGAAGCGCGAATAATAGCAGTTGTTGATAGTTTCGATGCCATGAAGAATGATACACCATATAGAAAAGCCCTTCGTGCTCAGGAAATATTGAAGGAGCTGGTGGATAACAAAGGCAAACAATTTGATCCTATGATCGTGGAGATGTTTCTGGAGCTATTAAAAGAGGATATCACCATGCTGGTGAAAAGGGAAAATTAAATGTAGAATAGAAGAGGATCATCCAGAAAGCTATTTTTATTCATTTAATAACATGGTGGGGGATTCGAATCTTTTTGCCCCGCTTGTTTCTTACGAATATTTCACCTGGAACGCTTGAAAAGTGGCTGATACGGCTTTCCAGAGCTGCAATAATAATTTTGATATTGCTGTGAATGTGCGTAAGAAAGTCGCGGTTGGAAAACGGAAAAATCTTGGAGCCGGCATGAGGATACACTTTGATTTTTACTTTATGCTGGTGTTGTTTCCTACACAATGTCTTGTGGACGGGACACGAGTGTATGAAATTATATGAACTTTTCGAGCGCTCTCACGAGCTTTTTTCTGGCTTTACCGTTCTCTTCCACCCAATATGCCAGAAGCGCTGCCTGCCTATTTAGCCTGTACTCACTTATGAAACCTTCTAAATCCTCGACGGGATCGATTCGAACGCCCCAGTGCCTGCTATAACGTGCGTAATTACGTATAAACTGGTCGATCACGATCCTGTGAGATTCGCTCAGATCTATATACCTGTCAATAAATTTCATTATCTTCTTCTGTGGAAAACGCTCGAAAAATTTCATAGCAAGATCCATTCTACCTTTTATAAACGGATGGGGGAAAAACATATCACCCACTAACTTCATGAGCTCGTAATCTCCAGATGCCAAATTTTTAATAGCTTCTCGATCATATTTGAGTATGTTTATAGCATTTGTTAGCTTATGATATCCGCTCAAGGTAGATAGACAGGTGGAACGATTTTCCATGCTCATATAAGTTGCAATGAACCTTTTCACTAGTTCATGCGCAGGTAATTCTTTCATTGTATCCAGAGCTTTCTCAAATTTCTCCATTATTCGAAGCTTTATCCACTCGTTTACGATTGAATATGGTACGTTCAGGGGAATGCAATCAATAGCCTTCAATATCCTTCGGAGTGTTTCACCCCTCACCCTCTCACAATTTCCTTTGAATATAGCTGTTATCGTGGTCCTGGCTACTCCCGAACGTTTGTACAAATCGTTTATGGATTTTATACGTCTTCTTATAAACTGCCGCAATTCCTTCGTGTTTTGATACCAGGACTTTCCTGAATTGAATTGGAATTTTTTGCAACTTTCGATCAGTGATTTGTAACGATCACCCGGTTTGCGCAAGTTCGTGAAGCACAATATGAGATTGGCTGTTTCAACAACTTCGGGGTCCTTCGCTTTCAGTTGAACATGAAAGAGCGTATCGAAGACGTACATCACCTCACATGGATTTTCCCTGTACCATCCCGTCCAGTACGCGGCTTCCCGGGCATATTTCAGGGCTTCGCGAGAATTTTTATCTTTCAAATACCAGGCTATATCGTTCAGGTTTCCTATGATGGCCGTTGGGTGGGGGAGGGAGAGTGCTATATTCAGGCTATCCTTGAAAAGCTCTATGGCTCTTTTTAAATTTCCTGTTCTCAATTCCTTACGCGCACATCCACGCAGGTAGTAGACTTTTGTGGCATTCTTTTTATCGCGATAAGAAGCGGCCCAGGCTCTAACATCCGGTAAATCGGAAGAATTGGTAAAATAAGGATGGCTCAGGAGAGAAGATATCACTATATCACGTGCCTTTGCCGGGATATTGGCAAACTCTGTTCTCAATAGATTATATATTTCCTTGCTTTCAGGTCTTTTAAGAGCTGTTAAAGTAGACATTTTATGGGCCAGGAAAATGTACTTTAACGTTTGGGTGAGCTTTCTACTTCTCAAGCCCTTCTCTATCCACATCAATTGTTTTTCGTTATCTCCTTTCCAATTGCAGCGTACAGCCATCATGAAATATTTCCATCCTATTTTGGTGCTTTGCTTAATTGCCCAGTTGACGAAAGGTTTCGAGTAATAACCGTATTCCATCAACAGTTCTATAACTTTCAAAAGCCTGTTGTCCATGATTACCACCTAATTATGATTTTATCTACATTTTACCATACAACATGTAGTGTTATGACCTTTTTTCGACGATACTGCAAAAATTTGCAAAAATCGCATAACTCAATCTCTGATACATTCACAGTTACAGAAACCACAAAATTTGACAATCAAATGGTGTGAGGTAAAGTGAAAGTGAGGAGGAAATAACATCGAAAGAAAGGAGGTGAAATTGTGAAAAAGTTTATAGTTCTATTGATAGTGGCAATGGTATTCTTGCTTGTATCTGCTACTGCTTTTGCAGATCCTGCACCTGATGATAACAAAACCAATAGCGTGTCTCCTATTGTTCTGGAAATTTCCTCTGATTCCAGTTCTGAATGAAACAATTGTTTGCAGTCCAAAATTCCTGTGGTATCATTAAAGTTAGGAAATCTAAATATTTCCCGGGGAAGAGGGTGTCATGCAGCAAAGGTTACCGTTGATGATATCGGCAACGTTTTTCTTCACATACACGATGAGTCTTTCTGTATTGAGACAGTTCCTGATGAGAGATGCTGGTGCTCCCATATTCCTTATAAGTCTAACTTCAACGGTCAACGGTGGAACGGCGATATTGATGGCAACAATATGGGGAATTTTGTCTGATCGTCTGGGAAAAAGAAAATTCTTTTTGGTTCTATCGTGCATCATGATAGGAATTATAGGGATCATGTATGTCTACGCTTCGAGCCCGCTGGATTTCGTTTTGATAACTGTTGCATTTTCCATGTTCTCGTCTGCTTTCAGACCCGTATCAATGGCTTTGAGCAGTGAATATGCCACATCGAACTCTTCCAAAACCCGGGAGCTTTCATTCTTGAATCTTTCAAACTCGCTGGGAATGTTTATAGGAAGGGTTATACTGGGATTTACTCTCCTGATGCTCAGCCCTTATAAGGTGGTGTTTGTGTTCATTCCGGTGGCTTTTCTGGCCCTCATACCTGTGTTAAGGGTGAGGGAAGCTGGATATGTGAAAATGGCTGAGCGATTGCATGAAAGTGGGGAAAGATTGTTGCATTTTTTAAAACGCAACGGTTTGTGGACAATGTATCTATCAGCTTTTCTGAGACAGACGGGTATATCTGGTATCATGTCACTTTCAGCTATCTATATAACGGAAAATATAGGCCTCTCAAAATCCACGATGGGTTTCCTTTCCGCGGTCAATCCTCTGGTTCAAATGCCTTCGCACCTGTTTTTTGCGAGAGTCATAGGAAGGATAGGAGCGAAAAAAACGGCCGCCGCGGGAATGGCTTTGTCCGCTCTGACGGCTGTTCTTTTCCTCGGAGCACGATCTGCCAAGGGAATAGCGGCAGGTTATATGGCCATAGGATTTGCCTTTGGTGCGTTCATAAACGGACGTGCATCTTTCGTCGTACAAAACAGTCCTGAGACCAGAAAAGGACAGTTTCTGGGGATGTTGTCTTCCTCTCGATCGCTTGGTTCGACATTTGGACCGGCTCTTGCTGGAGTGCTAGCGTCCTTTTCCTATTCCCTTATGTTCGCGGTGATGGCTTTCCTCATGCTCACAGGATGTGTTTTAACATTGATATTCTGCAAAGATGCGGATTCTTCATAACGTCAGCTCATATCCCGTTTCGCATCTGAGAACTTCGCCGCGAAAATGTTTGTGGAAAAACTCTATAGCCTTGTCTCCTGTACAGTGACATATAGCAAGTGTGTCAACGCGACTGTTGTTCAACGCTTTCAGCGTTTCGTGAAGCCTAATATGCGAAGCATCCCAGAGGTGTAAACCTCCTACAACGGTGGATACGTGTTTGCCGAATTTCTCTTCCACTCCATTTATTATGTTCACTATGCCTCTGTGCGAGCATCCTGTTATTAGTACAAGATAGTCATCCTCTTCCACGACAAGATATATTTCATCTTCGAAAGTATCGTGGAAAATGCCATCTGATGTTCTTATCAAAAACTTTTCACTTATCCTCTCGTATTCTTCCTTCATGGGAGCCGGTCCGTACACGTACATATCTTCAGCTATTTCCTTCGTTTCATCTTCAACCCACTCGAGGTGCACCATGTTTTTTACATCTTCTGGTTTCCAGGAAGGACCCGCGTAACGTTTTCCACTGTACTTGGGTATGAAAGCTTCTTTTCTCACCCAGAGATTGAAACCCTTGTGAATCCTTGTTAACGCAGGTAGACCGTTGATATGATCGTGATGTCCGTGGCTTATAACAACATCGGTTACCCGGGAAAGATCTATCCCTTTCAGTCCGGCGTTGTTTATAAAAGTATCTGAAGCTCCCGTATCGAAGATTATGTACCTTTCATCCCTGATTATTAGAATGGACAATCCGTGTTCCGCACAAAAAGAAAGAGGAGCCTTGTCCTCGACGAGAAAGAGCAAACGCATGATCGTTCTCCTTTCTACGGTAGATCAGTGAATCTCTTCGAGCTCGTTGGAGTTAAACTTCGCCAAAACATCTTGAAGTTTCGCTCCATCGTCTGCTCTGTAGACTCTGATACCAGCCATTTTAGCAGCTTTCAGAGCGTTCTCACCTATGTTCATCACTACCAGTGCTTCCACACCCTTATCGGCCAGAAACTGTACCATCCTGGGACCCGCCCCGTGTTCAACGCTCATGGAGTTCTGGACGAATTCTATATTGTTTCCATCCGTATCACATACCGCAATGTAAGGTGCTCTTGCGAACCTAGAATCCAGCGTTGCGCTTTCCGACTCGCTTCTAACTGGTATGGCAATTTTCGCCATCACCATACCTCCTCTCAGTGCTCCTCGATTTTCAGGTGTTCTTTCAACGCTTCACGGACTGTTCCTGTAACGTTCTTTATGATGCGGATTCCCCACCGCTCGAAATGCTGAATGGCTTTCTCACCTATTCCATCCGCCACAATCGTTTTAACTCCTCGTCTCATCAAATAACGGGGAATATCACCAGGTTTGTGGTCAACAATGTGGTTTCTCAAAACCTGAACATTTTTCACGGTGTTACCTTCAACTTCAACGAGGGTGAAGAATGGTGCACGTCCGAAATGGTCGGATATTCTCGAATCCAGTCCCTTATCATTCATAGTGGGTATGGCTATCAACATATTATCCCTCCTTCAATCCAGATTGAATTTTTTCATCAACATCCTGTGTATTTTCTTTATGGCTTCAGCTGCCGCAGACTCTTTGTATATCATCACGCTTTTTCCTTCCTCCGTTGCACGCATCACGAGGGGGTCGTGGGGTATCTCGCCGATCATTTCCACGTCTTCAGATCGGCAATATTCATGTATTTTCGTCGTGTTGGAAAGATCCAGAGTGGATCTATTTACCACAACTCCGAAATCACGCCTGAGATGCCGTAACATTTCCACTATCCTCATCAAATCGTGTATCCCGGAATTGGTGGGTTCTGTAACCACAAGAGCGTATGTCACACCGGTCACTGTCGAGATGGCGGGACATCCTATACCCGGAGCACCGTCTATAAGCACCACCGGATATTTTTCCTTCTCTGCGATATCCAGAGCTTTCTTCCGTACTTCGGCCACCAATTTGCCACTGTTCTCTTCACCGGGTTTCAGTCGAGCGTGTACCATTGGCCCTACGTGTGTTTTCGAGACGAAGAACATTCCTGAAAGTGTTTCATGAAGAGCAATGGCATCCTTCGGACATACCAGCTCACAAACACCGCATCCTTCACACGCGTATTCGTCGATTTCTGCTTTTTCATTTACGAGTGATATCGCATCGAATCTGCAATGTTGCACGCAAATTGTACATCCATCACATTTTTCAGGGGTTACGTGTGCTTTCTTTCCACCGTGATATTCATACTCTTCTATCACGGAGGGTTTCAGTAACAAATGGAGATTGGGTGCATCCACATCGCAATCGGCTATTACCACGTTTTCGAAAAGTTCAGCCAGTGCTCCTGAAAGCGTGGTTTTTCCAGTGCCGCCTTTACCACTTACGATCGCTATCTGGATGACCATCCTGTCATCTCCCCAAGTGTTGAGAACATTCTTTCAAACTCTGCCTTCCACTGAGGATATCTGCTGGCAAACAGTATTCCCCGGGAGTACAGGGAAGCAATTTCCATATCGAACGGTATACGCATTAGAATAGGGATACCATTGTCCACAGCGTATTTTTCAACCCCCTCATAGGTGTCAGTGTGTTTGTTCAGAATCAGTCCTCTTTTGATGTTCATTTCATCTACCATTTCCAGCACCATCTTGAGGTCGTGAAGGCCAAAAGGAGAGTTTTCTGCAACTATCAAAGCAAAGTCGGTGTTTCTGAGTGTTTCCACAACAGGACAGGATGTACCTGGTGGAGCATCGAGTATGACCACGTCATCCTCATCACTCATCCATTTCTTCAGCTGCTTTATGAGTACAACTCCAGAAGGTTCCCCCACATTCAGATAACCCATCCCCACTTTAAGGCTTCCACAGCGTGCATCACCACGTTTGACAATTCCCATATCCTCAGGTATTTCTTCGATGGCGTTGACAGGACAGATCAGTGCGCAAGCACCACAACCATGGCAAAGAGATTTGAAGATCATGACACCATTTTTGAAAACGTTTATAGCACCAAACTGGCATATCTCAGAACATTTGCCGCATTTCACACACACATCGTTGTTCACCCTGGGTTTGGGTATATGAACTTTTTCTTCGAAACTGTAATTCACGGGGAGGAATAAATGTACGTTGGGTTCTTCGACATCCGCGTCTATCAGGAATACCTTGTATTGAAGTGAGAGAACCCATGCTAAATTCGTCGCAACAGTTGTTTTGCCTGCCCCACCTTTCCCGCTCAGAACGACTACCTTCAAAGGTTTGAAAGTTATATTTCGTCACCTCCAGAGGATGCGAATAGAAAAACCCTATTAAAATTCGGGCCCTCCGAGGAGGGCCCCATGTCACAGTGTGTTCACCACCAGAATGGGAGCCAGAATCTGCGTCCCCAGCCCCATCCTCTGCGCCATCTCCAGCCCAGACCAAAGCCACGACCGAATCCCCAACCCCAACCAGGGAACCAACCGCGCCAGAATCCAGGTCCGTATCCACCGTAATAGAACCTGCACCATCCAAGGCCTCTACCTGTCATCGGGCCCAAGCCCATGGGACCAGTACCATCAAGACCGGGCATTGCGCTCACCTCCCCATCTCTTCTTCTATCTCTTTTAACCTATCTTCAACAGCTTTGAGCTCTTCTTCAAGATATGCCTTGTAATCCAATAGCATTTCGCGCTCTTCTTCCGGATCTATCTCTCCCATCATTCCCCAGCTTCCCATGGGGAAGGGTGGTCCCCAGTATCCTCCCCAGCCTCCGAACCCCCATCCAGGTCCATAACCTCCAAATCTCCATCCTCTTCCTCTTCCATATCCTCTCCCGTATCTCGGCATTTTTTCACCTCCTATTATATACATTCTGCATATATATTATCACACGACTCAAGGAAAGTCAAGAACGTCTCAGGTAAAGTGATAAAATCTATCAGAGGAAGTGAAGAAATTCAAGAAAAAACGGAGGGTGGGTAATGTTCCTGGATATCATGGCATTGAGTATACTTTTGACCTTACTGTTGAAGGGAAATCCAATGAAAGTATTGACCTACAGATACAGATGTATCTTTTTCTTTCCCATCCCGTTGATTCTGCAACTTCTCGGGGTATGGTGGCCCCAGACATCTCCTGTGTTGAACATCGGGGCGTACGTATTGTTACTTGTGGTGTTGTTACTCAACTTCCACATTCCGGGGATTCTCTATGTATTTACCGGTACACTGATGAACACCATAGCCGTATCTTTAAATGGCGGGAAGATGCCCGTTCTTCGCTGGATGGCTTCCCAGATTGGTATACACTCAGTGGATGCGAAACACGTTTTTGTCGATACGGTGAACTGGAGAATCCTTCTTGGTGATGTTACAACAGTGGTCTTTCCCTGGGGTAGAAGTTTCGTTATAAGTGTGGGAGATGTGCTGATCACGCTGGGAATAGCGATATTCTTTCTGTCTGTTTTGAAAGCTGGAGAGGAGCAACATGAGCGTGCGATACAATAAACAAGGATTCACACTCTCTTCATCCATGGAGGTGGAACTTCTGGTTCTCACTGATTTAACATACGATGAACTCAAAAATTTTGTGAAATCTCAGGGACTTGAAAGGTATAGGGCTGATCAGATAGCGGACTGGATATATGATAAATACGTTTTCAATTTCAAAGATATGACCAACCTCTCCAAGCAAACAAGAAACGAACTGGCAAAGATCGCAAAGATAATTGATCTATCTCCAATAGAAAGAAAAATTTCAAAATTGGATGGAACCACGAGGTATCTCTGGATTCTCGAAGATGGTAATACCGTGGAATCCGTATATATAGTTCATCCCAACAGGAACACGGCGTGTCTCTCGACGCAGGTCGGCTGTCCTGTTGGTTGTCCATTCTGTGCCACCGGACAATCGGGGTTCATTAGAAATTTGAAAACATCGGAAATCGTTGGTCAACTTTTGTTCATGGAGAAATTGCATGGCGAGAAGGTGAACAACATAGTTCTCATGGGTATGGGAGAACCCGCCTTCAACGCCGACAACGTTTTTAAAGTTCTGGAGATACTCATACATCCAAAATTGCGTAGCATAGGTGCAAGGAGGATAACCGTTTCCACGGCGGGGGTGCCCGAGTTTATAGAAGCACTTGGGAGGAAATTTCCACAGGTGAGACTTTCGGTATCCCTGCATGCACCAAATGATGAAAAACGTGACATATTGGTGCCATTGAACAGAAAATATCCCATTGCGCTGGTGATGCAAGCTTTAAAACGCTATATTGAGCACACTGGTAGGAGGGTAACGCTTGAGTATGTTCTCATAAGTGATCTCAACGATTCACCTGACGATGCTAGAGAGTTGTACAATTTGTTGAAGGGATTGAAAGTTCACGTGAATCTGATCCCTTTGAATCCAGCTGTGGAAGGTTACAAAAGGCCATCACATGAAAGAGTGACGGGATTCGCACGATACCTTGAAGCGAGAGGTGTGGAAGTCACGATAAGGATCGAAAAAGGGCAGGATATTGATGGAGCTTGCGGACAGCTCAGAATGAGGCGATGAACATTTTGAGAAATTTACTGAGATTCTTTGCGGGTGTGTTGATAGGTTTCGCAGTTTCTTTGCTTGTAGTGCTGATCCTTCAAAATTCTCCCGCAGTTTCCGTGCCAGAACTCGTGGGCCTGGGAACAGACGAAGCTGTAAAAATGTTGAAAATGCGTGGTTTGAAACCCCATGTGGTTGGTACTGGAGATGTTGTGGTAGCACAGTATCCACATGCTGGCAGAAACGTGAGGAAAGGAAGAAAAATTTATATCCATTTGGGAAGTGGTGTTCCAGAAGAGTTGCCAGATGTGTCCATGAAAGATTTTCGGGATGTAAGTGCTGTTCTCCTGGAAAGCGGGTATCAGGTGGATCCAACCTATGTGTGGTCGGATTATCCTGAAGGAACTGTTCTCGATGTGTTTAAATATGATGGCATGTTGTTAAAAGTTCTCGTCAGCAAAGGAAGCTACTATCTTGGACCCATGCCTGATGTGAGGTTCTTGCCAGCTAAAATAGCTGTTTCAAATCTTGAGAAGATAGGTGTGCATAAAATAACACTGACCGCGACGGAAAATTCATCGATTCCGGAAGGTTTTGTGGTGGAACAGACGCCGGCTGCCATGTTTACCGGTGATGAGATCACGCTCTTTGTCAGCGGAAGCGGAAATACTACAGTGTATGCCTATTTTCTGTACCATTTCATGGCGTTACCTGAAAGACTCTTCATCCTTGGTGTTCCGGTGTTTGTAGATGGGGAGCTTTTCGAGATTGTGGAGCATCAGGAAGGACAGATCTTTTTCGGGATGTTGAGTGTGTCGAAACATGATGTGGAGGTGGTTATCGAGTGGCACGACGTAGGGGAAGGGTTGTGAGATTTCACTCCAATCAGGTAACTGTCGTCGATTTAGAAGATGGAAACAGGATAACACTTAAATTGAGGGGTCGTTTCAAAATGCAGGGTATAAGACCCTTGGTTGGAGATATTATCGAGTACACTCCTGATGGATTCGGTTCGGGGCTGGTGGAAAACATTCTGCACAGGCGTAACCAGCTGACCAAACCTTCAGTAGCCAATGTAGATCAGGTAATGGTGGTGGCAACGATAAAGGAGCCCGAGACACCTCTCGGAATACTGGATAGAATACTGGTACTCGCGGAAAAAGCGGGTATAGAAATAGTGGTGGTGTTTAACAAGGTGGATATTCTTGAAACGAAGGAAGAGAAGAAAAAATTTCAGGAGATCAAGAACATATACGCCAGGATATATCCTACCATCTGCACCAGCGCCAAGAAGGGAACAGGTCTGAAAGAATTCAAGGAGTTTCTGAAAAACAAGGTTTCTGTCATGGCAGGCCTTTCCGGCGTCGGTAAAAGTAGCCTGTTAAACGCTGTCAATCCAGGGTTAAAACTTCGTACAGGTGAAGTATCGCGTATGGGCAGGGGACGCCACACCACCACATATTCTGAACTTCTGGAATTTGACTTTGGAGGTTTCGTTGCAGATACACCAGGATTTTCGTCGCTCGAAATAAAGGATATAAGTGAAGAAGAACTCAAAAACTATTTTCCGGAATTTGCTGAATATCAAAAATGCCTTTTCAGCGATTGTCTGCATCTGTCTGAACCAGGTTGTGCCGTGAGATACGCGGCCGAGCAAGGGTTGATAGCTCCGTCGAGGTACAGGAGTTACAGAGATATTCTAAAAGAGATAATGGAAGGAGGAAAAGAAAGATGGTGAGGATAAGCCCTTCCATCCTTGCAGGGGATTTCACCGATCTGAGAACAACCGTCAAAAGTGTAGAAAAGTATGTTGATTCTATACACGTGGATGTGATAGACGGTGTTTTCGCTCCCAACATAACCTTCGGGGTACCTATAGTGGATGCCCTTCGAAATATCACATCGTTACCGCTCGATGTCCATCTCATGATTGTGGAACCCGACCGATATCTCAAAACTTTTGTGGATCATGGTGCAAGCAGTTTGTGGGTGCACGTGGAAAGTTGTCCTCATCTCCACAGAACCATAATGAGAATAAAAGAACTGGGTGTGGAAGCTTTCGTATGTCTCAACCCTGCGACACCGCTCAGCGCGATCGAGGAGATACTCCCGTTCGTGGATGGAGTTCTCATCATGACCGTTAATCCAGGTTTTTCCGGTCAAAAATTCATATCCCAGATGACCAGCAAGATAACAAGGCTCAAAAAGATGATAGATGAAAGAAATCTCTCCATTCACATAGCGGTGGATGGCGGCATTGACGAAACCAACCTGGAGAAGGTTGTGAAGTGTGGAGCCGATACGTTGATCATGGGAAGTGGAATATTTGCCAAGGAATCGCCGGGTGATTTTGTGAGGAGTTTGAGAGAAAACTCGGAAGTGTTTAAATGAAGGATACCTTCTCTCAGTTGAAGCGAAAATAGCTAGAAGTGATATACCGTATTTTTTGATGTGCTTAATACTGAATGTCATGTTTGCGAAACGTATACAACACGCGGATCCTGCTTTTTATATCTCTGTCGATGGCACACGCTGTAACTTTCCTCGGTCAGTGGCAAAAGTGTATTCGTGTTTCTGATACACAGTTTAATCGCAAAAAATATAACAGGAAAAGTAAAGTAATGGATATCGTAACATCTTGTGCGATCTTTTTCATTTTTGTGAATCTGAAGATGTGTAACTTCAGAACCTTAATTGAAAATCATGATGAAATGGAGGGAGGAACATTGACAACGCCGCTGGTTTTTCTGGGAGTTTACCTGCTCGTAAGTTATCTGGTACTGGGACCGGTTCATGGCTTCTTTCTGTCCCTTTTTTTCACCTCCGTTGGTATGACTCTGGGAATCGTATCCAGAAAAATTCAAAGACCTCTCGGGATAATGCAGGTGACGCTGCTTCTGGGAAGCGTTATCGGCATTCTTGAGAAAATATCCTATTCAAGGGTTGTGTTCGAAGAGTTGAATACCGTGATAGGTTTCGTGATTTTGTGCCTTGGAGTCTACTCCTTCGCGCTATTCAGAAGATTGAGGATGGCTGTATTCGTCTCCTTCTTCGCATCCTGGTTCTTCGTGTTCGAACTCTTCAGAGTCCTGCTCTCCTCGAAACTATCAACCACCAAGGCTTTGCTCATAGCTGTACCCGTAGCGGTTGGATTGGCGTTCAGAGAATTTTTGCAGATGTTGAGAGAAATGCGCAGGGGTGGAAAAGATGAGAACGTATAGGGATCTAAATGAACATGTCCATGAGGTGAACCTGGAAAAGATGGATTATGAAGGTCCAGGTGAAATGCGTGTAAGATTGGTGGACTTCATGGGCGATGACGCCAGTGTTGTAGAAGCAGCGAGAGTTTCGGTAAAAAGTGGTTTAAAGGGAGCGGAAAAGGATCGAAAACTGATAAAGTATCTGGCTGAACACTCCCATATGACACCTTTCGAACATGTTGTTTTTAAATTTTATATAAAGTGTCCCCTATGTATAGCGGTGCATGTTCTGAGACACAGGACATTTTCCTACAACATGTTGAGCAGGAGATACACGAGTCGCGACATCACTTTTTATTTACCGGATGAATTACGTTCGCAGAGTCAAACCGACAAACAGGGAAGTGAAGGAATTATCGAAGCGCCAGAATTGTTGCGGGAGATGAAAGAATTCTATGAAAGCTCTTACCGATTGTACAAAAAACTTATTGATGCGGGAGTGGCGAGGGAAATAGCGCGTTTTGTACTGCCTCAGGGTGTGTTCACGGAGTTCTACATGACAGGAAATCTTAGAAACTACATGCATTTTGTTGAGTTACGTCTTGACAGGCACGCGCAGTATGAAGTACAGTGGGTAGCATCGGCTATCCTCAGGTGCATGTACGAACTGGCACCAGTTAGTGTTTCGAGCCTGTGGTGGTACCATATAAAAGGACGGGTGGAACTGAGCGAAAGGATTGGAGAGTTGGTAGAAGATCTTGTGGAGGCGATGGAGAAAGAGGTGATGAAATGACGCTCCGGGAAATAGCAGATCTCCTGGATGCGAAGATTTTGTGTGGCGATGAGAGACTCGACGATGTGGTGGTGGAATATGTGGCCGCTGCCGATATGATGAGCGATGTTCTGGCGTTTGGCCAGCCAGGTTTCCTGCTCGTTACAGGACTGAACACTCCCCAAGTACCCAGAACGGTGAACATAGTGGGAGGAATAGGAGTTGTCGTGGTGCGGAAACCCATGGTCCTCGAAAGTACCGTGGAACTTGCGCGGGTTCTGGAGGTCCCGTTGCTTCACTCCCCTCTAACAATGTTTGAGGCATGTGGAAAATTGTACGCCAGGGGGTTGAAGCCCATAAATGTCAGAGTCAAGGCTTGAAACTCTGGAAGGAATGAAATTGAGTAACGTATTCCTGGATTCGTTGATGCAGATAATGAATCACCTCAAAATAGAAGAGGTGATGAGTAAGAACGTGCATGTATTGACACCCGAGAAGAGCATGTGGCATGCTAAGGAGTTGATGAGGCTTAAAAAAGTGTCGGGAATACCTATAGTCAATAGTGAAGGAAAACTTGTGGGGATAGTTAGTATGGAAGACATAATACTTGCCTTGGAAGGCAATTACATAAATGAACCCATTGAAAGGCATATGACAAGGAACGTTGTATGTTTGAAGCCATCTGACAATCTTAAAAAAGCTGTCGAGTGTTTTGAGCGATACGGTTATGGAAGGTTTCCTGTAACGGACGAAAAAGGACGAGTCGTGGGTATAGTGGCGAAAGAGGACGTGCTCAAAGGCCTACTTCAATGGTTTAGCACCGTTTATACTCACGATGAGAGAAGAAATGATGTACTTGAATCTGAATATTTCTATAAATCTCTTTTAACCGGTGAACCTCTTGACAAGAGAGGAGCTGATTTTGTCATGGAAATAGGATACACCGACATCAACATGGCAGGAGT
>Ga0180300_10000513_pt1 | contig 16996 bp, 9 predicted proteins | sample GuaBasSediGuay15_FD_121798 | JGI IMG/M metagenome (GOLD analysis project Ga0180300, IMG submission 121798) | Subseafloor sediment microbial communities from Guaymas Basin, Gulf of California, Mexico - Guay15, Core 4569-2, 21-24 cm | ecosystem: Environmental > Aquatic > Marine > Hydrothermal... | reverse complement strand
TTAGGGCTCTTTATATACAGGCATTCTTGAAAATAATCTTTTTTAGAGTATATAAAAGGGCAGAGGGGTTAAATTAGTTTATAAACTTTTCGGTGATTTTTAGGTGCTCTGGACTCTCGAATTTATTTACAATTCAAACAACCACCTCCTTCCCAACTCAAAAATTCCCTCCGGAGGAAGCTTCTTATAGAATCCTTCTGAAGTTGTTTAATACTCCACTTCACTTTCTTTTTGTTTAACTTTTTCACCCCATAAGAATGAGATGTGAAATAATTTTGGGATACTACAATGTAGGGAAGTTTACTGAAAAGTTTATTAATCTGTTTTTGTTTAAGCCGGGTCAATACGAGGTGACGAATGTGGGAAAAAAGTGGAAATTGGCCCTATTTTTTGTTGTGTTATTAATTTCTGGAATGATTGCATATGCCCAGTTCCATGCTGGATGGAATGGCAATGAACAGCTTACAACCAAACATGCGATGAATCCCTCATCGGCCATGGATGAGGAAGGCAACATATATGTGGTATGGGAAGGGTATGGCACGGACGAGGGACTTTACTACAAGTTCTACAATGTTACCACAGAAACCTGGAGCGGGGATATTCTGCTTGTTGCCGGAACATGCCTTGCTCCCAAAATTGTTGCGGAGGATGGAATATTTGTCATGTGGAGGAACGGCAGCGATGGAAATCTGTATTTTGTGGATATAGACAGGGAGGGAAATCTTCTTTCCTCTCCAGTTCAAATAACCACAGGAGGGAATACAACCGAGGGAAGCATGGTTGCAAAGAATGGAAGCATATACTTTGTATGGGCACAGAACGGGAGTATATACTACAAGATGTATGACAGCAGGTGGTATGATGAATATAGAATCGTCAACACCTCATCCCATCCCGTGGGAATATATGACAGCATCAATGAATGGATGCACGTGGTATGGGTCAACAAGAAGGATGGGAATGATGAAATATATTATACCTTCCTGGATGTGAAAAATCTTTTTACATCATACGATAGCGATGGCGATGGCCTATATGACAGCATTGAAAATGGATTTACAAATTATTCCAATTCCTCCTATGATGACTCCGACCCATCAACCACCACAGATCCGGACTATTATGATACAGATAACGATGGTCTGCCAGATGGATGGATAGACGGCTGGAGTTATGAGATGCATGGCAATTACTGGGGAATAAATTACAGCAGGATGGATGGAGTAAAGCAGGCATGGGAAGGAGAGGATTTGAACTGCAACGGGGCTGTGGATACAGGAGAGACAGATCCGAATAGTAATGATACCGATGGCGATGGCCTAAGCGATGGATGGGAAGCATGGTATGGCCTGGATGCTTTGAATAATACTGGCAACAATGGAGCAAATGGCGATCCTGATAACGATGGCCTAACAAACATGCAGGAGTATGAAAATGGAACATCGCCCGTAAGCGATGATACGGATAATGATGGAATGAAGGATAAATATGAAATAGAGCATGGAATAGATGCAAATAATCCAGATAGCGATAATGATGGCTTGCTCGATGGAGAGGAAAATTTCACACAAGATGTGGATAATGATGGTTTAATCTCTCCTTTGGATAATGATAGTGATGGAGATGGAGTAAAAGATGGAGATGAGTATTACAATGTTACTGCTTCATGGGAAGTATGGACTGCTTGGGGCCCTAAAACAGTCAATAGAGGAAGGCAGACTCCATTTAATGATACCGATCATGATGGAAAAATAAATATGCTGGATTATGACAGTGATAATGATTATCTTTTAGATGGAGAGGAATTCGCCAATGGAAATAAACCGTGGCGCCCTGTGATGAGAGATGGTGATGGAGACGGGATAAGTGATTATTTGGAAGTGCATGGTTTCAATAGCAACATAGGATGGCTCACCTCAAATCCGGATAGTATTGATACTGATGGTGATGGACTTTTCGATGGAAGAGAGGTAAGGTATGTGAGTTTAGGTTATTTTACTGCAATCAGCGATCCTTCCAATCCAGATACCGATGGTGATGGATTATCGGATGGAACCGAAATTTTTGGATGGCCAGTTGAAACATCCAATGGATTGACATACTGTCGTTCTGATCCTCTCAAGAATGATACAGATAATGATGGCATTTCAGATTACTGGGAATATAAATATGGATATGATGCCAACAGCAGCGACACTGATGGAGATGGCCTATCAGATGGCCAGGAAGATGCAAATAAGAATGGTGTTGTTGATTATGGAGAAACAGATCCGTTAAACCCAGATTGCGATAATGATGGATTGCTAGATGGAGATGAATTTTCAAAACGCACAGATCCCTTCAATCCGGATACAGATAATGATGGGTTGATAGATAGCCTGGAAAATCACCTTGTTAATTTCAGAACAAATGCTGTTGACCTTAATGGTGGAAAAGATATAAATGAAAAATTTAGCGGCGCTCCCAGTAGAAAAAGAGAATTTGATTTGGAATTTGTTGCGAATAGGATTTATACTGTATTTGCAGAGATGTGGATGGAGAAGGAAAAATTATTAGATCCTTCTGAATATACATGGACTCCCGCCCCAGACGATTTTGAAAATGGATGGGTTAATCTTACTTTCATTAGTGGCCCTCATAATTATATTGTTGTAAATTATTATATGCATTCTGATCCAGATATCACAATGACATGGCAATTCGATCCTGGTGTAACCCATTGCCAGGTTTACGATTTGGGGAGCATAATAAATGTAACATATCACTATAGAGTATGGAAAAGAGGAGATCTGGAATATGTACCATCAATAGGTTATTCCTCATCAACTTGCATTCTTCCAAATGGAAGTTATTATATCTTAAATGAAACACAATATACATATGCAAATTACATGCATGATGGCCATCTTGTAAACAGGATAGTCACAGGGCATGCCTTTTATACAAATGAGAATATCTCGGTTCACTATGAGGGAGGATATGAGATAGACTACACAGCATGCTATACCGCATGGGTGGCGGCAGTCACAAACATAACAGCAAGCCATTTAACTGCAAGAAGTTTCGTTGGAAATTTCATAGGTGATAATGCATTAACATATCCCTCATATGTCAGAGTGGCCAGCACGGCAGAAGGCTATGCGGTGTATTACAATGAAAGCGAGAATAAATTTGTTATAGACGTTCCTGGAGATAATCCTGTATATGATGCAGAACCATCGTATGAAACAGGCGATGTTTATACATCCTGGGGCATATTCCACTATACTCCTCCATTCATAGGAAGAGGAAGCATATATGATTATGCCCAACGCCATCAGGAAACATATAGCACCCTGTTTAATTTTGACCCTGGTAACCCAGATACAAACAATGATGGATTGCTGGATTCCCAGAACAGAGATTTGGTATTTGTTTATGGCAATCACAATGCAGATCATGATCACGATAGCATTATTGACTGGGATGACAATGATACTGATAATGACGGTGTGTTGAATGGTGAGGAAGCATTCTGGAATAAGGATACGGAATGGGATATGGTGATAAATGCATATGACAACAATAGTGATAATAACTCGATTGCCAACACTGGCGATTCTCTACTGGATGGAGAGGAAGTAAAGGTAATTTTCAGGACAAAATATGGCGGTTGGAAGTATTCTATTTGGATTCCATCCGTTCCATGGCCAATATATTATTTTGTAAATAACTATGAGGGGACACAAATAGCGCTATACAATGCCTCTAATCCCAATACTTTAGATGAATATTCTTATGTTGAAAATGTGCAATATAATAATGTAACCATGCATTTGATACCATATAACTGTTCATTTATGGGTAAGGAATCACAAATATATACACCTGAAAAATATCTGGTATATAAAGATGCCACAAACTCAAGCATAGTTTATATTGATATCCCAGATGGTTATGGAGATGATTATTCTCATTTAAAAAATGGAACAACTCTTGTAAAGTTTAAGAGAGTAAACTGGAATACCATAGATTTGGGGAGAAATTTAAATCCAGCTTACGCAAGCAAGCATCTTGAGACCTATGATTTTACCTATGCCCTCACAAGTGGCATCAGAGATGATGATAACGATGGCCTGCCAACAAATGGTGCAGGACCAGATCCAAATGATAATGATCCAGATATAGATGATGATGGCTTGAAAGATGGAGATGAGAAAAACTGGGATGATGATAGTGATGGGGATGGCATTCCCAATTACAATGATGTGGATAGCGATAACGATGGCCTGCCGGATGGATGGATAGATGGATGGGGCTACAATGAAAGCAAAGCATCATCGCATCAACATGATCCAGGCACAATAGATGGATGGGGAAAATGGTATGCACTGGATGGAATAAAACAGCCGTGGGAAGGTGAAGACCTGAACTGCAATGGAATAAAGGATGCTAACGAGACAGATGAGTTGGAGGATGATACAGATGGTGATGGATTTAAGGACGGGGAGGAAATAGCAATATACCATATGAACCCTCTGACGGGAGATACTGACAATGATGGACTATCAGATTTTGATGAACTATATAGCTACTTCCCTGTTGATACAATAAATGTTGTTGGGTATGGAAACGCTTCCATAGATGATATAGGATGGTGGGAATATCTAATTCCACATCATGATGTTATTATTCCTGCAAGAATACCTTTCAATGCCACATATCACATCTGGACAGAACCAACAGGAGCGAATCTGGAGATAAATGGAATCACATATAATAATGTGGATGAACAGCATGCTGTAGAATTGGTATTAACAAGAGGCATATTAAATATCACAATTCTGGATTCAACATCAACACCCATAGTTCACATGGTGATAGCAAAGAAAGGATGCAACATAACAAATCCGGATAGCGATGGCGATGGCTTATTGGATGGGCAAGAAATTGGCAGCCCATTAGATGTGGATAGTGATAATGATGGATTGAAAGATAATGAGGAACAGATTCCATATCGTGCATGGATGAACTGCAAATGTCTTGGAATGATGATCATTTCAGACCCAACTAAAGAGGATACTGATGGCGATGGCGTGTGGGATAAATATGACCCTGTAAGAAACGCATCCACCTACATTAATTTTACATCCTACATATTCCCGCCTGGCTCCGTGATGGAAAAGAAAACATTCCGTGGTTGGGGTCTTGATGGTCATTCATGGATTATACATAGTTTATGGACGGATGATAGAGGAAAAGATGATGCTAAAGTTTCAGACATGAATGATATGGGAAAAGTTAAAGATAATATTCTTAAGGTAATTCCATCATGGTATGGCATATTGCCAGGAAGCCTTAAAATGGTTGGCGATGCTTTCTCAACTCAATATAATGATACATGGATGTGGGAAGATGCTACTGGATATCCCAAATACAAGATAAGATATGACTATGTTTGCAAATTGTATAATGTAACACTTTACAACAAAGAGAATGTTATCAAGGACATGAACGGAAACATAAGGGGAATAAAGGGTATGGAAACGATTCCACCTCACTTTGTGTATGCAACCGAGCCAATAGATATAGAGGTGAACAAAACGCAGTCCATTGTTATAACCTATTCTCTGGATAATTTTTACTATGATGGCTACTTCAATAATGAAGGCGATTATAAGATAGGTGCATTTGAATATCGCCTCTATTATCAATCAAATGGAAGTGTGAATTTCTTCGATAACCCATTGCATTATTCCCTACTTGCTTCTGAGGGTTATGTGGTGCCTATACAACTGGATGATAGAGTAGTAAGAAGCACATATTCAATACGCATTCCAGTAAATGAAGAGATTGCCAAGCAATCTGACATGTGGCTTTATTTATCGCCTGTTTATGTGGTGAAAGATGGGCCATGTTCAAAAGATAAAAAGATAATTCCTTGGAACATAGAGGGTATAAAGGTTGCAGGTATTGAAAGAATAGTATCAGATTATTCATATCGTGTTATAGCAAAATTAAATGATAACATAAGCCAGATTGACTCCATGTTGCCAGATATTGAAAACTATGCAACAGGCAATTATACCATAGGAGGAAAAACAATGTATGTTTACAATGGCATGCCTTCAGATTTCAGATTTCATTCATTCATGCTTTCCAAGGATTTAATAGCCATCGTTTCTTCCACAGAAGCAGGAGTGAACAAGATAATTTCAATGATTAATTTCACCTCAGAATGGAAATACAATGTGAGCAGTGCCTTTAGCGAAAACATGAGTATGGAAGAGTTCAAAAGCATTACCAACATTTCCTATGGCTATGATGTATATCCCGATTTCTTCTATTTCAATACAGCATGGCGTCGTTATTATGGAGAGGTTATCCTTGAAAACAATATCACATCTGTAATAAAACACAATAATAGCCTGTTCAATTATACCATAATCTCTTCCAGCAATTATTGGAACGGATATTATGGAATAAAGAAGATTCATGTTGTGAGGGACCAATCAAATGAAATAAAAACTGGCGAATTTGCAGATGAAAAATACGAGGATATCAAGAATATATTCGCCACAAAACCTGATAGCTCGATGCTATCAACAGATAAGGATATCGTAATCCTTCTTTCACCCCACAAACAGGCAGATGGAAGCATAGTTATGGAAGCATTTTCCACCGTCTCCACCTTATATGGCATAGGCTCTGGCGTATATGGAGCATTTGATACCTTCAACGATTTGAGGGAAATAAATAAGATAGTAGATCCTGTAAAGAAAGCCGAGAAGATAAGCGATGTTATGACTCCAGATGTTGGTCCTTTTGAAGTAGTAGATTTTGCTTTCTCCGCCATTGATTTGGGTCTAACTTGGTATAACGCCTATAACGCCAATGATAAGTTCGTAACCAGAGCGGCAGGCGAGCATACTGCAGCTATCGTGCTAAATGTCGGTATCTCTGCCGCCGGCATCGCCTTCCCGCCTGCCAGCGTTGTTGGCATAACATGGACAGCCACCTACTACGGAATGGTTGGAGGAATGAAAGTGCTTGGAATTGAAACAAGTCCATATCTGGAGTATGCAAGCGATCCAGGCGAAGCAATAGTGTTTTCATTTATTGTTTTTACTGGAGTAACCATGCCGTCGCAATTTGCACAGGATGCGTTTCAGGGAGCGGAAGAAGAGATTTTGACGCATTACATGAACGCCAGCCAGTTCCTGAACGCGAAAGAAGTGTATGATGAGGAGTGTGGCACATGGTATATTATAGAGCCATACTATCCTCAGTTCTATCTGGACCCGAGGTGATAAAATGAGGAAAATAATTATATTATTTGGAATTGCCTTTGCCATCATTATCGCAGCCAATGTGGTTATGCCCGACGATTATAGGATAACAAATGACATGGCATCCTCACAGCAATGTGACGCAGTTATTGATAACAACGGCTATCTCCATGTTTTCTGGCAGGACAACAGAAGCGGGAACTGGGAGATTTATTATGAGAGGGTGAAAATAGGAGAAACACCTTCCTTTGGAGCGGAAAGGAAAATAAGCAATGGGAGTGGAGATGCCATGAATCCATCCATCGCCATAAACGGCGATGTAATACATATTTGCTGGCAGGACAACAGGGACGGAAACTGGGAGATTTATTATGAAAGTATGACCACCGATGGAGTGGTGATATGTGGCAACTACAGAATCACAAATACTGCAGGAGATTCCATCAACCCCGATATTTCCACAGGAAATGATACCGTTTTCATCACATGGGCTGAGGAAAATAGTGGGGAGTACAGCATATATTACAATGTATACAGGCAACCTTCCAATCTTCCTCCTGTGGCAAACTTTTCCTACGCTCCGATGCTTCCAGACATTGGAGAAACAATCCATTTCATCGATAACTCTTCCGATGATGGAGAGATAATAAACTATACCTGGGATTTCGGTGATGGATGTGTGAGTTATGAAAGAAACGCCACCCATGCCTATTCCAGCGAAGGAAATTATAATGTGACATTAACGGTGACGGACGAATATGGGGCGCAGGCGAGCATTAAAAAACTGGTGGTGGTTGGAGAGATGATAAGAGTGTGTAAAAACTATAATGCCAGCACGCCGGGATGGGGCACCGACCATTTCTCCTCGATACAGGATGCCATAGACAATGCCAGCGAGAATGATACCATAAAGGTTTATCCCGGGGTATATGAAAGCTTTGTCATAGACAAACCTCTGAGGATAATAGGGGATCCGGATGTGGATGCTCATGGAGGCATCGGCATAACCCTACAGGCGAATAACACCTACATAGAAAACTTCACGATCTACAATGCCTCTGTAGGTGTACTCATCCACAACGATTCATGGACGCTCCACAACATCACCGTTTATGGATTCCATATTTATGAATGCAATGATTATGGAATCGAAATCGATGATGGCTATGACGTGTTTATAAATTCCACACAGGTGAATGATACTTGGGGAGTGTATGTTAATAACTCGGTACTCACAAAGGTGGCAAATTCAAAGCTCTCCTCGAATGAATTTGGTATTTATTTAAATAACTCCAATGGGAGCATAATTATGAAGAATAATATAACAGAGAATAGCATGAGTGGGATAAACCTTGATAACTCCAGCAATTTCAACAACATTTCAGAGAATAACATCTCCTTTAATGGAGCAAATGGGATAAGAGTTTATCACTCCGAAAATAACACCATTTTTATGAATAGAATCTACAACAATACCGAATGGGGTATAGAACTCTCCTTTTCCAATAATAATACGGTTCTCAGGAATACAGTTTCAAATCATACTGAGGAATGGTACAGTGCAGGAATAGTGATGTTTTATTCATCCAGCAATAATAATGTGAGTTTGAATACGGTGTATGATAACTATATTGACAACATTGAAATGTGGGATGGGGCGGAGAATAATGTGGTATGGAACAATACAGTATGGGGCGCCACCTATGGTATTCTCATGTCATATGAGGCAAATCATAACACGATAGCAAGAAACACCATATTCGAAAATGAGCAGGGAATAAGGGTAGGGCACAATGCAAGCTGGGGAGGAGATGCAAGCAATAATTTGTTTAAGGGAAACACAATCCATAACAACACATACGGCATATTCGTTAATATTTCCAATAATAACTCCTTCTCAGAAAACAGAATCCATGATTGCGTGTATGCCTTTTACTCGGATGAATACAGCATAAACAATACCATTGAATACATGACCCTCGCAAGCTACCCCATAACCATCTCCTTCATTTATAGTAACGGCATAGCCATAAATGGTACTGAGGAACCACATCCTTCAGACATGATACCCATTGGAAAATATCTGGAGATATATCCTGTGACCCTCAACTCATGGATAAATCTCACTATCCATTACACCGATGGCGAGGTTTATGGTGTGAACGAATATGATTTGGCTTTATATCACTGGAATGAGAGTACATCAGAATGGGAGAGCGTGGAGACGAATCTGGACACATTTTTCAATGAGATAAACGCAAACCTCACATCCTTCAGCGAGTATGGAGTGTTTGCCACTGAAATGAATGTCAGCATCCATCTCTTCAATCCATGGAATCTGATAACGATGCCGGTAAACAATACCTACACCGCAAGCAGTTTAGGGGCAGCGATAGACGGATGCATGGTGATAACCAGATGGGATGCGGAAAAGCAGCGCTATTATGATTACATTGTCGGCATAAATACACCGGGCAACCCTGATTTCGATATAGAAGATGGAGTTGCATATTTTGTTGGTATAAGATATTCAACATGGCTGAATATGACCGGGCATCCCATAGAGAATATAACCATCACACTGAAACCAGGTCTAAACGCCATAGGGTGGACGGGCATTGCCAACACAACGGCGGATGATTTTGGAAGCGATATATCAAATTGCACATATGTGACAAAATGGGATGAAACAAGACAGGAATTCGAAACATACATGATAAATGCACCAAACCACAGCTTTGTTATGGAGACAGGAAGAGGTGTCTTTGTTCACATAGAAGGAAGTGAAGATGTAATATGGTATGGCGGGAGATAACCCCTCTTTTCCTTTCTTTTTTAATAAAAAAAGAAAAAACAGGAATGCCTAACCGATGTATCCCAGTTCCCGGAATTTGTTCAGCACCTTATTGGTGCCCTTCCTCCAGCGTTTCCTCGCCTTCGTCTCTTTTATAGCAGAAGAATTAGAATAGAAAGTGAGTTTGGAAGGTTCATAGTAGTATTGCAGAAGATGCTGCAATACTAAATTTAATAGCACCGATTTTTTTAGCTTATCCGAATATGAAGCCCATTCCCTCACTAGCTTTTTCTTCATCGGCGATAAACTTTTCATTCACTTCCTCTTTTTCCTCTCCTTCAAGTAACCTTGCTTTATCCTTCAAAATTTCCTCTGCCTTCTTTATTGCCTCCTCATCACCTTCAATTTTTAAAAATACGCTATCTCCTTCAATGCCCAATGACTTTGCATCCCTTGTCCATATACTCTGCCTGCTTACTAAATCATCCTTTTTTACTTCTTCCACAATGCTTTCATTTTCTTTTTTTATCTCAAATATTGCATATGCCATAATGGGAATATGCTTTTTACTTAAAGACATTTTCCTGCGAATTTTCAGATTCATCAATGAAAGAATTGTCACCATGATCATTTGTTATCTCATCTTCATTATATTCTTCCTCCTTTCTCCTCTCTCCGTTCTTTTTCTTTCCAATTGCCACACCGATTCCCATACCAGCTACAAAGCATATGCCTGCAACAACAGGCCAGTATATTTTTATGGGGTTGCCGCCTTCCTTATTGCCAGCATTATTTCTTTCATTTATAACAACATTTTTCTCGAGCTTACCCCCTTTGTATCCTTTTGCTAGGCAAAGCATGTTCGCAATCATATATGCATACTTGTAATAAGTTAAAGCATTAACTTCATCTTGTCCTTCGAAGCTCCGCCCGAATTCAGCATAACTGACTGCTAAAATTGGTTCTATGCTCATATTTCTTGCTTTCTCTACTGCAAAACTTGCCATCTGGCTGGTTCTGTTTATTTTATCATATATTGCTTCATTTCCTACCCCTATCATCTCTATGGCAAGATTTGAATTTGCTATCGATTCTAGAGAATTGAAAAGACTTGCAGCTGGATAACTATCTTTTTGTTCATATGCTTTTTGAAGTAAATCATTTGCCTTATTTACAAATTGCTTGGAATAGCCCGTTTCTTCTGATAAAATGTTGGCATATGAAAAAATACTCTGTGCATACTCATAATACTTTTCAGCTATTGCCTCGACCCAGCTTTCATTAATGGCATAACTCTCATTAAACTTCTTACCCAGATTAAGCCACCAGTAAACTGTATTGCTTCTCTCCATGGCATAGGCAAGATAATAAATGTAATCCAAATTTCTCTGACTGCTTTTATTAACATATTCTCTTGCATCCAAAGCTCTTTGCTGGGCAGCGCCCACACACTGCAGACTCACAAGACCATTTATTTTTGCATTTGCAGCCTCTTTTATTGCATTGTCAACAGCTGCAGAAACGTTTTCATATATTTGTTGTATGTTTGTGCCATTGTAATACTGACATGCATATGTAACAAACAACGAGTTAATTTTTGACTGAAATGCCTTACTTATGCTGTAGTAATAGAATGCATTTTTGTATGCAAGCTCAGCATCATTCAAAGCCTTTCCTGCATCATCCAAGCTATTTGAAACTATGGCGCGAGGATTATAAAGCCAGTTCCCAACAGGTATATTTGAATCTTTGAACATGCTTTCAGCTTTTAAATAACTCTCATTTGCTTCCTGCAGAATTTCACTGGCAAGAGGCTGCATAATTTCCTTATAATATTCTGCCGTTATTATCGCCTTTTCAGATTTTTCCTCTTTAAAGCTGTAGTTGGTGAAATATGCCAAAGCATCATTTATGTCCTCAACCTCCTTAACAATCAGGCCATATTTGTTATAAAGCTCTTCAGAAACATTAATTGGCACTTTATGATATAATGTAACCCAACCAACTTTTTCTTCAACAACTTTATATTCTATATTCTGTCCTTTTGGAATCAAAAAGTATTTCATTCCCGCCTTGCCGGCAGCTTCTCCTTTCTCTAATATCCCACCAACTGGTCCAACGCTTCCGTCCGGATTTATCATTCCAGTCATTATTACGCCATCGTTTACTGGCAAACCCTCCAGCAAACAGATAGCAGCTACAGTCATTGTAGCCCCTGCAGATGGTCCTCCAACGATAGGTGAATCAGTTTTAACCTGGAAAAGAAAGTCATATTGACTAACATCCTTGCCGGTGAGCATGCCTGCAACATCAACAGCGAGCCTGGCAGAGCCCTGCATATCGAGTTGTGTAAGTGGGGATGTTATGACAAAGACGTTGCCGGAGCCATTCATCATTGTAACATTTATTTCGGTAAGCACTCCAAAATAGCTCCCATTTTCACTTTGAGCTACAGCAGGCGCATATAATGTTATGCTACGATAATGCACATGTCTTTCCCATTCATGAACTGGAATGGCTGTAGCAAGGGGCAACAATAAAATCAAGAATAAAGTAACTATTTTTTTCATGGAAATATGGAAAAAGAACTTAACTTAAACTTTATTGTACATTTTTCGAATAATTTAGAACAACAATAAAAATGAGGAGAAAATGACAAAATTTTATTTTACAATTTCACATTATCTTTCTTTTCTCTCCATAGTGGGGACATATATGCACTATAACATAACCAATTTCTGGCAGCTTTCTCTGCAGTTCCTCTGCTATCCTTTCAGATAATTTATCAGCTTCTTCCACACTCATTTTGCTATCTACAGTGATATGCATATCCAGATGAATTTTATTCTCGCCAATATATGTGGCAACCATATCATGTACTCCTTTAACCTCATCAAATTTCAGAGAGATTTCTTCCACTTTATGATAAAATTCATCTGGTGGAGACATACCGAGCAAAAACCTTGTGTTCTGTTTTACGAGTTTAGCAGAGTTATAGAAAATCATTAAGGCAATTAAGATAGAAACAACACCATCGAATATTTTATAGCCTATACTGATAAGCAAAATACCTGCTATTGCTGCAACTGTGGAAAGCGAGTCATTCAAGCTTTCAATAAATAGAGTTTTATCCAGTATGCCAGATTTTCTAGATAAAATATAGGAAGCCATTACAAGCAACACAAGAACAGCAATTTCGATCATAATAACAAGCCAGGTGTTAAAATGTTCTTCTGCAGGCGATAAAACTCTATAAACTCCTTCCTTGAACAACTCAAAAGAAATAACTGTAATAAAGGAAACAGCAGCAACAAGTGATGCCACATTTCTTACCATTTCATGCCCGAAAGGATGAGAAGCATCAGGCGGCTTTTTTGATATAATGCCAGAATACATAAGAAGAAAAATTATCACGATATCTGAAATAGTATGCATGGCATCAGCCAGCAATATGAGATAGCCAGAGATAAAATAACCATACAGCTTCATGAAGACAGTTATGACGTATATCGCCAGAATCTTCCACATCTCTGAAAAAGATTTGAGGGAGTTTAATATATCTTTCGTAATTCAGCTTTTTCCAAACCATTTCATGACGGTATAATAGCGCTGCAAAATCGTTGCTATGCCAGCTACAATAAAATAAAACATAACCCACTCCATGAAATAAAAGCCATATATTTTTTCAATCACAAAAAACTGGATTATGCAGGCAAAGAATAAAATCACTATTCTATCAGCTCTCCCAAGTATGCCAAAATACACTCTTTTATAACCAATAGCTTGAGCCTGTGTGCCCAGATAGCTTACCAGCAGCATTGCAGCCATTGCCGCCAAACCAACCACTTTATCAACCCATGGTGATGCAACTATTCCTCCTATAATAAAAACATCTGCAAATCTGTCTATGGCATGGTCGATAAAATCTCCTTTTTTACTCGCCTTTCCTCTCATTCTGGCTATTTTGCCGTCGAGGGCGTCAAAGAGCCCATTCAATAGGATGAAAATAGAGGCAGGCAGCAAAAGCCATTTTTTCTCAAATGAAAAAAATGCTGCTATACCTGCCATAACCGCGAATATTAGAGAGAGATATGTAAGAATATTTGCTTCCATACCTATTTTCTTTGCCATGGGCTCTAGGATTTTATCTGCCTTTTGCCTGTATTTATCAAGCATTTTCCATCAACCACTCACTCCAATCAATTTTTCCATATGATGGAGGAGGTATTTTTTTGATAATTTCTTCAACTTCTTCAGTTACTTTTTCGATACTCTTCCCTGTTGTATCTATCTCCCATATTTTTTCATGTTTTTCCAAAGCTCTCTCTAATATAATATCCAAAGCTTCAGCCTCCAGATTTTCCTTTATCTTTCTTTCATCCCAGTTTTTGGCAATAAGCCTTTTCTTTAATTCTTCTGGATGACATCGCAGCAATATTACTCCATCCACGCTAAGCAAATGGCTTAAATGCCCTTCTATTATTAGCACGTCCTTCTCTTTTATCTTTTTTATGTATTCATCCATTGCCTCTTCATCGACTATCTTGCTTTTTCTTTCTTCATCATATCCTATTATGAATTCATCTGCAATTTTTTCTAAACGCAGCACTTCATAGCCCCTTTTTTCAAGCAATTCAGCAACTTTTGATTTGCCAACACCTGGCGTTCCGGTCAAAGCTATTTTCATATTTTTATCAACTCTATAAATTCATATGGATCCCTGCCTTCATAAAAGCAGTAATGTATTTTCCTGTAATTCTTCTTGAATTCCACCACATCTTTCCTAACTTTTGATGGCTCCTCTCTGTCGATCAAAATGCGTTTAAAGAATTTTGCCACTTCCTCCATCTCTTCCTCTTTCATGCCTAAGCGAGTTAATTCTTGCACTCCTAACCTTATTCCTGAAGGGCGTAAGGGATGTTCATCCCCTGGCACCATATTCATATTCGCTATTATACCTCCTTCTTCAAGCAATTCAGCAGCTTCTTTTCCTTTTTCCTTTCCAACCCTAAATAGCACTTGATGTGATTCTGTAAATCCATAATCTTTACCAAGAACATCGAAGCCAAGATTGTACAAAGTTTCTGCAAGCTTCTTTGCATTTTTCACAATCTGCTCAGCATATTCTTTCCCAAATTGCAGATGCTCAGCAAATGCTATAGCTTTAGCTGCTACATGATGAAGATGGTATGAAGAAGTAACACCAGGAAAAACCGCCCAGTCCAGATATTTCATTTCTTTCTCTTCCTCTTTCGTTTTATCTGCAAGAATAACCCCTCCTTGGGGTCCAGGCAATGTTTTATGAGTTGAGCCTGTCATAACATCTGCTCCTTCCTTCAATGGCTGCTGGAATTTTCCGCCCGCTATCAAGCCGAGGACATGAGCGGCATCATATATCACTTTAGCTCCAACTTCATGAGCAACCTCAGCCAATTCTTTCAAAGGTGTAGGAAAGAGAAAAACACTCTGCCCAAACAAAGCAAGCTTTGGTTCAACTTGTCGAATGAGCTTTATTGCTCCATCAACATCAATATTCATTTTTTCTTCGTCGAATGGATAGATATGGAGATTAAGTCCGCGCAATCCTGCTGCTCCCCATTTGCCGAAAGATATGTGGGCGCCATCTGCCGTATCGAGCACGGTAACATTGTCTCCCGGCGAGGCAAATGCCTTGAATATTGCCATATTGGCAACAGTGCCAGAAGTAGGGCGAACATCGGCATATTTGCAATCAAAGAGTTTTTTGGCAAGTTCTATAGCTTTGCTTTCAACCTCATCAAAATATTTGCATCCTTGGTAATATCTGTTGCCAGGAGTGCCCTCAGCATATCTTCCATGAAAATCAGTTATTAACATTTCTTGGCAAAGAGGGGATAAAATATTCTCTGACGCAATCATTGGTAGGCATTCGCCAAAAAACTCATTGTTTTTTCTTGCCATCTCTCTCACAAACAGAGCTTCTTTAAGCCACTCCATGAAAGGAAATGAGAAGGAAAATAAAAAGGTAGTGGAAATGATTTTCAACTATTTTGAAGCTACTCATTCAACATCATATATAAAAACAGGACCAAGAAAAGCCATATATTCATCGATTCCATTGCTTTGCTTTATCGCCACCCAGTAAAAGTCGTTAGGCACAACATCATTGTCTTCATAGCTAGCTACTGCAACTTCATCATTAGGTGTAAAATGAGCAATAACTTTACACCATGGTCTTCCTTTTTGCTTATCTTTTTTAACAATCCATATATCTGTAATTTTGAAATTTAAACTCTCCAGATAACCATGCGGGCGCATGCTTTTATTGCTACTGTCTATGCCATCAAAAGTTGCTAAGGCAGTTATTTCAATTTTTAATGGTTTGCTACAATTAATCCATCTGCCATATGCAATTTTTCCATCAAATTTTGCTAAAGCGCGAAGCTTATGTAATTGTAAAGCATAAGCATTGCATTCATTCAATGCATCCCATATTTCATGCCTTGTATTATGGGTGGCATAAACAGCTACTAAGCCAGATGGATTATTCATGTTGTTTCCGTCTCCTAAAGAACTTGCTGGTCTATTCACGGCATGAGTATCACTACTTGCAATCATAACAAATTTGCACTGCCTACGGTTTTCGCTCCATTCCCAGAATGCATTTTCCATCCAAGCATCTGTTAAATTATAAAAACTTTCCTCTTCATAGCCATAAAGCCATGGAACATCTGGCGTATAATGCTGACCAATTGAACAACCCCATTTGCTATAGACTTCTCCGCCTCTAAGCACTTTATTTCTCGCTTCCTTATTCTTAATTTCATTGGCCATATAACTCCAGTTTATTGTAAAACTACATGGCAATTTTTTACCCAATATATTGAAATAAATTTTTGCTTGAGGATGATGAGGAAATGCTATATTTAAATGCCCTCTCTCCCATTCTTCA
>Ga0180300_10000512_pt1 | contig 17040 bp, 35 predicted proteins | sample GuaBasSediGuay15_FD_121798 | JGI IMG/M metagenome (GOLD analysis project Ga0180300, IMG submission 121798) | Subseafloor sediment microbial communities from Guaymas Basin, Gulf of California, Mexico - Guay15, Core 4569-2, 21-24 cm | ecosystem: Environmental > Aquatic > Marine > Hydrothermal... | reverse complement strand
TGCTAATAGGATTAATGCAAGAAGTGGTAGTAGTGTTGTTGTTAAGAGGGAAAATAGTGAAGAGAATTTGATTGATGAGATAATGAAAGAGATATTGAAAGGTGCTGTTAAGAGTAAGATAAATGAGATTGTTAATAGGAGAGCAAGTGTTGCAAGTGTTGGTAGTGAGATTAGTGGAGATGGTAATGTTGATAGTGAAGTTGGAGATAGTGTAAGTTTGGACGTTGATAAGTTGAAACGTGAGGTTTATAAATTTGTTGGTTTAAATAATGGTAAGGAGTTGGCGAAAGAGTTGCTTGGTGAAGATGTTGAGAATGTTGGAGATGTTGAGGATGTTGAGGATGTTGAGGATGTTGAAAGTGTTGGGGATGTTAGGGATGTTGGAGATGTTGAGAGTGGTGGTGTAGGTGGTGGTGTAGATGAGGTCGGGAAGTGAGATTGTTAGTGGTTTAGATTTTGATGAGATGGCGAACAACTGGGTTTCAGAGACTGTCAGTGGTAGCAAGGATTGGAAAGAATGGTTCGGTGAGGTTAAGAAAGAACTGGATAGAGAGTTAGCAACTTATAGAGCTAAGGAAGTTAAGACAGCTGAAGAGAAGAAGGATATACAGAAGAAGGTTGGAGAGATTGTTAGAAGGGTTAGTGCAAGGTTGAGAGGTAAGAAGTGAGGTGATTTAGATGGGCAAGGGTTTGTATTTTAAGAGAAGGAAGAAAGTTAAGAAACCTAAGACTGTTGAGGAAGCGGTTAAGAGATTTGAGGAAAGGGTAAGAGGTGCAAAGGAAGATTATAAGGATAGGACAGAGACAGGATTTAGAGAGAATTGGGTTACATGGTACGATTATACAATGTTTAAGCTATTGAGTGAATATGATACATTGGTTGATATGGATCCTTATGATAGAGCATATCAAGTGCAGGAAATTGTAAGTGAAGCAAGTAAGGATTACAGAAAGGCAAGGATAATAATGGATGCTATGAAAGCTAAGGCAGAGTTGGTTGAGGCTAAGGATAAGATTGAGAAATTGATTGGTATGACGTTAGCTGAGATATTAACGTGATGGGGGTGATGATGTATGGCACTTCCAGCAATTGATTTTTTAGAGTTTGATAGTAGAGATACAGAAGAGACTGTTGGTATGGTTGCAGATGAGATGATTGATTCAGTGATTGCACCTTTGGTTAATCAAGTAAGAAATTGGTTGCCAGAGAACTTTAAGGATTTGGCTGAAGCAATAGTTGCATGGGCATTGGTTAAGTGGGTTGTTAAGAAAGATAAGTATCCAACGATTTACAATGTGCTTAAAGGTTATCTAAAGAAGTCGTTGAGTGAAAGTGTTAGCTTGAAAGGATTGATACCACAGTTTACAAAAGTGTAAATAATACAATAATACATTTTATTATTTATTAAATAAGGGGGTGGTTGATGTGCCGAAGTTTGTGCCGTTGTATGGTGAAGTAAGTAGCATACCAGCAAACGGTTTTAAAGCAATAATAGAGTATAAGGTGCCTACGGGATATGTTGCAGAGTTGTTTGCAATTGGTGTTATACCAGACTATGATCCATCAACTGGAGCAAGTAATTTGGATGGAATATATGTAGCACATGCAACAGATATTGGTGGAGTTGGTTCAGCAATTCCTCATAGTAACTTAAGTGCAAATCATAATGGTAAGAATGCTGCACCATATGGAGGTAAGACAAGTAAGCAACCAATATTTATAATTGATAGACCATTGATGGCTGGTAATCTGACATATAAGTTTGCTACTGGTAGAGTAATACAGATAATTGGAAAGGCTGGTAGTAGTGATACTGGTAAAGTAAGAGCAAGAGCATTCGTGTATTTACTTGATGAAAACGATGTAAGAGCAATATACGGTGTAGGATTAAATGAGTTTGCATCGTTAGCTGGTGGACATAATCAAGAAAAGCCAGTATTGCCATACTTCGAGTACTACGACAATGAAAATGATACTGGTGGTAATGGTTCATGGGAGAAATTGAAGCAGATTAAGATAGAGGATTACGAGGAAGTACAGTTGAAAGAGATTGGAGTTGCACCGCATGACAATGTGTTACAGTTGAGACTTTATGATGACAGGTTGAACAAGTATTTCCCAGACAGAGATCCATATTACTTTAGAATTACACCTGAGGAGAATATGTTGCCATTTGGAGATGACGATGACTATCAAGGAAGACTACCATTGCCAGATGATATAGCTTCGCACATTTGGACACATACGTCATTAGACATTGAGATTAAGGATAACAATGCAGTAGTGCCAGCTGGTGGAGTAAGAGTGCAATTAATTGGTGTGTATAGATCAACGAGGTGATGTAAATGCCTAAGGTTGCTGTTATTGCACCGGGAGCTGTTACAGCTGGCGATGATATAACATTACCACAGCCATACGAGGATATTGGTGAAGTAGTTAGTGCAATAATAGCAGATGTTTCTGGTGGGACTGTAAGTAGTGCAACACCAACAAAGACAGGTAGAAGGACATTTACACTTGATGCAGATGTTCCAGCAACTGGCATTGTGATATTGACATATATTGCAAAGGGAGAAATGATTGGTTATTGATTTTTTTATTTATTTATTTGATGGGGGTGATATTATGATATTCGATGAGATTACTAAGTTTGTAAAGGGTGAAATGTACACTAAGGTTTTGACAGCATCTAATAGTGCTTTGACTACTGAATGGACTATAATAAAGAAATTTACAGTTCCGTATAAAGAGGGATATGTTGGTGTGATACACAGTATTAATGCAGATGAAAGTGTTGATGCAGAGTTGGATATATTAGTTGAAGAGAGTACTATTGGAGAAAAATATGGATCACCATTTAGAACAAAAGCATTAGTTGATCCAGTGTATCTTAATGTAGTTGTTGAAAAGGGTGATGTTGAATTTAGAGCGAGAATGAGAAGTGGAACTGGAACATTGGGATACTTTGTTGCGACAGTGATACTCGTAAAGAAAGAAGCTATAAAGTGAGGTGATGTGTAGTGAACATTGATTTATTGGCACCGTCTACGAGAGAGTTGTTTAGAAGAGTATATACAACTGGCAAAACTTATGTTATTGAAGTTGGTTTAGTGCCTTTAGCATGGGCTGACTATGGAAAATTGGAATGGGTTGCAAACAGTTTATGTAATTTTTTAAATTATAGAATAGGTAATGTTGCAATATTTGCTGGTAATATAACTTGTAGAAAAGCTGTTGTTGATAGAGAGAATAATAAATTGTTGATTTATTTGAATATAACAGATCCTAAGTATATTGAGATGGGTAATTATAGGATTATACTGTTTGGAATTGTAGGTGCTGTAATTGTTGGTTTGATATTTGGTGCTGGTTATTTAGTTAGATCAATAGGATATAGACAATATGTTGAGACATGGAGTAATATAGCTAATAAAGCAACTGAATGGAAAGAGCAAGGATTGATAAGTGATGAAGAGTATGTTAAGATAATAGATAATTTCAATAAGCTAAAGGAGACTACTGGTGCATTTGATATTAGTAAGATACTGAGTATAATATTGTTTGTAGTGATACTGTATTTGATTGCTGAAATAGTTAGAAAGAGGTGATTAAATGAATTTACTTGAATGGCTTAAAGTGTTAGAGTTAGTTACTAAGTATGCTAATGAAGTTGATGTAGTAATAGCTGGTGGAAAAATAGTTAGCACTACATATCCTATAAGTGAAGTTATACCAGCTGGTGGAATAGTAACATATCAAATGCCATTACATGGAGATTATATGATAATAGGTGATTGGTTAGATATTGATATTAGTGATAGAGATGTTACAGTTCAGTATTATAGGGATGGGATATTAGAGTATCAGTATAATAGAAATATAAAAGCACCACCGATTAATTATCCACCAGCTTATGATATTGTTGAAATTAAGATAATAAATAATTCATCTTCAGAACAGTATGCTGATATTGCATGGCATTATGTTATTGCTGTAAGAGAATTATATGAAGGTTTTGTTACTGGTGTAAATAGAGAGATGAGTGATCTAATAGAGAAAATAGCAAGAGGTTTGAGGGGTGAGAAAATTGAGTAGGTATGAGTGTGATAGATTAATAGTTGAAGTAAGTGATTTAGAAAAGAGAGTTATAATAAAGCCTAATGTAGTTGTTGATCCAAAAGAAATGAGAATGCTTAGAGCTGGTTGTCCAGATAAAGAATGTAAGGATAAGTGCATATTAAGGAGGTGATATAGTGGTAAATAACAACATACTACAAAAGATCAAAGAAATATTAAAAAATTTAGGTGATTATGTAAGACCTACAAGAGCTACTCCAGAGCAAGTGCTTACTGGTCAGTCAATTGATGCAAGTGATAAAGCAGAGTTTACAGTAAGTGATATGGATGGTTATAGTGCTATTGTTGTTACAGTTAAGGCAACTTATAATTCTTTAGCAAGTTCTGGTATAAGAGTAAAATGGTTGTATAGTCCTAACGGGACTGATTTTGATAGTGAAGATTCAGCTGAAGCAAGAGGACAATATAGTGATTTAAATTTTGTAGCTGGTGAAACTAAAGTTGAGACTGTGCTAATTCCGATATTTCAGCCTTATGTTAAAGTGCAGATTGTAAATCTTGATAGTAGTTATGCTGTAACAGTTGATGTATGGAAAACGTTAATGAGGTGATGTAAATGCCGTTTGATCCAATAAGTTATGTTGAAGCTTTGAAAAGCAGACGTTTAAGCAATCTTATAATTGACGTTAATAAAGATTGGGATAATAAGTTAATTAAAAACTTAGGTGAGCCTATCGATCCGAATGATGCAACAAGAAAGATTTATGTTGATGTTGCAACAACTGGACTTGGTATTAATTATTATCTTTTAGATGAAGCAGATAGTGAAGTTACAGCTTACAAAAAGCTTTCAATTACTCCACCTGAACTAAGTGAGGTTTATGTTGAAGTTACGCAAAACAGTGCTGGAGATTATGAAATTGCATCATGGATAGCACCATCTGATGGAATTTCAATACTAAAGTTAGGAGTTTATACATTGCATTTTCAAGCTGAAAAGATTAGTGGTAATATTGATGTAAGATTATTCTTTAGATTATATGAAAGAGATACTGGTGGTGGTGAAACTTTAATTGCAGAATCCTATCTAAGTGATTTTATTACTGATAGAAAAAATATTGTTATCGGATTAGTTCTTGCACATGACTACGAAATGGCTGAAGGAAGTAGGTTAGTTTTAAAGATTTATGCACATTATTCATCATCTGGTTCAAATACAACAATAAGACTTTACTATCAGGGTGCAATTAGGAGCAGATTAGCAATTCCGATTGCTAAGGAGATTCTGGATACATTGTATGCACAGAGACTTCATGCTTCTCAACACGGTAAGGGTGGTGAAGATGAATTAAGTTTGGATGCTTCACAGATTACGAGTGGAGTGCTTGATGTAGCGAGAATACCAGACTTGTCGAGAAGCAAGATAACTGACTTCTTCTCTTCGCCATTTTGGGACAACATACCAGATAAGCCAAGCGTGTTTCCAAGTGAATTGAGCCAGATAACAATAGATACAAATAAAGATTGGGGTGGATACCAGATTACAAATGTCGGTAAACTGGCTATTGGAGCAACTGGATTTACGTCAGAAGATGAAAAGTTAAGAGTTAATGGGAAGATAGTGGCATCAAGTTATATCATCGAAGGATATGGAAATGGTGGAGTTGCTTTAACACATAATGATGGATATGGAAATGCAAACGTAGTATTTAACCATGTTGCTGGTGTTCCAGAGCAGGATGGAAATGCGGCAAGAATAGTAGTCAACACTGATTCAACTACAGGTGCAAATATAGAGTTTCAGGTGAAGTCTGGAGTTACTGCAGGGATAGCAGTTACTTTAACGAAGGTTCTTAGGCTATATGAAACATATGCTCAGTTCCTTGTTGACATTCAACCTGACTCTGATAATACTCGTAATATTGGCACATCAAGTAAGAGATTTGCTAATCTCTACGCTGTAAATGTTTACACAGGTGACCTCTGCTTCGAAGAGAAAGTCTGCGAAGTCTGCGGGCAGCCATTCAAAGAAGATGATGAGATAGTTCTCAAGGTTAAAAAAGTTGATGATCATGTTAGAACTGTGCCAATTCACTTAAAATGTTCTCAAGCTTATAAGGAGTTAGATGAGAGATTGAGAAAACTTGAAGGAGGTGATTAAATGGCGATTTATGTAAGACAACCAGATGGGACATATAAAGAATTAGAAATTAAGCCTATAAAGATCAATCCATCAGATTTATACGACGGTTACCAATTTACACCGACTGCACGTGAAGTCAGCGTTGGTGATGATGTTCTTATCACTTCCTATTTAGACGATGTTGTTCAAGATGAACCAGCAATAGATGGAGAAGTAGTAGACTGGAATATTGGTACAGTGGATTTATCAGATGTGGTAAATTTGCCTGAGCTTACAATTGCGAGAATAACACTTACAGCAGAATTTAAAACGTACAGTAATTACTATTGTACTTATAGAATATATGAAGATGGTGTTTGCGTTGCTGGAGTATCAAAAGTATGTGCTAACTATGTATCAATAACAGTTTCATACAAAACTTCAAAAACAAATCCAAGCCTTCAAACTAGAATATATCGACAAAATGCTGCACAAGCTGGTTGTACAGCTGGTGATCAAGTAGCAGCAAGAAATAGATATTTATATAAAGCTCCTGTATATATGGAAATATCATTTGAGTAGGGGGTGATAAAAATGTTTAAAATAAAAGTAAATCTAAAAAGAGTGAGAGATGGTAGTAATATACTATATGTACCCGACATTTCAATTCCAGCAGATTTTATTGTTCATTGTCCGTTTGATAGAAAATTTTTAGATAAGCTTTCAGATGAGGAATTGAGCAAGATAAAAGTTGAGGTATTGATTTCACCAGAGCCTGAATATTTACACGAAATAGCTCATTTAATTTCTGACGAAGAGATTGCAAGAATTGAAAAGATTATAGAGACTATACGAAAGATAAAAAAGGTTAAATCGAGATAAATGGTATTTAATAGAATAATTAAAGGAAGTGATAAAAAATGAAAAGAAATCCATTCAAACCTAAAGCACCACATCATGCATATATAGGAACATTTTTGTTATTCTTAGCTTGGACTATGTGGGATTACAGTTATTATCATCCTTTAGCTGAAATAACAGCAATAACAGGTGCTTATATCTTAATTGATGATATAATTGAACACACAATAACTGCAAAAACTCCTTTACGTTTGCTATTTGATAAAGTCATATATCCTTGTCTTAAGAAGTTGAAATTAGTAAAATAGAAAGGAGGTGATAGAATGGTAGATGTAGATGATAAGGATTTAGGAATGATATGTCTGACAGCAATAGCAGTATTGACTTTGTTAATTAGACCAGAGATAGCAGATAAAGTAATAATAGCAATAGTGAGTGCAATAGCTGGCTTTGTAACTGGAAGAAAGACTGGAGGTGGTTGATATGGTTAATATTGAAAGAGAACTTGAAGAAATAATAAAAGATGTAGATGGAAATGATACATGGCAAAACAGAGCAATAAAAACATTAGCATTAGCATTGTTAGAGACGAGAAAAGACATGAGTTCATTGCAATTCAAAATAAACATTGTAGTAGGTTTACTATCATCAGTATTAGTAATGTTAGTAGTAAATGTGTTGAGGTGATATGAATGGCTGAATTAGTTAGACAGATAAAAGTGCTAAAAATATATGACGTAGATTTTCACCCGGGACTTAGAGGTTTCAATCCAGAAGCATGGAATTGGACAGTAAGAGCAAAAATACTTTTTAACATAAAAGACTGGGTTTACATCAAACCAAACGTATGTGCAAAAACGACAAGAAAATACTTATTGCAAGTATATGGAAGTGTACCGAGTGATACATTTGGAATTACACAATGGTACATTGATGCATGCGGTGAAAAAACACTTACATTTGATAAAAATGCTGTATGTGTAATAAATACTGGTGTTGCTGGTTTAGATCCGAGAGTATCACGATGGGTAACTCTTGAAGGTTATCCAATTATAAAAGGTGGAGGATTTGACACATCTGGATTTAAAGTAAATAGAATATTAATTAGAGCATATTGGGATGCTTCACAGAAAAGAGTTACAAAGTACGAAGCTTATGTGAATGGTAAATTAGTTCCAATTGGTGAAGAAATAGAAAAACCTAAACCAGAATTCAAAGTAACTGAATTCAAAGTAGAACCTACTGAAGTAAACATAGGAGAAAAATCAAGAATAACTGTATATCTTACAAGTTCACCAAATACACAATATACAGCTACACTATATATAAACAACAATCCAATAGATAGTGAAACTATAACAACTGGCTATGATGGTAAAGGTGTAGCAATATTCTCATTTGTACCAACAACATACGGCACATATACAGTAAAAGTATGCTTTATAGATAAACAACAAAATAGATACTGCACAACTGAAAAGACAATAACTGTAAAGAAACCAGTACTAGCACCAACTAAGGCAATGACACAAAGTGTAGAACTAAACGTAGCAAAAACTAATGTAAGTGTAAATGAGCCAACTGAACTAAGAATATACATTAAATCAACTAAAGGTAGTGCAGATATAACAATATATGCAGATTCATCAATCTTATACAACAACACTCATAATCTACAAGAAGGTGAAAATACAATAAGACTACCAATAACAATAACAAAAGAAGGATCATATACATTAAGAGCTACTGTAAAAGGAGAAAATACAGTTACATCAAATGCTATAACAATAAACGTATCTAAACCAACTGTACCAAAACCGACTGTACCAGAAATACCAGAAGAAGCAAAGTTTGGTGCAATAATATTGCTTGGATTGGGTGCATTAGCATTAGCAAAAAAGAAAAAGAGATAACAAATTATTTTTCAATCTCTTCAATTTCAATTTCTAAATATTTACAATATGTGCAAAAATCAATAAAGTTTCTTGGATGCATTGGTAAATCAATTACACACTTTTCAGCTTTGCAAACAAATTTAAACACTCTCATTTTATCACCTCTTTTCTTTTTTCACAATCTAATTGGCATGTTATACATTCCCATTTCCATTTAGGTTCATCTCTTCTTTTTATTAGATCGATTATTTCATCATCTGTACATGGATTATTTATCTCTTCAACAACAATACCCATAGGTGTATAATACCACAACTCTCCATACTTCATATCGCACAACCATAGATAAATTCTCAGTTGCAACACATCCCAATCATTTACATTGCTTTTAGTAGAATACTTTATCTCAATTATACCGTTTTCAGTTATTATATCTGGACTGCCAACAATAGTATATCCTTCAATCTCTTTCTCAATTATCTTAGGTTCTGGTATTACTGGAAAATATATCAACGACTTTATACCCATATCAACTAATGTACCTATTATCACTTGTGGCTTAAACAATACTTCTTCACCACTTGCATAATATCTTTTGCTACAAAAACATAGTTCTTTTACTGCTATTCTCTTTTCTTCTCTTTCTTTTCTAAATTTACTGCAATACTCTAAATATCTATCCAAAAATATAGAAAACAACCTACTTTTTTCCATCTATATCACCTCCTTTTTTACTTACAAAATGAACACATCTATACATTCCACACCTATTTTCAATAAACGATATATAAGTATCCAAAGTAAATATACACACAAATCTTTCATATTTATCATCTCTATACGGACAATTTTTACAATCTAAAGATGCACATATAATAACATCATTTATACTTTCACTTGCCCATTGTAATCTACCTATTTTATCTCTAAATAATTCAAGTGTATCTTTAAGTACTTTCTCAATAGCTTCAAATATCATTTCTTCAAACACTTCTTTCATTCTTATCACCTCTTATCTTTTTATATATCTCAGACAACATATCATACCAGCTATTTGTCCATCCAAATACACATCCACCCCTAATATGTCTTACAATAAATTTACGCTTATATTTTATCAACTTACCTATTCTACCACATTTTGGACAGTATAGTTTGATAGTCCTTTTATTATTTTTCTGAATTTCAATCCAGTAATTTATCATATTTATCACCTCTTCTAAATCCAGCAAATACATAATGCTTACTTCTAATCTTATACAAATATATTCTACCACATTTAGAACATACAGCTAACTTAGGTGGTTCAACATATATATCATTTCCACATATACATTTTATCACTTTCATAGTATCACCTCCTAACAATTTTTTTCTTATAAAACAAAACTTGCTCAGGTTTACCATCACAAACAATATCAAAGTATATTCTATTAACATCATCACCTAACATCAATCTCAACTTAATTATCTCATTTTTACTCAATTTCAATCCATACCAAATAAGATGATATCCTTTCTTACTTGGACTTCTTCTTATTATATCTGGAAAACCTAATCCTAATTCAATTGCTTTATTTATAACCCTTTGCAAATCCGTAAACCACCAACTATCTAAATCAATTGTCAATCTCATTATTCTTCACCCCAATATCTTTTTCTCCATTCTTTCCACAAATCTTCAAACTTAATTTCTTTCTCTTTTCTTGTTCCCATTTTATGTATATTGCTCAATGTTTCCCAATCTTCATTTTTAACTAAGCTAATAATACCAAGCTTATCTGGAATAAATTTTGATTGCTCATCTGGTGGTAAATTACTCCAGTAATCTCTTGCTTTTTCTAAAAACTCTTTTTCATAATCTCTTATGTCATTTTCTAAATAAACACCAGTTGTCTTAAATAAGTTTTCAGCCCAATATCTTACAATTTCATCATAACTATATCCAACAATATACTCAACAAACTCTTTAATCCTTCTATAAAATAAACAAGCTCTATAAGTTTCACATACATCACCAGTTAGTTCATCTTCTTCAACTTGCTCACTTTCATATCCCCAATGTATTCTTTCAATACTACCTTCTCTATGAGCTAAAACTAACGATTGCATTAAACCAGTTAAAAACTCACATTCATTAACTAAATTATCAATAATATCTAAACCAAATGCTCTACCTTCTCTAACATAGTTATCAACATCTTCACCTTCATACTTAACAAAATGCCATGCTCTTACATCAGCAAATGGCTTAGGACTTTTTCTCGTAGGTGGCTCACTCTGGAAAAACATCTTAACAACTTGATACCTAACATACATATAATAATCTTTCATTTCATAAGCACTTTTCAACCATTCTCTAAACGTTCTCTTACTAATCCTATATTTCCTAATATCACTATAAGCTCTACTATACTCTCTAAAGTATATCCTATCAGCTAATTTATTATACTTTTTAAAAGGTCTAAATCCTTTTTCTCTAAACTCAATCAACTCTAAATGTTCACTTTCTCTTACTAATATCTCACCCTTATACAACCTTACTACAATCATACTAATCCCTCCTCAATCTAATTATACCTCTTTCAATAACAATCAAATTCTTTTCAGCTAATAGTCTGAGTGATTGTGCAATTTGACTATCATTGTAAGGTAAATAATGCTTAATATCACTAATATGTAAATCACCGTATTCATTCAAAATCTTAAGTATAGCATGTTCTCTAAATGTCAGTTCACAACCTTTAATACCTAAAGCATACAGTCTAATATAAATATCAAGCTCATCATAATACTTAACGTTATCTTCACCTTCCAATATACTAATAACATTAGCAATTCTAACAATATCACCATAAGCTCTTAAAACATGCCCAGCTTCAATATTAAAAGACTTAAAAACTCTAACAACATCATCAAATATAGCTTTACTAACAACTTCACTAATCTCAGTTCTAACATTAACAAATAAATCTCTAAATCTTCTAACCCTACTTAAATCTAATTTCCTTCTACCCATTATAACATCTTCAGCATCTTCATAAGTAAACCCAGCAATAATAGGATAACATCTCGAAAGTAAAGCTAAATCTTGAACTCTACGCAAATTTATTTTCATAGTTGTTATAATATAACATGCTCTAACATTAATCTTAATACTACCATCTTCAACAACTATCTTATAGAAATCACCAGTTACATTGATAGGTGATGTAACTGTAAATGCTAACTCTTTCTCTGCCCTTTGCTCTTCCATCAACGACAGTAGAACGTCTCTAACTTCTGGATTAATGTTTTGAAACTCATCAATCAAAATTGCTCTACCAGCACCTTTCAATATAACGGGTGGAACAAACTCACCACTTCTATTTATAGTTCCCAAAACACTTGCTTTAGTAAAATTAACTAATCTATACCCCAATCCCTCCTTTTCAATCTGAATACTCATTGTTGTTTTACCACTGCCATAAGGTGCAACTATAAGCAAATTTAATTGACTTCTCATTATATGATCTCTGTGAACAATACCATTAGTAGGTGCAGACAACAATGAAATTACTATCAACTTCTCTAACAAGATATCACCTCCAAATCAATTAAACCAATTTAATCAATATCAAACCTAACAACACTAATCTTATCAACATTGTAATCAATGTATATATCATCACATTCATTTACTATTTCATCAACTACAACTACAAAGTTATTGCAATCTTCGTTAGTACATGCATACAGTTTACCTTTATAACATTCGAACTCTGGCTGTCCTTTTAACCTTATGTACACTACATCAATAAACTTCATCTCACTACCACATCCACACACAATCATTATACCACCCTATTCATTATTCTTTCAATGTCTTCTCTTGTTGCCTTTCTAATAATTACACGATTGTTGTTTTTATCAACAGATACAACCACCATATCATTTGGCTCAATTCCCAACACTTTCAATTCTTCACTTATTGTTAAACTTGGATATTCAATATTCTTTTTCATCCTACTAACTTTTCTAAGCTTAACATCTCCCACCTTCACAATATCACCTCCTACTATTTTTCATCTTCATCTAAATATTCACTATAATCAAATACATCTAAAGTAGTTTGACTATGACCTAATTTACTCATATCATATTCACTAACCTTTTTCATAACTAATTTGTACAAATTAGGATGCCTTTCAGCTAACTCTTTTGTCCAATTTTTAAAACCAACACACGGCTTACACCCACATCTTTTCAAACCATATTTCTCATAAGCTGGATTAACAGGTAAATTATTATCCTTAATATACTTTTCACAATCAATATCTCTCCATAAACCAATAGGATGAGCATTTATTATCTTAAAAGGTAACTTAGCACCACTAATATGCTCACTCTCAAATATCAATCCAGATTTTGCAATCCTCGTCAATCTTGCTAAACTCTCCTCAGCAGTTATACCAGTAATCGTACAATCAATCCTCTTAGCTTTAACATATCTAACAACAGGCTCAACTTTAAGCCAATAACAACATTTAGGCTCTCCATACAAAGCTCTCTGATAATTAGGCAATCCCCACTTCTCTAATATCTTCCAAAACGTAATACCTTTTTTAGGTCTTAATTCATACAACTCCAAACCCCATTGCTTAGCTAACCAATGAACGTAATCAACTGTCTCTTTATATTCAACAGTAGTATTACAAAAATGAACCTTAAAATCTTTATCCAATTCATCAGCAACATTTTTAACAATATGTAAAACAATCAAGCTATTTTTACCACCACTAAAAGCAACACTAATATTCTTACACCTATCAAATACATCATAAACAACATCATGAGCTAACTTAACCTTATCATCATAACTCATATACTTAATCATTTTCCTAACCTCAAACACCCTATCCATTATTTCTCTTTTCCTCTTTATTGCATCCCATATACTATCATGAATCTTTTGCCATTGTCTTTTCCAAACTACCATTACTTATCACTCCCATCTAAATTAAACAACTCAGCTAACAACTCACTCAACTTAACACTACCAGCCATCCTTTTACCCCTTATTTTCAATATATCACAAACATCAAAAGTTCTCATAGCAACAACAACATCCATCTTTCTCTGCAAACTTTGCTTAAAACTTAATCTACCAGCACTATGAATAACCTTACCATCAAATGTCAATTGCCTTGTTTCAATAGGATGACAAACAACGACAACATTTTTACTATACTTCATCAAATCAGTAACAACATTAAGCATAGTATCATAAACCAAGCTATACATTTGCATAGGTAACACAATCATCTCAGGATCAATACCTTTATCATCTAAATTAACAACTCCAGTCCCAGTAGGCAAAGGATATTGTTTCTTAACCCTTATATAATTCTGCAAATAATCATGATACATCTCCATCAAACTACTCAAACTATCCAAAATAATAATATCCCATTGTCTATCAGTAATTGTGCTATACAATCTCTTCCACTCAACCCAATCACTAATATAAACCAATCTATCTCTACAAACATCTACACTATCTAACCACATCTCAGTACCTCTATAATCACAATCAACATACAAACTTTCTCCATCCTTACAAACCTTTCCAAATAAATTAAGTAAATTGTAAGTCTTACCAGTCCCTGTCTCTCCAAATATCAACATCCTAACCATAGTATCACCCCAATCTATCTGGTAATACACCACAGTCTAATATGCTACTAACAAACTCATCAAACCTATACACCTTATCATCATTCTTCATAGCACTAATTATCCAAACTAAGTAATCCAATACATCCTCGCTAATCCTAAAGTTTAACTCAAACCTCTCAACTAACTTATCCCCAATATAAAATCTAAACACTGTCTTATCCTTACTCCATTCAACAGTAAACCCATCAACCATACTCAAGTCAATTACACTTATTCTATTCCTAACCTTTACATCATAATAAATAAAAATCATAATATCACCTCACACAACATCTTTATTATCATCAACACTATCACTACGCAAATAGTCTAATGATCTCTTATACTCTTCAGCCATTATTTTTCTAAACTCACTTATTACTTTGCTAAATACACTAATATAAGCCAACATTTGCATATATCCTAAAGTACCGTTATACTTATCAACATATTTATCACAGGATTTATTGAAATCACTTAAATACTTTGTCAAAACATTAATCATATCTGCTACATCTTCAAAAACATCGTTTAAATCATACCCATCTGCAACAACCATTCTAAGCAACCTAACAGTCAAATCCTTAACAACACTGTCATACAAATTAAACAAACTTTCAAATGCCTCAAATTCGATCATATACACTATTGCTCTTTCTCTCTTACTTTTCAACTCAACTGGCTTACTCAACTTACTAACATCAACATCCATAACTATCACCTCAAATCTTTTTCTTAAACACCATACTAAGTCTACCAGCATATCCAAAATGACTAAACTCAAATCCTTTATTTTCGAAAGTTTCAATAACATTTTCTGCCATATCTTTCGTAACCTTTCCACTCATATAAACATATAAATGCAATGTACCAGCTATCCTATTATACCATAAGCCAATTTCATCAATCTGGTAATTACTTTTTAATATCTTAACCAAATCACCAAACTCCATATCTATCACCCCTATCAAATAAAAAATAAAAAATAAAAGATAAAAATTAAAAATTATCACTTATATCAAAACTTGTATCTCCAACATCACTGACTTCTTGACTTTCAAAGTTATTAATGTAATCATCCCATATTTGCTTAACAACTTTCCTTATCTCATCCATGTTCAACTTTCCAACAACTTTCAAATCCTCTATCTCCTTTCTACACTTTACAAATTGCAATTCATCTATTTTAACGACCCTTACAGGCATCCATTGCATCTTACCCTCTAACGCTTCTGGCAACCTTGAAGGTCTCTTAAAACCACTGTACTTCTCAACGAAATCAACAACATTAAGCTCCTTGAACTCAAATATATAATTACCCAACTCATTCAATGTTATCCCATTCATCCCTAATCTTCTAAACGCAAGCACCCATGCACCAAATGCACTCCATAGCTTCTTCTTATAAGGCAACTGAACACTCTGAGGTTTTATGTCCTTATCAATCGGCACAATCCCAACATGCACTCTAACACCATTAGTAAACTGTGCTTTCTCTTTCAACCTCTGACACAATGCACATCCACAATTCACTGCACTATGTACAACTACACCAATAAACGGCTCCCTAAGCCCCTTCTCCAACTCTTCCCATTCAAACTTTATCTCAATCTCCTCACTCATATTCAACCCCCTCAAACAAACTTAAACCACCTTTAGCAAAAACACACACTTCATAAGTCCATAAGACTATCGCTATAATATCTCCGAACAATGAAGTTATAGAACCTATTGCCATATTTTTACCAAGAGGATCTCCTACATATAATTCGACATCCTTAGCATCTATCTTTGTATATCTCTTAAGTTCATCAATACTCCTAACCTCTTTAACTCTACGCAAATCAACGTATGCATATAATTTGTCGTTCTCTATTTCAATACCATCCCAGTTTACATATATCACCCATGCATCATAGTCTGGACTGTAATACTGTCTCACTACTTTCAACCTCTTCTTATCACTTCCTCTATAATACTCTCCCTTTTCCCATTCCACTTTCTTATACACACACATCACCCCCTTAGGCTGGGACAGGTGCTTCACTTATCCACACCCATCCCAGCTATCTAAGGGTAAAAAATCAAAATCAAATAGGCTCAACAACAACTTTAGCACCACTTTCATCCATGTAAACCTTTTTTATCTGTCTTATCGAATGCAAATACTTTGAAACACCTATATATCTACCTTCAGTAGTATAGATTGCAAACAATATATCATGTGCTACTGTAACCTCAACAACCCCTACACCACTTTTATTATACGATCCAGCTACAACCCTATCACCAACAACCTTAACATAATCAAACATCGCAATCCCTCCAAAACTCATACTTTTCACACACAACATTAGGATCACTTATTATACGTCCAACCATGAAAC
>Ga0180300_10000511_pt1 | contig 17041 bp, 13 predicted proteins | sample GuaBasSediGuay15_FD_121798 | JGI IMG/M metagenome (GOLD analysis project Ga0180300, IMG submission 121798) | Subseafloor sediment microbial communities from Guaymas Basin, Gulf of California, Mexico - Guay15, Core 4569-2, 21-24 cm | ecosystem: Environmental > Aquatic > Marine > Hydrothermal... | reverse complement strand
TCGGGCAGCCCGGCGAAGGCTATGGCCCGGCGCGGCCATCCGCACCCACTACAGGGATCGCGCATTCCCAGGCTGATGGAAGAGGGTGAGGTGTATGTTGCAGATGAAGACGGGAGGTGCTCACAGTGAGAAACAAGACCACCAATGCTGGGAGACTATCGATAGTCCTGCTGACGATAGCGGCTTTGTCGCTGATTGTTTCTGCCTGTGCTGGTCCGTCTGCTGAGCAGGTCACCTACGTCATTGCCGACTCTACCGGTGACTGGGGCTATCCATCGCCTTATACCCACTATCCGAGGGGACCCGGTTATGTACGCACGAGTTTCCTCTTTGACACTCTTGTCTGGAAGAATGAGACGGGTTTCGTACCAGCGCTGGCCGAAGAGTGGGAATACATCGAAGCCGAGAACGCGTATACCTTCTTCCTACGAAGCGATGTGACCTGGCATGACGGCGAGAGGTTCACCGCTGACGATGTCGCCTTCACTATCAAATACGTAAAGGAACACCCCAATCCCTTCGTCACCTTGATCGGCGCCAGTGGCATCAGGAAAGTGGAGGTGCTCGACCAATACACCATTAAACTCTATCTGGAGCAGCCGTATGCCCCCTTCCTCAATGATCAGGCAGGCGCCCTGCCTATCCTACCCAAGCACATCTGGGAGAACGTGGAAGAGCCCGAGACCTTCACCGGCCCGCAGGCGGTGGTGGGAACCGGGCCTTACAAGCTCGTTGATTACAGCAAAGAGCACGGCACCTACCTCTACGAAGCCTATGATGACTACTACCTGGGCAGACCAGAGATAGACACGATCAAGTTCGTCAAGGTAAGCGAGGAGATGCTGCCTGCCGCCTTGAAGGAAGGGAGCGTAGACGCGGGTTCGATCCCACCTGAGGTAGTGGACGACATAACAGCCAGCGGCCTCACCGTGGTCCGTGCCCCATATGGTTGGAATGCCAAGCTGATGATGAACCATACCACCGAACCTCTCTCCTCCAGACAGTTCCGCCAAGCCCTGGCCTACGCCATAGACAGAGAGGAACTGGTGCAGATTACACAACGGGGTCACGCCCTGGCCGGGAGCCCAGGCATCATGCCGCCTGACAGTGAATGGTATAACCCTGACATCGTGAAGTATGACCATGACCCGGCCAGGGCCCAGCAGCTATTGCAGGAAATGGGATACGTGCTGGAGAATGGCTATTTCACCAAAGGGGGACAGGAGCTCAGGCTGGAATTGATAACCCAGGCCCGCTTCAAGGCAGTGGGGCAATTCGTTGAGCAGGAGCTGAAGGACATCGGCATCAAGGTAGACTTGTCGACACTTGAGGGGAAGACCGTTGATGCCAAGGTGCTGAACTGGCAGTTCGACCTGGCCATATACGGTCACGGTGGCTTGTATGAGCCGTCCATACTGAACAAGGTGATATTGGGGGAGGGGTTCAACAGCGCCAGGTACCAAGCCAACGAGACCTTGAACCAGTTGCTAGCAGAGCAACTCGCAGAGATGGACTATGCGCAGAGAAAGGCCCTGGTACAAGAGATCCAGGCAGTCTATGCCGAGGACGTCCCGGCCCTGACCCTGTACTACCCTGACTGGTACTGGGCACACGATGGCACCGTGGGGCTTTACTACACCCAGGGTGGTGTTGCCTCCGGCGTGCCTATCCCTTTGAACAAGATGGCTTTCGTGAAGCCTTAATGGAAGGAGGGAACAAGAGGTGCAGCCAGAAGACGGAAACCAGGCACCCTACAGGCTCTTGATTTTCACCTGCTATGGCGGGTGCGCCACGGGCGTAGCTGCCTCCAGAGCTTGCATCCGGATATGGGAAGAGAACCCGGACAACGTCAAGATCGGGTGCCTTCCCGCTGTACCAATAGCCTGGAAGCGCAACGAGATCATGAAAATGTCGCAGAAGCGGATCTTGATCGATGCCTGTGGCGTTCAGTGCGGTGCCAAGCTAGCTGAGAAGGAGGGGCTGCCTCTCGATCGCTACATGGAGCTTACATCGATGCTTGGCATCAGAAAGACAAAGCAGCTACCTTCGAGGGCGCTGGAAGACCAGGTCTACAGGGCCATCAAGAGGGAGGTGCACGGCCTGCTGGGGGAGAAGCTGACAGAGGCAGAAGCAGAACCTTCAGGAAACGGTACGAAGGGTCAGGACTTTCCTCAGATGGAACTGAGACCTTTAGGCGTGGTCAGGAACAGAATCAAGGAGCCCAGTCTCGTTGCCGAGGCCGGCGATCTGGAGTGGAGGGGAAAGATAGCCAAGGCCAGGCAGGAGCGAAACGCGATATCAGAACTGGTGATCGACAACGACCTTGCCGCCATCCTCGACGGCATAGAGGACTTCTCCCACCTCCTGGTCCTCTACTGGGCCCACCGTATTCCCCCTGAGGGCCGATCGCTCATCAAAGCTCACCCTATAGGCAGAAAAGACTTCCCACTGGTGGGCATCTTCGCTACCCGCAGCCCAGCCCGGCCCAACCCCATCTGCATGACAATCGTCTCTCTGCTGGAGCGCAAAGGGAATGTCCTCAAAGTGAAGGGGCTTGACGCCGTGGACGGCAGCCCCATCTTGGACATAAAGCCATACAACCCGAATTACGACGCCGCTGATGAGGTGAGGCTGGCTGACTGGATGACGCAGATACACCGCGAACCCGCTGAGGGATCGTTTTCGCCTACTTAGCTCGCCAAGCGCTGGGGTAACTTGAAAGACCATGTTTAGCAGACGGAACCTGGTCACCTATGCCATAGCCCTGCTGCTGGTTCTGGCGTTCAACTTCTTGCTGCCCAGAATGATGCCGGGGGACCCCCTCATGGCCATTTATGGGGAGGAGGCCCTGGTGCAGATGACTCCGGAGCTCAAGGCCAATCTGGTCGAGCGCTTTGCCCTGGACCAGCCCATGTGGCAGCAGTTCGGTGCCTACTTCGGTGCGCTCTTCAGAGGTGATCTGGGTTACTCCTACTACTACAACGCGCCGGCCTTCGAGGTGATTCTGGGCAGGCTGCCCTGGACGCTGCTGCTGGTTGGTTTGTCTCTTGTCCTGTCCACCCTGCTGGGCATAGTACTGGGCATCGAGTCAGGGTGGAGGCGAGGCAGCAAGACAGACAGAAGCATGCTGGCCGGGCTCATGGCTCTAAATGGCTTTCCCGACTTCTTCATCGGAATGGTGCTCCTGCTGGTCTTCGGAGTGACCCTGGGCATATTCCCGCTGGCCGGGGCATTGACCCCCTATTCAGGGCTGTCCGGTGGAGCACTGCTACTGGATGTGCTGAAACACCTGGCGCTTCCCCTGGCCGCCTTGACTCTGGCCCACATCGCTGGCGCCTATCTCCTCACCAGAAACACCATGATCACCGTGGTCAAAGAGCCTTACATGCTCACTGCCCGGGCCAAGGGGTTGTCACAGAGGGTGATGAAGTACCGGCACGCGGGCCGGAACTCAATGCTGCCGGTGATTACCAGGACTGGGCTGTGGCTCGGCAGAGTGGTGACCGGAGCGCTGTTCGTGGAGATAGTCTTCTCCTATCCTGGTCTGGGGTATCTTGCCTACGAAGCCCTGCTGGCCCGAGACTATCCCATCATCGAGGGAGTCCTCCTGGTGGTAGCTCTCTTCGTTCTGGTAGCCAACTTCCTGGCAGACCTGTCCTATCCCAAGCTGGACCCAAGGGTGAGCTATGCACGTTGATCTCAAGAAAGAACTGACCACGAGTGGGCGTGGCAGGCTGGGCCTGGCCGTTTTCCTGCTGATGGTGCTGATAGCCCTGTTTGCTCCTCTGCTGGCAGGCCACGACCCCGTCGATCAAAGTCGCTTTGCTTTCCAGTCTCCGTCCTTGAGTCATTGGCTGGGCACCAACCACGTGGGACAGGATATCTGGAGCCAGCTCGTCTACGGGGCCAGGACATCCCTCCTGGTGGGGCTATCAGTAGCCCTGCTGTCCACGTTGCTGAGCGCTCTGGTAGGCGCATCAGCAGCCTTGATCGGCGGACTGTACGACAGCATCATCATGAGGCTGGTGGATGCGCTTATTGTCATCCCGGTGCTTCTTGTCTTGATTCTGGTGGCTGCGTATCTACAGCCCAGCCTGTGGGTGCTGATTATCCTGCTATCGCTGCTGGGCTGGCAGGGTGGGGCCAGGATCGTGAGGGCCCAGGCACTCTCCTTGAAGGAGAGGACGCACGTATCGGCCGCCCGGTGCTTCGGAGGCAGCAGGTTGTACCTCATATGGCGCCACATTCTCCCAGACCTCAGCCCCATCCTGCTGGTCGAGTTCATCTACAGCATGAGAAGGGCTGTCTTCATGGAGGCCGGGCTGGCCTTTCTGGGTATCGCGGACCCCAACATGGTTAGCTGGGGGATGATGATGCGCGAGGCACTAGACTTCAGCTACCTTAATGTGTGGCTGTGGTGGTTACTACCTGCCGGGGCCGCCTTGTCTCTGACCATAGTCTCCGTCACTTTCGTCGGCTACACCCTCGAGCCAGCGATGGAACCTCGGCTAAGGGGTGAGGTATATGCTTAGGATCAAAGACTTGCGGGTAAGCTACGGCCGAGAGCAGGTCCTGAACGGGATAGACCTGGAGGTGAAGGCCGGAGAGTGCCTGGCTGTAATCGGCGAGTCCGGCGCTGGGAAGACCACCCTGTGCTTGAGCATAATGAGGCTGGTGGAGGGTACCTCGCACGGCCACATCTTTCTTAACGGTCTCGACCTCCTCTCACTTCCCGAGCAGTCAATGAGGGAGATCCGGTGGAGGCAGGTCTCCATGGTGTTTCAAAATGCCAACAGTGCTCTGAACCCGGTGCATACCGTCCTGGACCAGGTGATGGAGCCCATAGTAGAGCACCGCCTGGCGAGCCGGGCCGAGGCACAGCGGCGAGCGCTGCAGCTACTGGCCAATGTCGGTCTCTCCCCAGATAGGTCCTCCGCCTATCCCCATCAGCTCAGCGGTGGAGAGCAGCAGAGGGTCTTGATAGCCATGGCCCTGGCTAACAACCCCGGGCTTATCATCCTCGACGAGCCGGTATCCTCGCTGGACGCAGCATCCAGGGCCGAAATAGTGGCGCTGCTCAAGCAGATCGCCCGTGACCACACCTTCGTGGTGGTTACTCACGACCTTTCCACAGCCGCGAGGCTGGCCGACAACATAGCCACTATGTATGCCGGCCGAATTGTAGAGCTTGGCCCGGCGGCAGAGGTGCTTTCGCGACCGAGACATCCCTACACCAGAGCGTTGCTACGGGCCTACCCGAACATGACAACGGTCAAAGACCTTCAGGGGATAAAGGGAAAAATGTCCAGGCCGGTGGCTGGCTGTGCCTTCCACCCCCGCTGCACTCAGGCGATAGGAGTCTGCGCAGAAAAGACGCCGCCGCTGGTATCCAGCCAGGGGCGATACTTGGCATGCCACAGAGGTGGGATCATAACCCTGCTGGCCATCAGGAACCTGAGCAAGTCTTTTGGCTCCTTCAAGGCGGTCAGGTCAGTAAGCCTGGACATAGACGCGGGAGAGACGCTGGCCCTGGTAGGACAGAGCGGTTCGGGCAAGACCACCCTGGCCAAGACCATCATGGGGCTTCTTCAGCCGGACGAAGGGGGTGTGTACCTCGAAGGGAAGAGAGTCACCAGCAGGGCAAAGGACTTCTACAGGAAGGTCCAGATGGTATTCCAGAACCCGGGGGAATCGCTGAGCCACCGGCTGTCTGTACTGGAGCTGGTGAGAGAGCCGCTGGACGTGCAAGGAATCGGCACAAGAGAGGAGCGAGACCAGAGGGCAAAGCGCACTCTTGAGGAAGTCGAGTTGCCAGCCAGCGGCGGGTTCCTGGAGAGCTATCCACACCAGCTAAGCGGGGGCGAGATGCAGCGCGTGGCCATAGCTCGGGCTCTGGTACTGAATCCCAGTCTGCTGATCGCAGATGAGCCTACCTCTTTCCTCGACCCTGGGGTACAGGCCAAGATTCTGAAGCTGCTGCTCAACCTCCAGGAGCGGCGAGGTCTGAGTATGCTCTTTATCACGCACGACCTGTCGCTGGCCAGAAAGGTCAGCGACAGGATGGCGGTGATGTTAAGCGGCGAGATTATCGAACAGGGTCCTTCGAACAGGGTCGTCAGCTCACCCGTGCACCCCTACACCGGGAGCCTCGTCCAGACGGCTTCCGCCCTGCACTCAGAGAGCGAAGCCGGTGAAACGGTTGACCAACCAGGCGCCGAAGCCCGCTCGGGCATGACGATCGGGTGAACCTGGGGCCACGCCGCCCATTGAAGATTGCCCCGGTATAGCCGCGAACCCCTGCCTGGATGGTCCTCCACCGGGCCGATTCCCCCAACAAAGCTACCGGCTGCCGAGGTGTGTGCCGCCCCAGATGGCCAAGGCTCGGGCCAGGGAGTCCGCAGCCTCGCTCTTGGCGCCCCCCGAGAAACAGAGATGCATGTAGTTGTTCAGCACCAGTGTACCGACGCCTTCGATGGCCCCGCGGACAGCCACCAACTGAGTCATGATGCTCTCGCAGTCACGCCCTTCCTCGATCATCTTCGCCAGACCTCGGACCTGTCCTTCGATCTTCTTCAAACGCCTTACCAGTAGCTCCTTTGACACTTCCTCAGACACAACCTTCTCCATAGAACCGATATAGCCTCCCCTGGCATTGACATACCATACCCCCGTAGGGTATAAAGTTAACAGCCAGTTACAACCCGGTGTAATTCTACCACTTATGAGCCACGTGCGTCAGTTCTGAACGATACAGGAAGGGGGACAACGTATGGATCTAGGTCGAAGGGATTTTCTGAAGGCGTCAGCGGTCGGGGGCCTGGCATTGCTGACAGGCCTCGCACCAAAGAAGACGCTGGCAGGTCAGCCTGTCATTCCGTTGAGAAAGCAGATAGGTGAGATAACCACCGTCTGCCCATACTGCGGTGTAGGCTGCAATGCTATTATGTCACTCTCTGGCGGGAAGCTTGTCCACCTGGAGGGAGACCCCGACTGTCCCATCAACGAGGGGTCGCTATGCCCCAAGGGTGCCTCGCTTTTCCAGGTAGCCAACAACGAAGACCGCCTCACCAAGGTCAAACACCGGTCTCCAGGCGCCAGCGACTGGGCAGATATGAGCTGGGATGATGCTATAGCCGCAGTTGCCACCAGGATCAAGGAAACGCGTGACCGCTATTTTGACGAAACCGACGAGAGCGGCAATATCGTCAATCGCACAATGGCCATAGCTTCTCTGGGGAGCGTCTTCCCCAACACAGAAGAGGCCTACCTCATGAGCAAGATGCTGCGTGCCCTGGGCATTGTTTACATTGAGAATGAAGCTCGAATATGCGTCTCGGCCGCAGTAGCGGCTGACTCAGAAACTGTGGGCAGAGGCCCGATGTCGAACCACTGGATAGACCTTGGCAATAGTGATTGCATCATGATCATCGGGGGGAACTTCGCAGAGTCCTTCCCTGTTGCATTCAAGTGGGCCACACGGGCCAGGGAGAAGGGGGCCAAGATCATCCACGTCGACCCGCGCTTCACCCGCACGTCAGCCAAGTCTGATCTGTACGCCAGGGTGCGGCCTGGGTCTGATATCGCCTTTGTGGGCGGCATTATAAGGTACGTCACCCAGGACATGGATGCCAATCCTGAGAATTACAACATGGAATACGTGAAGGAATATACCAACGCCGCCTATCTCGTCGATCCCGCCTTTGCTGGTCCAGCCGATACAGAGACAGGACTGTTCTCCGACAAGTCCACCTGGGCATGGCAGAAAGATGGCAGTGGAAACATACTGAAAGACACGACCCTCAGTGATCCGAACTGTGTTTTTCAGCTTCTTAAGAAGCACTTCGCCCGGTACACGGACGACAAGGTGGTAGAGATCACTGGCACGGACAAGGATACCTTCCAGGAGATCTGCCGGACCTTCGCTGCTACTGGCCAGGTCGGCAAAGCGGGGGCTATTGTCTTCTCCTCCAGCGCCTGTCAGCACAGCACCGGCACACAGCTCGTTCGGGGCCTGGGCATATTGCAGCTACTTCTGGGCAATATGGGAGTGGCTGGTGGTGGGCTGAATGGAATCACCGGAGCCGTAAATGGGCTCGGCTGCACACTGCAAGGGTTGGTCAACCATTGGGGCCCAGGAGCCGGGAGTCTGCGACCGCCCCAAGCCAGCGAACCGGACTTCGCCGACTACGGTGGAAACAAGGCCCGATTCGCCAGCCTGCTAAAGGCATGGTACCGTGACACGGACCACCATACCAGCTACCGCTACTATCCCAGAAGGGATGGCGATTACTCCTGGCAGCCGCTGTTCAAGGCCATAGACGACGGGATTATCAAGGGACTTATCTGTTGGGGGATCAATCCAGCAGTGAGTGGGCCCAACAGCGCAGAGGCTCGCCGGATCCTGAGAAAGCTGGAATGGATGGTGGTGATTGACCTTTGGGAAACAGAGACAGCGAGCGTGTGGCAATTGGGCGACTGCGATACCGAGGTATTCCTGTTGCCAGCGGCACACTCGGTGGAGAAGGAGGGCAGCGTTTGCAACAGCGGCCGCTGGAACCAGTGGCGCTACAAGGGAGCTGATCCTCCAGGTGAGGCCAAGAGCGACCTGTGGATAGTATACAACCTCATGCGCAAGATAAAGACTCTCTATATGGGCCAGACGACCAAGAATGCAGCGGCCATCACCGAATTGACCTGGGACTATGCAGGGTACAACACTGATCCACCTGACGTGCACGAGGTAGCCAAGGAAATGAATGGCTACGATCTCAGTACAGGCAAGCTCCTGACAAGCCCTGGCGCCCTCAAGGACGATGGCACCACCAGTTGCGGCAACTGGCTCTGGTGTGGAATGTACACCGAGGATGGAAACATGATGGCGCGGCGGGATGCCACTGACTACTCACTGATTGGCCTGTTTCCGAATTGGGGCAAAGCCTGGCCGCTGAACCGGCGCATCATGTACAATCGTGCCTCAGTCAACCTGGCAGGCGAACCCTGGGACCAGGCACGTCCGGTCATCTCACTGGACGGCACCTTTATGGGCGATGTCCCTGATGGCAGCACCAAGTCCATCAACGACGGCGGCGGATACCCCTTTGTCATGAAGCCTGAGGGACGGGGCTATCTCTTCGGCCCGGGACGGCCTGACGGCCCATTCCCGGAACACTATGAACCTTGGGAGAGCCCCGTATCCAATCCAATGTCACCTCAACAGAACAATCCGGCCATCAAGAGCTGGGAGACAGGCGAGAGAGGCACTCCCGATGCCGGCTATGAGATTGTGGCCACAACGAGCCGCCTGGTGGAGCATCTCCACACCGGGGCGATAACCAGGCGCTTACCGTGGCTGGTGGAGCTTCAGCCCAGCATGTTTGTCGAGATGAGTCCGCAGCTAGCGGAGAAGATGGCGATCTCCAGCGGTGACGAGGTTGTTGTGGAGTCAACTCGTGGTACCGTGAGGGGGATAGCCGTCATCACCACCCGGCTCCAGCCCGTGCAGGTTGACGGCACCGCCGTGCACTACATTGTCCTGCCCTGGAACTGGGGATACAAGGGCCTGTCCACAGGCGATAGCGCTAACCTGCTGACACCACGCATTGGTGACCCGAATACAGGCATCCCTGAGTTCAGAAGTTTCCTCTGCAAGGTGAGAAAGGCGTAGAAACTAAGCAAAGAAAGACGCACGAAATAGAGCATGGTAGTCAAAATCCCTTCGACTTGCCCCCGGGGGCTGCATAATTCGCGTGCGGCCCTCGGGGGCCTTTATTATGCGGCTACCTGAGTGCAATGGTGACGTGAGCGATGGCCCAGGCTACGGTTCCGGCGCTCCGGGTCTGAAGAATACGTCACTCGCAGACCAGAGCCAGCACGGCTTTCAAAACAGGAGGTGACAGCTTGCACGCTACGATTCAGAAGGACATTGAGGAGATCATTGGCTACTTCAAGGCGGGTGAGAAGGTGTTCATAGTCGGCTGTGACAACTGTGCAGCCAAGTGCCATTCGGGGGGAATACCCGAAACACAAGAGATGGCCAACCGTCTTCAGAAGAGAGGTATCAATGTAATCGGTTGGTGTGTGCCCCAGCCCCCCGGGGTCTCGCTCTGCAAACTCTCAAACACGAAGAAGGTGCTTCAAGAGCAATACGGAGACCAGATCAAGGAGGCAGACTCTTTTCTGGTACTGGCATGTGGCCAGGGATTTCACACCGTGCTGGACGCTACCGAAGGCGCCATGGTCCATCCCGGCTGCGACACTATTTTCGGCGGGGAGACGGTCTCAGACAACTTCATCACTGAGTACTGCTCACTGTGTGGCGAGTGCATTGTCGATTTCGCCGGTGGTTTGTGCCCTGTTACCCTCTGCGCCAAGAGCCTGCTCAACGGACCCTGTGGAGGAGCCAAAGATGGGAAGTGCGAGGTAGACAGGAACCGGGACTGCGGGTGGCAACTTATCTACGACCGACTCAGGGCCCTGGGAAGGCTCGACCAGATGGAAGCGTATATGCCGCCCAAGAGGTACTCGAAATGGAGTCGGCCTCGCAGCCTTACCCTCGGTGACGGCGAGGCAACGTTCAGTTCGCTGGCTGGCAGCCATACGGTTGTTAACCACGACTAGACTTCGGTCAACTTCGGAAAGGAGTTCGTGCATGAGTAAGCTACGGCAGGCGCTTGAAAGCGGCAAGTTTGTGATAACTGGAGAGGTTGGACCGCCTAAAGGCGTCGATCTGGGAGCATGCCTGCACCATGCAAGGGAATTGCGCGACAAGGTGGTTGCCATCAACGTGACAGACCTGCAAAGTGCCGTGATGCGCATCGGCTCGATGGTGGTCTGCGCCAAGCTGGTCGAGCAAGGCCTGGAGCCGGTCTACCAGCTTACCTGCCGTGACCGGAATCGACTGGCGCTTCAATCGGACCTGCTCAGCGCTTGGGCCTTCGGCATCAAGAATGTACTGTGCCTCACGGGCGACCACCCAGCCCTGGGCGACCACAGCGATGCCAGACCCGTCTACGACCTTGATTCGGTGCAACTGCTCAAGGCTGCCAGCACCTTGAATAACGGGCACGACATGGCTGGCCACGAGCTGGAAGGGAAGCCTGACTTCTTCCTGGGGGCTGTGGTGACCCCGGCGGCCGACCCGCTGGAGCCACAGAAAATCAAGATGAAGAAGAAGATCGAGGCCGGAGCCAGATTCTTCCAGACACAGGCCATATATGAGCCGGAGCGATTTGAGAAGTTCATGAACCAGGTGCAGAAGCTCGGGGTACCTGTCCTGGCCGGCATGGTCCTCATCAAGAGCCCTGCTATGGCCCGGTTTATGAACGCGAACGTGGCCGGGATCAATGTTCCGGACAGCATTATCAGCGAGATGGAAGAGACCCGGAAGGAAGACCGGAAGAAGAAATCTGTGGAGATCACCGCTCGCATCATTCGGCAGGTGAAGTCGCTTTGCCAGGGGGTCCATATCATGCCCCTCGGATGGGATGAACTGGTGCCGGACGTCATAGCCGAAGCAGAGCTCAAATAGCCAGGTGGGCCGGTGGATTACGTCAAGCCGGGAAGTAGTCAGCCAGTGGTGCGCTCACCCTTCACCGAAGGGCATAGTTGAGGATGCGGCGGGGCAGCCCTTGAGCGGGCCGGTGTAGGGGGTTGCGCTTGGCGTAGAGGCGTGGAGCGCTGGCCACAATTAAGGAAGCATCCTGCCATGTGCGGCCTTTGCCATTCCTTCGGGGCCGTGTCAGTTTTTTAGCTTCCTCGAGCCGACGTTGGCCGCCACCAGGATAGCATCCCAGACAGGTGCGAAGGGCGGCGAGTAGCCCAGGTCCAGTCTGCTTACCTCGTCGACAGTCAGCCGGCTCTGGAGGGCCGTGGCGAAGACGTCTATCCGCTTGGCTACCCCGATCTTGCCCACCATCTGGGCACCAAGGAGCCGGCCCGTCTTCCTGTCCATTACTAGCTTGATGGTTATGTCTTCTGGCTCGGGATCGGGGTAGGTGTGCGCGTGGGACGGGTGTGCCACAGTCGAGGTGGCGAAATCATACCCCTCGGCGGCCGCCTCGGTGGCGCTCAAGCCCGTGCGAGCGACGGTTAGACCGAACAGCTTGGAAACCGCTGTGCCCAGGACACCCTGAAAGACTTCATTTCCGCCTGAAACATTCTCACCCGCAATCCGGCCCTGTTTGTTAGCGGTGGTACCCCGAGGAATGTACACATCTTTCCCAGTGATTATGTGCTTCTGCCCCACGCAATCGCCTGCGGCAAAAACGTCTGGATCGCTCGTCTGCATCCTTTCATCAACAACTATGGTCCCGTTGGAAGCCACCTCCAGCCCGGCTGCCCTGGCCAGAGCCGAGTTTGGTCTCGACCCAGCGGCCAGCAGTACAAGATCAGCAGGATAAGCCTTATCCCTGAGGACCACCTGCCCTGCTCTGCCATCACCAACAGGTTCAAATCCCTGGATTACCGCTTCTTTGACAAGATCGACACCATGCTGCCTGAGCTCATCCTCCACCAGGCTGGCCATATCGTCGTCAAACATCTTGAGGATATTGCTCCCCGGTCTCTTCATCACGGTTACCGCGAGACCCCTCGCCCTCAGCGCCTCAGCCATCTCCAGGCCAATCAGCCCGGCGCCAACTATCACAGCCGCCTTGGGCCTTGCTTGCTTTATAAAATCCTTCAGAATCACGCCGTCTTCGGCGGTCCGGATGACGAATACGTTCCTCAGGTCAACCCCGGGCACCTCCGGCCGTACAGGAGACGCCCCCGTGCATATGGCCAGCTTGTCGTAGCCCAGCGTCACCTCCTCGCCCTTTTCCAGATTTCGAGCCACGACCACCTTGTTGCTCGTGTCTATCCGGCTTACCTCGTGCCGTGTCAGGACTTCGATCCCCCGCTTCTGTCTGAAGAAGTCTGCATCATGCACGACCAGGCCCTGAACGTCCTTGACCAAGTCCGCTACGAAATACGGCAACCCGCAGGAACCATAGGACACGAAGCTACCCCTCTCTAGAACAGTCACCTCCATGTCAGGCCGGTTCCTCTTGGCACGGCTGGCCGCACTCATCCCGGCGGCCACCCCACCTATTACCACAAGCTTTTCTCTTTCCATTGTTGCCCCCGTCTCAGTATCGTTCTGTTGTTGCGCTGCAAGCTGCCGAATGAGGCACCTCACCGTGCGCCCCGCGCATATCGCTGGCAACGGCAGAGTCCGGCAAACTGATCCTCGTACTCCCCCAGGTCTCGATCTCGGGGAGTGGCCCGGTCACACCCACTATGCAACCGGTGTAAGAATGCCCGCGCCTATGCTGGCCTTCAGGGACTATCCTGCCGCCTGATTATCCTGCTCAGCCAGCTTCCAGACTGGCCTGGCCGCATGCTGCGGTGTTCCCCTGAGTGTCAGTTCAAGGCTCGGCATATCGCGTCGATCCCAGTTCTCTTGAAACAACTGGTTGCACGCAATGGACTTTATCTTCCACTGGCCGTTCTCTTTGACATACTCGTCCTGGTATATGCCGCCGATCCGCTGTCCCCTGTTATTTGTTCTGTCGATGAGGTAGTTGTAGAGTCCCCACGTGCCCCTGGCTGTTGTGTCGCTGGTTATCTCAATCTCAGGGTGATGACCGTGGTGCAGTCCGATAAGAGCGTCTGTGAGGCCTAGCTTGAAGAACTCTATCGTCTTCTCCTTGCCTCTCAGGTTGATCTCACCATTGAAGTAGCTTGCTGCCACATCATCAGTGAAGCACTCAGCCATCTCATCCCACAGCTTGCCATCCAGGCAGCGGAAGTACTTGTTTCTCAACCGCCTGATAGCTTCGACGTCCTCCAGGACCCTGATCCTGGCTTCCAGCTCTTCCAACTTGGTCATGACCACCCCCTTATATTTCCTGCTATGCTTACATTCTAGCATTTGAGTGGGCGCTCCCTGCGCCACTCCCACCGTACGGCTCGTAGTCCTCAGTCAGCCCAGCCATGGTGCGGCAGAGTAGCAGCAAGCCTGTTAGCAGAAGGTCGAGTGATGGAACACCCCCTGACTGAACATGCTCCACTTCGCCTTGGCTTCCCGGCTCTGCCGGGACCTTATCCCGTGCATAGAAGCAAGAACTTCCAGAGCACTTCGATCAGCTTTCCTGCCTATCTTGACCCAAACACCTTGGTCCAGGTCGAGGCCGTCAATACTCCCCTGCTGGAAAGTAGCACGCATTCATTCCGACTGTCAACGCGTGCGCTTTGATCATTCCTCAACGGCCTCCGTCTTGCCTGTTCTTCCGGTCGACAGCGTCATGCGCGAGCTTCCCCTGCCGCTCTCCAGACAAGTGTACTCTTGCATCTGCGTTGACAAGGGTTGGACACGATCACTATCATTGCTGACACGGAGTGCGTGCAAAGGCGTGCATCCCGAGGGCGCGATGCCGGAGCGGTCGTGATCGGAAAGAAGAAAGCCCCTACTGCCGAATTGGCAGCGTTGCGCCGGCGTGTTGCTGAACTGGAGGCATCGGAGGCCTGGCGTAGCCGGGTCGAAGAGGAGCTGCGAGAATCGGAGGCCAAATACTCGACTCTGGTTGAGCAATCGGCGGACGCGGTACTCATCACTCAAGACGGCGTCCTGCAGTTCGTGAACAAGGCTGCGGAAGAGATCTACGGCTATACAGTCGAGGAATTGACAGGCATGCGCTTCTTTGGGCTGCTGGCACCCGAGTGCAGGGATGTGGTCATCCAAAGGTATGAAGCCCGCGTGGCTGGCAAAGAGGTGGCGTCTTCATACGAAACGAGAATAATGTGCAAAGACGGCATCCCAAAGGACGCTGAGGTCTCTGCAAGGCTCATACAGTACAGGGGAAGACCAGCCGTTATGGCAATCGTGCGCGATATCACCCACCGCAAGGTCGCAGAGCAGAAGATACTCCAGCGCACCAGGGAGCTGGCTGCGCTCCACAGCGTACTGATGTCAATAACCCGGACCCTTGACCTCGAGAAAGTGCTGAAGGAGATAGTGTCTCAGGTGGGAGCAGCCGTCGATTCTGCCTATACCAGCATTGTGACGGTAAACGAGGACGACAGTCTCGGGATCGGGTGTGAAGACTTTGCCCGCATCCCTCCTCCTTACGATGAAACGCGCCGACGCGAACTCATTGAGCGGATCATTGCCACAGGCGATGCCGTAATAGTCGATGACGCCGATGGCGCCGAGGACATGAAGCCTATCCCGTTGGCAACGGGTATCAAGTCCTATGCTGGCGTACCCATGAAAACGAAGGACGCCATCATTGGCGTGTTGCTGGTGCATAGCCTACAGCCAGCAGCGTTTGGCAGCAGAACAGAGCTACTGGCTGCCTTTGCCAACGAGGCAGCCATCGCTATAGAGAATGCTCGGCTCTACGACACCGTCAGCGCAGAGAGATCACACGTTGAGCAGCTACTGGGGCAGGTGCTCACCGCTCAGGAGGACGAAAGGAGAAGACTGTCACTGGACTTGCACGATACCGTGACGCAGTCGATGTACGGGGTGCTGGCTCACATTGGCGCAGCCGAGGAACTGCTTTCCAGATCAAACCTGGAGCGCTTGCGGGGAGAGCTTACCCATGCCAAGGGAGCACTGGAGCAGACGCTGGCAGACCTGCGCCGGGTAGCTGCAGGCCTTCATCCACCCATTCTGGGTAAGCGTGGGCTTGCCCAGGCTCTGCGTCAGCACGTCACCGAGTATGCTGAGAACTACAAGCATCTCTCGTGTTCTTTCCGGATGGAAGGTGTAGCTCGGCGACTGGATCCAAGCGTAGAGATCGGTGTCTATCGTATTGCCCAGGAAGCCTTGAACAACACACGTCGGCATGCCGATGCTACGAGAGTGAGTGTGCTGCTGCGCTTTCTGCCGACAGGCGTGTTCCTCAAGGTAACCGACAATGGTAAAGGATTTGACTACTCCCCCCAGACTGCGAGCGTGCCAGCAGACGGCCACCTTGGTCTGGCTGGCATGATGGAGAGAGCGGAATTGATGGGAGGGACTCTGAAGGTGGACACACGTCCTGGAGGTGGTACGCGGGTTGAGATGTCCATTCCTATCGTGGCACCTGATGGGAAGCAAGGGCGGCACAAGGCGAGCCGTGGCCTGCGTGGCCCCCAGGGTGGTTAACCTATGACCAAGATCCGCGTTCTACTGGTAGACGACCACAAGATAATGCGTCAGGGCATGCGGCATCTTCTAGAGCTGGACGAAGGCATTGAGGTTGTGGGCGAAGCAGAGACTGGCGAAGATGCGCTGGCCGAGGCCGACCTGAAGCGGCCCGATGTTGTCCTGATGGACATCAGGATACCCGGAATGGACGGGATCGAGGCCACGCGTCAGCTAAAGAGGGCGTACCCCGATATGGATGTGGTCATGCTGACCTCATATGCTGATGACTATGTACCCGAAGCGATCGAGGCTGGAGCCTCAGGCTACCTGCTCAAGAGCGTCGACTACGGCGAGTTGTCACGGGCTATCCGCGCCGTCCGCGCGGGTGAGGCCATAATCGATCGGTCCCTCGGTCGCGAACTTTTCCGCCGTTTTGCCGATTTGAGCCGGGCAAGCAAGGAGGCCGACCTTTCCGGCCGGGAGCGCGATATTCTTCGGCTCCTCGCCTCCGGCTTGAACGCGAAGGAGATAGCTGGGCAAATCTTTGTCAGTCACGCTACCGTCAAAAGGGACCTGCGCCAGATAATGAGGAAACTGAACGTCGAGAGCCGTACACATGCCATCGCCGAGGCCCATAGACGCAAGCTCATCTAGACAGGGGTTGCTCCTGGCCCGCCCTTGCACCAGGAAAGCTCAAGCGACCAGCGAAAGCTCCGCTGAGCGTGCGCTTGCGGGCTTCCCTGATATGACCAGCCTAGGAGCTTGGGTCACCAGTCGGGGGAATAGCATTGTGGCAGGTTTGGCCTCCGGAGGAAGGTGAGGAGCTGCGCTCTCACTCGATGGACCCGGGTCCGGGGGGCCCACTCAGGGTTTCGAGCCCCTCCATATCCGTTACCAAGCCATCGCCAGGGCCTCTTCCCTCCTCTTCAG
>Ga0180300_10000510_pt1 | contig 17056 bp, 18 predicted proteins | sample GuaBasSediGuay15_FD_121798 | JGI IMG/M metagenome (GOLD analysis project Ga0180300, IMG submission 121798) | Subseafloor sediment microbial communities from Guaymas Basin, Gulf of California, Mexico - Guay15, Core 4569-2, 21-24 cm | ecosystem: Environmental > Aquatic > Marine > Hydrothermal... | reverse complement strand
GAAATAAAAAGAGGAAAAGAAAAACCAGTGCGAATAGAAGTTCATATGAACAATAGCAGTGGTATATTCCAAATACAAGAACTATTACAGAGAAAACTCCGGTCATCAAATCTAGATCAATACATCGAAGTAGTGGCAAAAATAAAACCAGAAGAAAGAAGAATATTGAGAGAAGCGGAAATAAGAATTATTTGATATTATTAAGTAGTCAGGAAAGCCAGAGCTCATCATAAGAAGTACAGTCGGTAGTCCTTTCATCATCCAACTTACAACTCTCACAAACAGCTTATTAACTTAACTCGCAAAACCTTAAAATTAAAATGATCGTAAGAAGGAGAATGGGTTCAAAATGAGTAAAGATTTTACAAATCAGTTGTTAGAATTAGCACATTCACTCGGCGCAACTTTAGTTGGTATTGCAGATTTAAAACTTTTAAGTACGCTTAAAACATATCCCTCAAATTTGATGGAAAATTTTAAGTACGCCATTTCAATAGCGGTTCCGCTACCTAAAAAAGTTTTTGAGTTAATAACGGAGGAAAACCCGGGAGAATTGTATGCACATGCCTATAGAACTGCAAATATGCTGCTTGATCAAATAACTTTCCGTCTTGCTGAAAAAATAACTGAATACGGATATAACGCCCAGCCAATACCCGCGTCCATGGTTATCGACGAGAAATCCGCAATGGGACATGTATCACATAAGGCATTTGCAAGAGCTGCAGGTCTAGGCTGGATAGGTAAAAACATACTTTTAATAACGCCTGAATACGGTCCTCGAGTGCGTCTCGCAACAGTACTAACAGATATACCTTTAAGACCTGGAAAACCCCTTGAAAACAGATGCGGAAAATGTACCAAGTGTATAGATGCATGCCCTGTAAGAGCGCTTAAACCATCAAACTTTAAGGATTATCCTGTAGATCGAAATGAAGTATTTGACGTTGAAAAATGTTATAGTAGACTGAAAGAACTCAGTAAACTACCAAATATTGGAGAACAGATCTGCGGCATATGCATTAAAGTTTGCCCCGTGGGTAATAAAATAGCATAAATCCAACTTGTAAAGGTAGATTCTATGTTTTCTTCATGTTTTCTTTTTGTGCTTCAGGAATCACCCATTCTAAAGCATATTCCCTACTTCCCAAACCAAGTTTCTCTGCAACTTCCAACTGTAAAGCAGCAGAATTATGACCAAAAATCTTAGAAAACTTATCAACTCCCGGTTTCATAGCGTCTTTCTCTTCAGCAGCACTTCCAGGAATACCTGGAGCTTGATTTACAAGATCGTATGAAGCTTTATCTACAGCAACCGGATCAAAAGAAGCCAAAATTCCCTGATCAGGCACTATAATCTGATCACTAAAAGGAGCACAGTCACAGTACGGTGTAACATCAATTACAAAGTTAATATAAGCAAAATTATCCTTACCGAGATAACTTATAACTCCGAAAGCATTATCAACAAATCTAATAGTACCTTCTTCACTACTTGTCCACTTAGGCCTAAGAACCCTAGGTTCACATATGAGTCTAGAATAACAAAAACCACAGAAAATACACTTCTCAAAATCTATAACAGGCTTACCATTAACCATCGTAACCGCCTTTACTGGGCAAACCTCTACGCATCGAGCACAACCAGTACACTTAACGTCCTCACTTTCTTCAAGCTTTATTTTGCCATCTATATGAACCAAACCCTTACTAGGCTTAGCAACAAGTCCAACACCTAAGTTTTTCAACGCGCCGCCGAAACCAGCCATGTCATGCCCCTTAAAATGGCTGGCAACGATCATAAAATCTATTCCCCTGAGACCATTAGGTAAATACACTTTTGACAACCTATTACCTTTAATTTCAAATGTAAAAAAGTCAAGACCCCACTGTCCATCCAAAATAAGAATATTAGCACCCAAAGACTGAGGAGTAAATCCGTTTCTCGCAGCAACATCCAAATATCCTGTGGCAGTAGCTCTTACACCCCAAACACCGCCGCCATAACCGTGTCCACAAGTTTCAACAACAACAGGCTTACCACCAAGTTCCTTAACTTTATCGACAATTGCCCTAATGTACATCGGTCTAAGATGCCTAGTAGTTCCTAGACTTCCAAAATGCGTCTTTATTCCAACAACATCTCCTCTACCAATCTTCTTCTCCAACTCCAACTTATTCATTAAAAGTTCCAGTTTATCAAGTAAATTGTAGCCAAAACTACTTCTAATATCAGCAAAAAATACTCTTGACATGACAAACTCCCCAATACTCCATATATAACTACAAATGATCTTTCGCAACTTGCATGTGCACATTAAGTAACAGACTTGTTTCTATAAACCTTATGATTTACGTAATTAACAGATCCGATACACGGTTTAAATTAACCCTGCTTCCCTGGCAAACTCTCCGTAACCCATTTTCATAAGCTCCTTGGTACTCCTATGAAGAATAACATCAATATACTCTTCGTCCGTTGGCTCGTTGAAAAAGTTTCCAAATAACTCTGCATATTCACTTCTCTCTTTGCATTCAACAAGTTTTTCAGCTGCAGGTTCAGAAATAATTATGGTCACATCTGGATTATCTGCAACTCCTTTAGAAATTTTAATCTTGGGCCTTTCTCCACTTTCAAGTACAGTCACATAAAATTTCAACTTGGGTTCTTGAGTTTTCCAATCAACAATCTCGTAATTAAACTTACAACCCACTCTTAATCCCTTAAATATTTCAACATGCTCATTCAAATAGTCCATAAGTTTCATACCAGGGGTTACTTCCACCACTTCTACAACTTTAGGCGCAACTTCCACAACTTCGCCAACATAAGTTTCAGCTAGCAGCTCTGCCACATCTAAAATCCTTATTCCATTATTAGCTGCTTGTTTTAAATTCAATTTACAGAATGGGCAGGCAGACAAAAGTATCTTTGCACCAGTCTCTAAAGCTTCACTTATCCTGTCCTTAGCCACTTTTAATGCGAGATCTGGAAAAGTACTTTTAACACCACCCCCAGCACCGCAACAGTGGGCAAAATTCTTTATAGTTTCCATTTCAACAAGCGTTAGACCATTAACCAAACGTATAATATTTCTAGGTGCTTCATACACATTTAGATGTCTACCTAAGTGACATGGATCATGATAGGTAACCACTTCACTTTTCCTTGCTTCAAATGCAACGTTTTTATCCTTTAGGTAGTTGTCCAAGAATTCAACTAAATGAAGGGTCTCAAACCCTAATTCTCTACCAAGAATTTCAGGATAATCTTTCTTAAAGGTTCTATAACAACCAGGACAGGTGAAGATAACGGTCTTTACACCCATTTCATTAAACCTCTTAACAAGCCTCTCGGCTTGACTTCTAGCTTCATCAACGTAACCATATCTCAACAATATTGATCCGCAACACGTCTCATCTCTTAGCACTGTAAATTCTACTCCAAGCTGCTTCAATAACTTCACAGCAGCTAAAGCTATTTCCTTGGTTCTATAGGATGAAGTACACCCAATAAAATATGCAATTTCAGCTTTTTCAGGTATATTTGAAAGTTCATTTCCAAGAAAGCTCAATCTTTCTTCTTTAGGTTCTCCATAAGGGTTGTCTAACTTCTTAATGTTTTCTAAAATTGAAAGATGTTTTTCTATTCTAAATCCCTGGGAAACTAGGTCACGTCTTAAAGCTTCCATTATAGATGGTGTATCAATTCCGCCTTCAACCGCTAAACATGTTTCTCTACAGGCTCCACATGTAGTACATGTATAAGCCCACTCCAAAATCTCATCATTTACCTCTAATTTACCATTCAAAAGATTTTTGATAATAATTATTCTGCCACGAGCATCATATGCCTCATAGCCAAGTACATTCTTAACCGCACAAGGATGTGAAAGTGGAGACTTAGAAGTGGCAATTTTAACCGCTAAGCTACAGTCACCACATTTTCCACAAAGATACAGAAATTCCTCAAACTTCTTAACATTGGAAAACTCTACCTTCGCCATTTTACATCCCTCTATAACCCAAATACTAATGGATGAAGAATATTGTTCGGATCCAACGTTCTCTTTATCCTCTTCAAAAGATCAAAGAACCCGTAATGAACGCGGGGCAAAACATATTCTTCCCAGAGGAGACCGGCCCAATACGGTACACCACCAGTTTCAATAATCACCTTACGAAGATCAGACCACGTTTTCTCCAAAATATGTTTTTTCTCCGGGTTCTTTAGAAAGAGTGTTATCCAACCAGTGCAATGACACCTATCAATACCGAGGGCACTTGCAACCCAAGTTATCTCCGGATCCTTGTCGACTCCATATTTCCTGAAAATTTCATGGGCCTTCCTAACTAGTTCAGGAAACATTGCAATAGGCCTTAAATGACATGTATTGTACCAGTATCCCTCTTCAAACAATGGTTGGACTACGTTAAACATTTCACCCCAATGAAGCCTGGAGAAGAAAGTTCCAATAAAGAATCCACCGCATTCCCGAACAATTCTCTCTACAAGTTTCTTTTTAGCCTCAGCAATTTCCTCACTAGCCTCTTCTATAATAATAGCAAGAACAGACTCAACCTCTGGATATTTCTCTGCCAATTGGGGGGCATAGCTCGAAACAGTGTGCCTATCAGCCATTAAAACAAGTTCCTCAGCAAGCTTCCTCTTTTGAATCTCGTACATAGCCTTAGAAGCTGCCTCAACACTATTAAAACCAAAGTCGCCGAAAACTCTACCTTCGGGAAGTGGATAAATCTTAAGAGTTGCCTCAGTTTTTACGCCTAAAATCCCGTGATCACCTATGAAAAGACCTGTAAGATCATTAAATGTGGCGTATCTAGCAAATTTTTTAGCTAAAGGATTCCATCCACTTCCAGTCCTCAAAATTTCACCAGTTGGCAAAACAACTTCCAAACTGACTACACTATCACCGCTACTACCCCATTTAGCACTACCACAACCCACACTATTAGAAGATAGAGATCCACCAACTGTACCAGCGTTTCCTCCAAAGGGCCCTCTAAACCCTACTTTATAACCCAATTTACTCAATTTATAAATTAGCTCAGCCCATCTTAAACCAGCTTGGACAGTAACAGTTTGAGAATCTTCATCAACTTCAACAATGTTATCCATCCGTGTGAGATCTAAAACAATAGCATTAGGCACACGAGGTAAACAGGCGCCACAAATACCGCTTCGGCCACCGGCAGGAACCACAGGTACCAAATATTCATTAGCCAACCTCAATATTTGGGAAACCTCTAAAGTCTCCGCTGGGCGAACAATTAAACCGGGTATCCTGGCATGAAAAGGCGAAGCATCCTCACTATAACTTAACCTTATTATTTTACTTAAACTAACATTTTCAGATCCGACAATACTTTCTATTTCCTCAACAATAGGTTCTATTGTGCCTTCACTCATTTTAAACACCCATTTAAGCTATGTGAACATATTTTTTGTTAGTAAGATGTAAAACCATATATTCAGCTCCACCTATTCCTGAATCTTTAATTCCGCCAAACATCATACTTACATCAAAATACTGTGGATCCTCATTAATTATTACAGAACTAACCTCTAATCGCTTAGCTACCTCCATGGCAACATTCATATCACCAGAGTAAACACCTGCCCTTAACCCATACTTACAATCATTAGCAAGTCTAATAGCTTCCTCGACGGTTGAAAACTCAACAATACTCCTTACAGGTCCAAAAGCCTCCTCACGCCACAAAAAAGGCTTCTCTTCTTCCTTTTTGCCCAAAATAAGACTCTTATCAAATTTTATAAGGGTTGGGGTAAAGAAGGGGTCTTCTCTTTTACCTTCAATTATTTTTTCTCCTCCACGTTTTTCAGCGTCCTTAACCATAAAATCAATTATATTGAGCGCGGTTGGAGAACCAATCGGACCTATATCAGTTTTATCATCAAGAGGGTTACCAACTACCAATTTACTAACTTCGTCTTTAAGAACCTCAATAAATTCTTTCGAAACATCTTCGTGAACAATAATCCTCTTAAACGAAATACACTGCTGTCCAGCGTTAGTAAATGCGCCTCTAACAATCTTTTTTGCAGCATCCTCGACATCTACATCAGACATAACAATTCCCGCATCGTTACCAGCCATCTCTAAAACAATTTTCTTCAACTTCCCTTGAATGAAGGTAGCACCGTAGAAGCTAGTCTTTGTGGATTCTAAATACTTACCAAACTGTATAAGCAAATCTTTACCGGTAGTGGTACTACCGTACAGAACAACAGCATCAATAAGAGGATTTGAAATAAATTCTTTCGCAGCTGTTATTCCATCTAAAATACCGATCTCAACTGGTATAGAATCATCCACTTCCTTGACGAGTTCTCTAAGTTTAAGAGCAACCAAGGGAGTTTTTGTTGAAGGTTTAAGAATCACGCTGTTTCCAGATATTAAGGATGTGCCCATCACATAGCTTGTAAGAAAAAGAGGGGCATTTCTAGGAGTTATACCTCCAACAACACCCACAGGTTCATAAATAACTTTACCTCTACCCTTAAAACTCTCAACATCTTTTTCACGAATTAAATCAGCATAGTAATCAATAACCAACATAGCTTGCGTAACTGTTCTTAACACAATTCTCCCATACTTTAATGGAATACCACCTTCCCTAGCTAAAATTTCCAAAACTTCTCTACTTTTTCTCCGTATTAATCTCCCGAGAGTTCTAAAAAATTCTATACGCTCTTCAAAACTTTTATCTGAAATATTTTTTTGTTCATCTCGTGCTTTTCTAATTTTCTTCCGTAAATCCTCTATAGAATCAATATCTAGTTCAGCAATAACCTCGCCGGTATATTTATCAGTAACTTTCAACTTTCTCTTTTTAAACGTCAAACTTACCCCTCACATGGACTACTTTCTGCTGTCTCTGCTGATTCAACTAGGATTTAAACACACATCTTATATATTTTAGCATTTAAATTTTGCACTTACATTTCACTTAAAGACGAACAGTAATATCTGGTTCAGATTGATCACATATAAATGTCTCTTACGCTAAAATTTTCGATTAAAACCAATTCAACAATGTTAGGCATTCCCAAGTAAATATTAAAACTTTTTGTTTGAAAACAGTTTAGTGTGATTTTTTCTAACAACTACCAGAATTTATATGAAGTTTTATAAACGACATATTATTCTTAGCACTAATTCAATACGATTTGTTTTAGAAACTTTATTTTTCTAAAGGTTTTTTTGCCTTTATTTTTCAATAAATTTAATTTGCAGAAAGCTTATATGAATATGGGAAGGGTTAAAGGTGACTAATCGAAAAGGAAAGATCGATTTTCTTCAAGGAAATGATGCAATCGTAGAAGGAGCAATATTAGCTGGATGTAGATTTTTTGCCGGTTACCCTATAACTCCCTCATCGGAAATAATGGAGAGTATGGCTGCAAGGCTACCACTAATAGGCGGAGTATTCGTACAGATGGAAGACGAGCTAGGCAGCATTGCAGCTGCAATTGGAGCTTCTCTCACAGGAGTAAAAGCAATGACTGCAACATCTGGACCGGGATTCAGCCTAATGCAAGAAAACATTGGACTAGCAATAATGTGCGAAGTACCAGTTGTAATAGTTAACGTAATGAGAGGAGGCCCTTCCACAGGACTACCTACAAAGGCATCACAAGCAGATATCATGCAAGCAAGATGGGGGCATCATGGAGATGGAGAAATAATAGCTTTAGCACCGTGGTCTGTCCAAGAATGCTTAGATCTGACAATAAAAGCATTTAACCTCGCCGAAGAATACCGAACACCAGTAATTGTATTAAGTGACGCCGTACTTGCACATTTAAGAGAGGTTGTTATAGTACCTGATCCGGAAGAAATTGTAATAGTTGAAAGAAAACACCCAGAAGTACCGCCAGAAGAATTCCTACCATTTAAAGCCGATGAAAGCCTAGTTCCACCAATGGCCACTCTAGGCAAAGGATACAAAGTACATTACACGGGTTTAAGTCACGACGAACGTGGGTACCCAACAGATGATCCAGAAAACTACAAAAAACTAATTGAAAGAATAACCGCTAAAATCAGAAATAATGCGGAAAAAATAACGTCTTGGGATATGAAATATATAGAAGACGCTGAGATGATACTTATTTCTTATGGAAGCTCCGCAAGGGCAGTCCTACAAGCATGTATTAACGCTAGAAAACGGGGGTACAAAGTGGGGTTTTTAAGATTAATTACAATATGGCCATTTCCAGAGAAATTAATCAAAAAAATTTCAGAGAACGTCAGTAAGATACTTGTTTTAGAGCAAAATATGGGACAGGTACTACACTTAGTTAAGGAAGCTGTTGGAAATAGAGCAGAAATCTACTTTTATTCAAAATTAGGCGGAGAACCTTTCGCTCCTAGCGAGATTCTTGAACAAATAGGGAGGATATTAAAATGAAAGTTAGCCCAATAAGAAAATATCTGAGAGAAGAAAGATTACCCACAATCTTCTGTCCTGGATGCGGACTAGGAATCATAATGAACGCAACATTAACTGCTATTGACCAACTAAAAATAGACATAAATAAAATTGTAATGGTTTCTGGAATAGGATGCTCAGGACGCATACCAGGATACATTAAAGTAGATTCACTTCACACAACGCATGGACGCGCAATAGCCTACGCCACAGGAATAAAATTAGCCAATCCAGAACTCAATGTAATAGTATTCACAGGAGATGGCGACACAGGAGCAATAGGAATAGGTCACTTCATCCATGCAGCGAGAAGAAACATAGATATAAAAGTCATTTGCGTAAACAATCTAAATTATGCTTTAACAGGCGGGCAATTCTCGCCAACAACACCAAAAGGAGCTTGGACATACACTTCACCCTATGGAAACATAGAAGGATTCTTCGACCTATGTGAACTAGCAGTAGCAGCAGGAGCATCCTATGTAGCCAGATGGACTGTTCGAGAAGTTTACAATTTAATTAACAGCATGAAAAAGGCACTAAAAAAGAAGGGATTCTGTTTTATAGAGGTCGTATCACCATGCCCAACTAATTTTGGTCGAAGAAACAAAATGGAAACGTCGCAAAAAATAATTAACTTCTTTAAAGAAAGAGAAATAAAGGTAAAAGATGCTAAAGGATTAAGCAGAGAAGAACTAAGAGGAAAACTAATAATAGGAGAATTCGTAGACAGGGAATTGCCGGAATTCACAGAAACCTATAAAGAATTAATACTTGTCTCGCAAAAGAAATTCAAAGAACCTGAAAAGCCAGGATTAGCATGGATTGAGTTAGAAATAAGATATTAAGGTGTTATTAAAATGGGACGAACAGAAATAATCTTCGCGGGTCTAGGCGGTCAAGGAATGATTACAGCCGGAATAATTCTAGCCAGAACGATTGCAATATATGGCAAAAAATTTGTTGCACAATCACAGAGCTATGGACCCGAGGCTAGAGGTGGATCTGCGAGAAGTGAAGTAATAGTTAGTGATGAAGAAATAATTTATCCACATGTCATAAATCCTGACATATTAGTTATAATGTCTAAAGAAGCCATGGAAAAATATCTGAATAAATTAAAACCCAATGGTATACTATTATACGACTCAAGCATCTTAGAGAGGCCGAAAAGAAAGAGTATCAACATATATGCTATTCCAGCAACAAAAATAGCATTTGAAAACTTGAACACAAAGACAGTCGCAAATATAGTTATGTTAGGAGCATTAATCCAAATAACAAAAATAATCAATAAAGAACTGGTTGAAAAAACAATAAAAGAAGTTTTTCCAGAAAAGTTCTGGGAAGTAGATATAAAAGCGTTAAACATAGGAGTAGAATTCGCTAAAAAATTTACTGGGTCTTCTCAAGAAGTTTCTCAGCAACAAAAGTAAACACATCAAAAACATTCTCTCCAGTTTTCGCACTAGTTTCAAAATACGGTATATTAAGCCACTTTGTAATCATTTCTCCAGCTTGTGGCGGAACTAGTCTTTTATCTTCTAGATCTATTTTGTTACCAACAAGAACTAAAAATCCTCCTCCGCTATGCTTGTAGAAAGCTTCTATCCACCTGTTAATTAAGAGAAAGGTTTCTGGGCGAGTAACATCGAAAACCAACACTCCCGCGGAAGCTCCTTTAAAATAATACTTCCTCATTATCTCAAAGCGTTCCTGACCTGAAAGATCCCAAATCTGCAAAGTGACCTCCATATCACCAATTTTTACCTTTTTAACCGCAAAGTCAGCACCCAAAGTCGGTTTGTATTCTTCTGTGAATCTATTTTGACAAAATCTTATTATTAAACTAGTTTTTCCGACGCCGCCTTCACCAGCCATGCAAACCTTAAATAGAAATCTCTTCAAAACAATCGCTCCTACTAGGTGCTAACATATAACTTCGATTCTTGTTACTTATAAAGATTTACAACTAACAATTGAAAAAAGGTCATCGGTTTACAAAAGTTAAGCCATCTTAAAAATTTAAAAGCCCATTTAAAGAGTTGTCGATGACAACTTTCTCTAATTTAACATTAAAACAGCTAATATGTAACAAAAGTCAATGTGTCTCAAAAACTAATTTCGACAATAACCTAGTAATTGTAATAATGAATGCTAAAATAAAAAAGATTTTAGAGGCCTATAACACCCTACATCCATATATTTCTACTTCTTTACTCTTGGTATGTAGCCTCTGACATATCATTACTTAAGTTAACCTTTGTAATTTCTCTTGAAATCGTTTTATAATTTCCATTTTTCCCTATTTGTAGTTTCATATGTCCCTTAAAAAGTACTGTGTAAGCATTTGTAATTTTTACAATGTCACCTACGTGAAAATCGTTGACCTGTTCGTTCCAAAGCGTCATTTTTATAATCCCGCTTTCGTCACCAACAGTTATGTCGCAAACTCTCAAATGTCTTCTGGAACGCTGAGAGTAAAATTCTCTAGCTTCACTTCTTTCTAAAACTTTAACAACGAGATTAACATTTCTGGATTCCGGTGTCAATTGTGATATTTTTACATCAGTGGATTCCTGCATGTTTCAAACCAGCTATAACTCGTACAAAAGAAGTTATCTTCTTCTCTTTCCTTCTTTTCTTTCTCTCTTCCAGCCACTATAGCCTCTACCTCTGTCGCTAAATCTTCTTCTGGGCTGAGAAAATTCCCTTAAACTCATGTTGTTTTCTTCGTTTACTTCAAAATCTTCCTCGTCGATTTTTTCAAAAGTGCCATATCTACCGACATTAAAACGCATTGTTCCTCTGAAAAGAGAAACATAACCATTACTTATTTTCAAAATGTCACCTACAGATATATCGTCGATATGCTTGTCCCATAACGTCATAAGTATTGTTCCCGTTTCATCACCAACAGTTGCTTCTGCAACTCTATGGCTACTACCATCTCTACTACTTGTAACTTCTCTGACATCTCCTTTTTCGATGACTTTCACTTTTAAATTTACTCTACGGCTACGTGGGGAAAGATCTGAGACTTTCACAAATTTTGGACTAGTTTCCAAACTTTATTACCTCTTTCTTGCGTATTACCCCGCTCCTCCAAGCCAAAAATTAGTCAGAGGGCGAAGCAACTATACATACGGAACATTACTTATAAAGTTTTCCATGAAAATTCGAACCGTGCTGCGAGGCGGTAAAGACTTAAATACCTGTAATTTATCTGAATAATTGTGGAGTATCTAATTTTGACCCATGAAATAAGTATTAATGTGCTGTTATAACAAATTTCTTATCTTCGAATTATTATTGTTTGCATTTCATCAAGAAGTTCAACTATTTCTCTAATTTTCTTCCAATCTAAGTTAAACCGCATATTAATGGCTGCAACGTCCTCTATATGTTCTGTTAAGTTCCTAACTTCTTCTTCATCTGCAAAAATGCACATAACTATTAGATGAGGTTTTTTAATCACCTTAATCACGCAACTTTTAATTCGTTTATTAACGAACTTAAATCGAAATGTTAAGTGATAGTCGAATATAATATTAGTAGCACTATTATTAAATTTTATGCTCATAAAATACTCATAGCCATAAAATAGTGAAATAATTAATAAGCCACTCAAAGGAAATTTTAGCCTATAAAATCGAATTAATTTTCCTTAACACATTTAACCATGATATTTTACACTATAAAGTCAAGTAAGCTTCCTACATTAAATATTGTAACAAGCTTAAACAGATGCCATGTTTTTGCATGTTGATATCAATTATGAAATTAACTTTTTGAAAGCCGATTAAAACTGTAACTTATCGAAAAAGAAAATTCTAAGAACGTTCAGGTCTGTAAGATACTTTTTTATAGATATTTTTCAAATATTTTACAGAACATCCATGGTTGATCTAAATGTTGATTGTAAACAAGGGAAGTGGACATTACATTCTCTTAAAAAATCCATCCTATGTTTTCAAGGTCAGCACAGCTCGCAAGTACCTTAGATACAGAGACTTCTTAACGTATGGAAGTCAATTAGTTCCAGAGAGAATAGGTTCCGAAACGTGGTCATTAGCTTGGGCGTACATTAGGCAAGTTGACGATATCTTAGATGACCCTAAAATGACAGCCGATAAATGTAACGAGTTCCTTGAAAATGAAATTCAAGTCGTAATCGATTCTTTTAATAATTCCTACGAATTCAAACCTGGAGAACCTCTAAGACACCTCTGGGCCAATCAATTCATAGAAAATGTCTACAAATATTATGATGATAGAGTTCGAAAAGTTGTATGGGACCTTTACGAAAGCGCGGTATTAGATATCAAAAGGAAAAGCAAAGTTCTCACCACAAAGGAAATGAAAAAGCTTCTTTATAAAAAAGCTGTCTGCTTCTTCAAACTATACTTTCTCTTAGGAAAATTTAACTTTGGAAAATACCTTAACGACCTAGCTGAAACTCTAGGCTTAGCCTTAGGAATGCTCGACGATGCACTTGACATAATCTATGACTATAAATCCAAATACATCAACATTACAAAGGAAGAGCTAATGGAACTTGGAATCAATGTAAATCTCAGTGATAAGGATTTCATAAAACAACTTATAAAAAAAGGCTACTATAATTACAAAAGCTACCAAATAATGAGGCTTTTATTAAGAGCTCGAAAACTAGCTAGAAAAATAAGAAGTATCTACCTTAGAAATCTGATTCTCAGACTCACAGAGGTCTTTGCATCTCCAATATTGGAAGGACGTTTCCTACCGGGACAGCAATACCTATTTAAAGGCGGAAGAATTTTAAAAGCATTACTACCAGAAAACGAAATGGTAGCCTATAAAATCGGGCATCAACTAATGAAAATCGCTTTACTCTTCCCTCAAACGTTTCCAGGACTATTCAATGCCTTCTTTAAAACCAAAAGCCAAAATTAAATAGCCCGAATTCTAAAATACTCTTGTCTTCTAAAGTCTACCTGCCATTATCTTGTAATTTTTAAGTTTGTAAACTTCTACTTCAAAATTGGAGGGTCTAGATGTGGGTAAAATATCCGAGCCTGTTGAAAAACACACAGTATATCGTAAGGAAACTATAAACCTAATACCTAGTGAAAATATAATGACAAAGTCCTCTAGACATTTGCTTTGCTCCGATATTGTCCATCGATATGTAAATCTTCATCGAGTTTATGGTGGAACAAACTATAGCGATAAAATAATTGAAGAAACACGTAGAATAGCCAAAAAATCTTTAAAGCAAAATTCGCGTTTGTAGAACCGTTAAGCGGTAACATAGCGGTTTTAGCAGTTATATTAGCTTTTACAAATATAGGCGACAAAGTTATGCTGGTATCACCTGATGACGGCGGCTACCCCATAAACTTGGAAAAGCTAGGCAGGAAACCACTATATTTCTCATTCAATAAAAGAAAAATGAACATAGAAGTTGAAAAAGCAAAAGAACTTATGTTGAAAGAAAAACCAAAACTTATTATATTTGGGTAAAGCTTATTCCTATTTCCTCACCCAGTAAAAGAACTTTCAGAAGCAACTGAAAAATCGGAGCAACTATAACCTACGATGGAAGCCACGTTCTAGGCCTTATTGCTGGAGGAGTGTTCCAAGACCCCTTAAGGGAAGGAGCACAAATTCTCTTTGGCAGTACTCATAAAACTTTCCCAGGCCCTCAAGGCGGCATTATTATAGGCAGTGGTGAAGAAGAGGAGAAAAAACTCTGGGAAGTCTTAGGCTTTCCAATAGTACTTGTTGACAATCCACATCTACATAGAATAGCGGCTTTAGGTGCAGCTCTTGAAGAATATGAAAAATATGGATCCAACTATGCCAAACAAGTCGTAAAAAACGCTAAAACTCTCGCTGAAGAGTTATATAAAAATGGAGTAAGTGTTGCATATGCCGATCTAGGCTTCACTGAAAGTCACCAAATATATTTACCCGTCAATTCTCTCGAAGAAGGAAGGAAAATTTGTAGTACACTCGAGAAAGCTGGAATCATAGTTGATATAATGGTCAGACTTGGAACACAAGAAGTTACAATGATTGGGATGAAAGAAAAAGAGATGAAGAAAATAGCAAACTTCATCGTTAGTGCACTAACCAAAAGTAAACCCCTTGAAACTATTAAGGCTGAAGTAAAAGACTTTTTAACAACATTTAGGCAGAACGTTACGTAACAACGTATCCGGAGAATATAGTCAAGAATTTAATTTGCAATTTTATTTTTGTAGTTTTCATACGCTTGGCAACCTATCTTTTCTGGTAGCAATATTTCCTGAAATCCCAGACAGCATGGCGGTAAAATCCTTAAAAAGCAGATAACTTCGTTTATTTGCAGCAGTAAAATTTTAGGATACTCGATATTAGTAACATTAATTAAGGGCAAACAGAAAGATATTTTTAACCTATTAACGTGCTGATGCCTCCATATGCCGAGAAGATGTGGACGCAGGTCAAAGAAAAAGAAAAAGAAAACCAAGGAAATTAAGAAATCTGGATAATTAATCTAAGGCATATAGCTGCTAATTAGCCACATATTCTTAACTTAGGCACTTTGTTTAAATATTCTTCTTTTCCTATTTGTAAATGAGTTAAGTCGAATATAGGTAAATCGATTTGGGGGATGATAATGCCCGAATTCGTTGAAATACGAACTGAACCAGAAGAGGCAAAACCTGAATTGGACGTGTCATTCGAATTATTGGATCTAGACCTGCTTAAACCTCATGAAGAGTTAGATCCTAACGAATTGGAAGCGTTCATCGAAAGCGTGACAAGTTCCGGCATTTTTTGGAAAGCCGCCCTAGTATCCAAGGAAGGATACGTTATTTTGGACGGTCACCATAGGTGGGCTGGCCTCAAAAAATTAAATGCAAAAGTTATGCCTTGTATTCTTCTAGATTACGTAAATAACCCCGAAGTAAAAGTATATACGTGGTATCCCTTTATTGTAGGGTCGCTAAACCATCTGATAGATGTTTTAAAAAATATCAAAGAAATCGATATCATTTATGAAAGCAGTAAAGATATCATAATAGAAAAAGTTGAAAACATGGAAGCTGCCTTTGGCTTGATCCACTCAGATTCAAATAAAGACTTTATTCTAATAGTTGGAGACGAAGATCCCTATGATCTTCAAAAAATTATAATAAAACATTTAATTGATGATCAGAGAATCCAGTTGGGATATATTGATACAATTAAGGGTGCTGAAGAGCTATTAGCTCAACGTAAGGCAGTAGCCTATTTCGTTAGAAGGGCCCCTAAGAAGAAGGAAATTGTGGAACGAGCATCGAAAGGCAAGGTCTATCCACCAAAAACAACACGACATTCCCTTCCATTTGTTCCCAGGAAAATACATGTGCCTTTAGATAAGCTATTAAACCCTTAAACTTATTTTGTCGGATGTTCTTCGTTTTTCCTTAATGGCAATTTTTGCAACAAAATTTATAACTATGTTATATATCGTTGTTATATAATTATGGAGGAGTTCCCAAAGTGAAGGTAGCAGAGAGTGTTCTAGATTTAATCGGCAAAACGCCTCTCGTGAAAATCAGAAAACTCAATCCCAACAAAAATATAACAATATACGCTAAACTTGAATGGTATAATCCCATGGGATCGGTAAAGGACCGCATAGCCCTAAAAATGATTGAAAATGCTGAAAAACGAGGGGAACTAACAAAAGACAAAATAATATTAGAACCAACTTCGGGTAATACTGGCATCGGCTTAGCAATGGTTGCTGCTGTAAAGGGATATAAGTGTGTATTTGTTATGCCTGCAAGCGTAAGCATTGAAAGAATGATACTCCTCAAAACTCTAGGGGCAGATATCACCCTAACACCTCCAGAAGAAGGCATGGATGGCGCAATAAAAAAGGCTCGCGGAATGGCTAAAGATCCTAAGTACTTTATGCCTAACCAATTTGACAACCTCGATAATGCACAAGCACACTATGAGACCACTGGTCCAGAAATATGGAAACAAACAAATGGAAAAATTACCCATTTCATCGCTGGCATGGGTACTAGTGGCACACTCATGGGCGCAGGCAAATACCTAAAAGAGAAAAACCCAAAGATCCAAATCATTGGCGTTGAACCAGAACCTAACCATAAAATCCAAGGTCTTAAAAATATGAGCGAAGCTATCGTACCCAAAATATACGATGAATCCAAACTTGACAGAAAAATAGTAGTTACCACCGAGCAAGCTTATAAAACTGCTAGAGAATTAATGAGAAAAGAAGGCTTGTTTGTTGGGATGTCTTCAGGAGCAGCCATGTACGCAGCCATACAAGTGGCAAAAGAAGTTGATACAGGAGTCTTTGTTGTGATATTCCCAGATCATGGATTCAAATACCTAAGCACCCCACTCTGTATAAGCGAGGAAACACTAAAAACTCTACAAGAACTAAGTAAAGCTTTCAAAAGTTCAAAGATAGAAGTGTTTAAATCCGTAGAAGTTGTTTAAGTTGTAGTTTTTTAATAAGTTTAACATTTCCTAGTCTGCTGCTCAACTTCGAATTAATATTCTATTTCCTTTTCTTCTCTTCTTT
>Ga0180300_10000508_pt1 | contig 17088 bp, 12 predicted proteins | sample GuaBasSediGuay15_FD_121798 | JGI IMG/M metagenome (GOLD analysis project Ga0180300, IMG submission 121798) | Subseafloor sediment microbial communities from Guaymas Basin, Gulf of California, Mexico - Guay15, Core 4569-2, 21-24 cm | ecosystem: Environmental > Aquatic > Marine > Hydrothermal... | reverse complement strand
TACAAGGGCAGTTGGAAAAAATATAACAAAATTTATTGCTATAGCAATTAAAATTGTTAACATTAGATTCCTAAGCTAAAGGTTTATTTATTAAAGGTTTGTTCCTTCTCTCCGGCTAAAATTCTATATCAAATCTTAAAATATTCCTTCTTCTTATTAAAGGTTTATTTATTGAAAATTGAAAATTCATTGAAAATTGAAAAGTTATTGGTTATTTTACACATCGGTTTCGTTCATCGTTTTTTCAAGGAAAGAGCAGGGTTAAGCCGCGGTGTGGGGTTTACTTGCTTACTAAGAAGTCTCCTATAGCTAAATATTTTAAACCACTCCCCTTAAACATCTCTAAGGCATCCTTAGGGCTACAGACTATAGGCTCTCCTCTCCTATTCAAAGAAGTATTTATCACTACCGGGACTCCAGTTTTATGATAGAAATTCTCTATAACCCTATAAAATTTAGGATTTATCTCTCTTTCTACTACCTGCGGACGGCAGGTTCCATCTACATGGACTACTTCGGCAATTCTTTCTTGCCAAGAAGGATTCACCCTAAAAGCTATGGTCATAAAAGGAGCAGGGTGGGAAGTCTTTAAAATTTCTTGAGCAAACTCTTTTAAAATAGAAGGACAAAACGGCCTCCACTTTTCTCTAAACTTAATCTGGGCATTTATCTTGTCAGCAGTACCTTTAATAGTGGGATTTCCTAATATACTCCGGTTGCCTAAGGCCCGGGGCCCCCATTCCATTCTCCCCTGAAACCAGCCTACAACCTCTCCTCTATAAAGCAGCTGGGAAACTTTTTCACAAATATCTTTCTCATAACTAAACCTGAAACCATACCTTCTTATCTCCTCTTCTATTTCTCGATTAGAAAAAGCAGGTCCCAAATAAACATGAGTCATCTCCTCTACCGGCTCACCTAACTTTACTGCTAGATAAACTCCTGCCCCTAAAGAGCCTCCGGCATCGTGGGAAGCTGGCTGAACCCAAAGCCTCCTCACCAAACCTGACTCTAAAAGCTTCCTATTCAAAGCAACATTTAAAGCCACTCCTCCCGAAAAACAAAGCCTTCCTTCATGCTTTTCCAAACAACCTCTTAAGTAAACTTCAACTAGTTTTAAAGTAATCTCCTCTAATTTATCCTGAGTGGCCCTGGCTATGTGGATATAAGGTTTTGCTAAATCATCACCTTCCCGAGGCGGACCAAACTCCTCAACCATTTTTCTAGAATAAACTTTATCCTTTCTGTATCTCCTGGACCGTTCTACCCAGACATAATCATCACTACAAAAATAAGTCTTTCTTCTATCATCCCACCAGACCATATGGCTCAAGTCTATTTTTCCTGATTCCCCATAAGGAGCCATGCCCATTACCTTATATTCTCCATTACTCCTCTTAAAACCTAAATAATCAGTCATTGTAGAATAAAAATTTCCCAAAGAATCAGGAGCAATTATCTCTTTTATCTTATAGATTTTTTTATCCTGTCCATAAGCTAAGAGAGTAGAGGTTACTTCGCCTCCAGCATCCATAGACAATAAACCAGCGTTTTCTGTCCCCGAAAGATAATAACTGGAAGCTATATGGGCTATATGATGTTCTACCCATTCTATCTTTACCTTCTCTATATCAAAGCCACATTCTTTTAAAGCTGTGGCTATAAAATTTAACTGCTGCCTAAAAGATTTCCTATTGCGAAAAAACCTCTTATAAGCCCGGGAAGGCCTCTTAAAAATGGTCCGCCAGAAATACTCCCCTCTCTTCTCTCTCAAAGCTTCTAAAGACCAAGGGTAAGCTATATAATCTATATCCTGAGGAGAAAGTCCTGCTTCTTTTAAGCAGTATTTTATTGCATTTACAGGACTTTGGCCTTCAGCGTGCTTTTTACGGGTAAACCTTTCTTCTTCTGCAGCAGCTACAACTTTTCCCCCAGCTATTATGCAGGCAGAATGGTCGTGACCAAAAGGTGAAGCTATACCTAAAATATTCATAGTTTAAGCCCGATAAGCCTAATCAAAAAAGAAAGACATACCAAGGAGGAAAGAGTTAGCATCTATACCTTTATTGGGATGTTTTATACTGGCATTAGAAAGGTGGCGGTAACGATACTCAAAAGAAAAAGCTAAATTTTCTCTAAAAAACCAACTAAAGCCAACTCCTGCTGTATCTACAAAATTAAATTGGGTAGATTGTTCCCGGATATGCTGACTTATGTAGACTGGCCCTGCTCCAAATTTTATATAGGGCATAAACTTTCTGCTTAAAGGGAAAGCATACTTAAGCAGAAATCCCAAACCAGCTTCTACATTATTATCGGGAGAAGTTACCACATTTAAAAAAGGTTCCAGTTGAAACTCTAAAATACCTTTAGTCTTTATGCCTATTTTTTCTGCTAAAGGCTTTAAATCAAAACCAAAACTCAACATTAAAGGAACTACTCGGTAGTCATCCTTTTCTCTTAAATCCGCCGAAAGCCAACCTGATAAAAACTCAACTGAGCTTAAACTCTTAGCAAAGACTCTATTAAAAGGTAAAGAAATAATAACAAATAAACTGATTAAAACTAAACTCCTTCTCATAAAACCTCCCTTTTGGAAATTATATCAGAAATCTCTGTAAAGACAAACGATTATTTTATTGCCCAGGTAGAAAAAGCAGGTTAGACTAAGGAAAGGGGGAAGAAAAATTAAAATTGGTATTCAAAACCAAATCTCCAAAGTCTTCCTGGAGAACTAACCCCTTTTACTTCTTCATAATTCTCATTAAACAAATTAAAAGCCTCCCCAAAGATAGATATATTTTCAGTTAAACTATAGTCTACTTTTAAGTTAGCTATTAATCTCAAAGGCAGAGACTCAGGTTTTTCTAAAACAAGAAGAGGCTTTAAGATAATTTTTTTTAAATTAACTTGAGAGGTAAAAACTATTTTATGCCGGAGATAATTAAACAGATACTTAGAATAACTATAAGAAAACTTATTTTCTAAATCAAGATAAGTATAACTTAACCCTATTTCCTGCAAAATTCTTTCTCTGAACAAAAACCTTAAATCTGCCTCCCAACCTCTAGTCTCTCTCTTACCCACATTCTTAGCCTCCCAGGGTAAAAAATAATTATCTTTTACCCAGTCTATGCTATCATCCTGATACTTTAAAAATGCGCCTACTTTGAATCTATAAACTTCTTTTTGAAGATTCAAGGCTAATTCCCAACTCTTTGTATTTTGGACTTTTAAATCCGGATTTCCCTTATTAGCAGGTGAAAGATAAAAAAGTTCAGTAAAAGAAGGTATCCTATAAAACTTACTAAAAGAGAAATCTAAACTTAGGCCTTCTTTTAAAAAATACCCCAGACTAAAATAAATCTTTTCTAAAAAATCCCAATCCGAATAATTAATTAAAGAAAGGCTCCCTTCTAAAAGGAACCTGCCTATTTTCTGGGGGAGAAGTCTTCCTGAAAAAAGTAATCTCTCTCTTTTGTGCTCTCCTAAATTAGTTGAGTCTATCTTCTCAGTGCGCAGGCCCATATCTAAGGAGAAAACTCTTGATTTAGGGATAAACCCAAAATCTACTCCGTAAATATAAGTAGTATGATAATTAGTATAAAAGGAAGGATTATGACGGTCTAAGATGAACTTATCGAAATGCCTTCTAAAATAGGGAGTAAGCTTAAAGTTGAATCTATCTCTTTTAACTAAATAACTTAAATAAGAAAAATTCTGAGTTATATGTTCTTCTTCCTCTCTGTAGAAGGGAGAGGCATAAAATCCATCGGCTCCAAAATCTTTCTTTAAAAAAGAATAAAGAAAATTAACTTCTTGAGCCTCGTCTCTGTAAGAAGAAATCCAGCAAATATTATAGAGATTAAAATCAGTATCTTGACGACCATCACCTTTAGACTTAGCTTGGGTTAAATAAAGAGAATTCTTAACTTTATTATAAAAAAACCCTGCTGAAAAAGAATTTCCTAATAAAGAGTGTCTTCCGGAAAAAAATTTATAGTGAAGAAAATGCTCTTGGGGTTTTTTAAGCCTAAAATTTACCTCATTCGTATTAGGATTTAACTCTAAATCCTCTAAAGCCTCTTGAGGAAAAGGGAGCTCTAAAGAGAAGTGTCCAGTTTGAGGGTCATTTACTTCTACTCCTTCTATTAAAACCTTATTATCTTCAAAAATAGAACCTCTTATAGATAAATCTGTCTGGATACCAAAACTCCCCCTTTCTCTTAAATCTAAGGAAGAAAAATAATCAAGAATACTCTCCAAAGAAGTGGAAGGAAACTCACAAAGATTTTCTTCTTTAAGAAAAAAATCTCTAAAAGAGGCTTTCTTCTCTACAATTATCGGCCCTAAAGTAACCTCTGGCCAAGAAAGAAAAGGAAAGAAGAAAATAACCAAGGCAAGGAAGAATTTAACCACCATAAAAAAGATTATAGTAGAGAGTTCTAATATCGTCAACTTAAAAATAAATATAAGTTTACATTAATCCTCCCTATCGTTTTTGTTTCTGTTAACTTAATATGATAAATACAGCTCCTTCCTATTAAAACTTTACAACTTATAATACAAAAGGCAGGTTTAAGCCCAATAGACTCATATAAGTTTTCAATTCTCAATTATTAATTTCTAATTTTTAATGAATTTTTAATTATTTAATTTTTAAACTTTTCCAAGACTCCCCCAGAGATATCTATAAAACTGAGCAAATGCAAAATCTTTACCCTGCAACATCTCAGTTTCAAACAAAAATGTTGCATAAGGAAGAAAAATTTATTGAAAAATTTCTCAGTTTTTTGCTCTTATATTATAAGCACTGTTTAAGCACTGCTTTTATTGTGAATTTTACTTAGAAAAATATAACAAAATTTATTGCTATAGCAATTGAAATTGTTAACATTTGATTTTTGGACTAAAGGTTTTCTTATTTGAGGTTTTCTTATTAAAGGTTTTTCTTCTTTTTGGCTAAAATTCTCTCCTGCAAAAATTGAATTATATGGAGGTTTCTGGGCAAACCGGGGAAATTATTATAAAATTTTTCCTCTCCACAATTCTTCTAAAAATATTCTATACGGTATTATCTCTATCTTGTCATAAACTCTCTTTTCTTTTTCATTACAGACGACAATGCTTCTTTTAGGAGAATGTTCTTCTCTAAAAGCCAATAACCCCTTTAAATCATTTTTATCTATCCGACTAGCACCTTTTATTTCCAAGGCAACCTCTCCCCTTCCCAGGACAAAATCTACTTCAAGCCCTGATTTTGTTCTCCAGAAGTTTATGTCAAAATATTCTCTGCTATAAGACCTATAGGCATAAACTTCCAGAAGAATAAAATGTTCAAAAGCTTTTCCAAACTCCTCCCCTCTTTCCTCTTCCAAATGCCTCCTTCTTAAAAAACCAGCAATACCTACATCAAAAAGGTAATACTTAGCTGCTTTAGTAATTATCTGCCGAGACTGTCTCTTCCTAAAAGGCTCAATCCTTACAGCGAGTAAAGTATCTACTAAAATCTGATAGTATTCTTTTATAGTCTTGGCATCTACCCCACAATCACGGGCAATGTCAGAATAATTAGTAAGTTCCCCATGGGAATATCCAAATGCTTCCAGGAACCTTAAAAATGCAGGAATACTCCGTATTAAGCCTTCAGCCAGAATTTCTTCTTTTAGGTAATCCTCAACATAAGCTTTTTGTGACATCTTATAATTAGCTTGTAAGTAATGGTCGGGTATTAAGCCACGATTTAAAACCTGCAATAAGTTAAATTTTTTAAGCTCAGGCGTAGTAAAAGGGAACATTTCATAGTGCCAGGCCCTTCCTCCCAGTAAGTTGATGTGACTCCTCCTCAATTTTCTTGCACTAGAGCCACAGAGAATAAAACTCAACGATTTATTCTCTATAAGCCAATGAACCTCATCCAATATTTGTGGTACCTTCTGGACTTCATCGAGTATTATCGGGTTCCTTAAAAGTTCCTTGGGTTTCGCTAATAACTGCTCTCTTAACAACGAAGGTCTCTTCACCATTTCAAAAAACAAATCTGTTTTTAAGAAGTCATACACCAGACTCTTAGGAAAGCGAGCCTTTAAATAAGTGGTCTTTCCTGTCTTTCTTGGACCCCACAAAAATGCCGACTGCCGTTTAGGAAGAGTTATATCTAATATCCGTTCGATTATTTTCATCAGGAGTATCTTCCATTTTAGTTTTACCAATTAGTAGTATACTCCATAAAAGTAAAAATGTCAATATTTATTATTCCTGGGATTTCCCCATCTACCGAGCGGATTTTTAGCTAAAATTTATTCCGAAAAGTCAAAGGAAGGGCTGCCTCTTAATTACTGATTCATTGAAAGCAAGAATTCAGCGTTGGACTTAGTCTTAGACATCTTCTCAATCAAAAGCTCTATTGCTTCTATAGAGTTTAAATCATTTAAAACTTTTCTTAAAATCCAGATTCTCCTTAACTCATCAGGATGAAGTAAGAGTTCTTCTCTACGAGTATTTGAACGTTTAATATCCACTGAAGGATAAATTCTTCTCTGAAAGATATTTCTGTCTAAAGTTATCTCCATATTTCCTGTGCCTTTAAATTCCTCAAATATTACATCATCCATTCGGGAACCAGTATCTATTAAAGCTGTAGCAATTATAGTTAAAGAGCCTCCTTCTTCAACTGCTCGGGCTGCCCCAAAAAACCTCTTGGGTTTATGTAAGGCATTAGAGTCTATGCCTCCAGAAAGGATTCTTCCTGAATGGGGCTCAACCAAATTATAGGCTCGAGCTAAACGGGTAATACTATCTAAGAGAATAACCACATCTCTTTTATGTTCCACCAGCCTTTTTGCCTTCTCCAAAACCATTTCAGCTACCTGAATATGTCTGTCTGCAGGCTCATCAAAGGTAGAACTTATAACTTCACCCTTCACCATTCTCTTCATTTCAGTAACCTCTTCGGGCCGTTCATCGATAAGAAGCACTATAAGAATAACCTCGGGATGGTTAGCCATAATGGAGTTGGCTATTTTCTGAAGAAGAACAGTTTTTCCACTATAAGGAGGAGCAACTATAAGACTACGTTGACCTTTGCCAATAGGAACGAGGAGGTCTAAAATCCGGGTAGATACTTCTTCGGGCTTAGTCTCTAAGATAAACCTCTCCTTAGGATATATAGGAGTTAAGTTATCAAAAAGAACTCTTTCTTTGGCTTCTTCAGGGTCCTCAAAATTAACTGCTTCTACCTTCAAGAGAGCAAAATACTTCTCATTCTCCTTGGGCGGCCTTATCTGACCACTTACAGTGTCTCCGGTCTTAAGGGAAAATTTCCTTATCTGAGAAGGTGAAACATAAATATCATCAGGAGAAGGAAGATAATTATAATTAGGAGACCTTAAAAAACCAAAACCTTCAGATAAAACCTCCAAAACCCCTGAACCAAACATTAAACCTTCCTTTTCTGCCTGAGCTTGCAGTATCTTAAATATCAAATCTTGTTTCTTAAGACCACTTACCCCGTTAATAGCAAGCTCTTTAGCAATCTTATTAAGCTCAGAAATCTTCATCTCCTTTAAGGTTCCGATATCCATTTTACCTTCCTCCTGGTTAAAAAATTTTAAATTCTAAATAAATTCCCTAATTAAGCTTCTGAACTTTAGAAATCTCCTTTGCCAAAAGATTAGCTCTTTCTTTTAAATCCTTTAAACTGCCTGAATTGTTAATCACCCAATCAGCTTTCTTTTCCTTAATTTTTAAAGGGAGCTGGTTCTTAATAAAAAAGTTTGTCTCTCTATCTGAATAGCCTAAACTCTTTGCTCTCTGAAATTGAGCCCTTTTGGTAGAACTAACCACAACAACCTTATCAAAAAATTCTTCTAAACCTTTCTCATAAAGAAGAGGTACCTCTACTATTAAAACCTCAGCTTTCTTCTTAAGGCCTTTAATTACATTCTGCATTTCTTCTATAATAAGAGGATGGGTTAACCTTTCTAATTCTTTTAAAAGAGCAGGGTTAATAAGAATTTTCTTCAGGAGTCCTTTCTTAGAAATCTTGGTCTTATTTAAAATATTCTCTCCGAATATTTTTATTAATTTTTTCTTTAGATGGCTCTTTTTTAAAAGATTGTCGTATAATCTATCTACATCTAAAACTTTTAACCCTTTCCTTTTCAAAAACTTAGCTAAACTACTCTTACCGGTTAAAAAACCCCCAGTTAATCCTATCAAAAGCATTTTAATCTGAGGCTACAAGTGAGTTATAGAGATTAAGATAATCTTTGGCTGTCTTAGACCAAGAAAAATCTAAACTGGAAATTCTCTTCTGAATATTCTGCCAGGATTTCCTATCCTGAGAAAATAGCTTAAAAGCTCTATCTATTGCCTCAATTAAAGAAGAAGAATCATATTCATAAAAAACAAAGCCACAACCCTTTTCTTTATCCTGAGAATAATCAATCACTGTATCCTTAAGTCCTCCAATTGCCCGGACAATAGGTATCGTAGCATATTTAAAACTTATCATTTGAGAAAGACCGCAAGGCTCAAATCTTGAAGGCATAAGAAAAGCATCTACGCTAGCATAAATTTTATGGGCTAAACTCTCATCAAATTTAAGATGGAGAGAGAAACTTTGGGGAAAATTCTCAGCTAAAGAAGAAAGCTGCTGATGGTATCTTTCTTCGCCTGTACCTAAAATTACTACCTGGTAATTAGAGAGGAGTTCAGGAAGGGCTTCAGAAAGAATGTCTATACCCTTTTGCTCGGCCAACCGGGAGACCATACCTAATAAGAAAACTCCTTTATCTACTTTAAGAGAAAAATCTTTTTGAAAAGATAACTTATTTTTTATCTTCTTTTCTAAACTCTCGGGACTATATTTAAAGTAAATATGGTTATCTTTAGAAGGGTCCCAGACATTATAATCTATAGCATTTAAAATACCAGAAAGTTTAAAATTATTTTCTCTTAAAATATTTTCTAAACCACAGCCGTATTCCTTGGCCTGAATCTCTTGACTATAAGTGGGGCTTACTGTATTTACCCAGTCAGCTTTAACAATGCCGGCCTTAAGAAAGTTAAGTTGAGAATAAATCTCTAAAACCTCCTGATAATCCTGAGGAAGGTTGAGAAGTTTAAATTTATCTAAAGGGAATATTCCCTGATAAGCCAGGTTATGGATAGTAAGCAGAGTCTTAGAATTTCTAAAAAAGGGTTCATTATTCTTTAAGACTTCCAGGTATAAAGGGATAAGGGCAGTTTGCCAATCATTACAGTGTAAAATTTGAGGTTGAAATTCTATCTTTTTAAGAACCTCTAGAGATTTTCTACAGAAAAAACTAAACCTTTCTAAATTATCAGGATAATCTCCGGAAGGTGTGTTGTAAAGATAATCTCGCAGATAATAATCGTCGTTTCTTATAAATATTACCTCTATATTCTTACCAATTTTAGAAACACCGAATTCCTCATTAATAGCTTGAGGCTTTATATTTTTATAGAGAGGCATAAATACTTTCACTTCTAAGCCCACCTCTTCTAAACCCAAAGGTAAAGCTCCGGTTACATCGGCTAAGCCTCCAGTCTTAGCAAAGGGAAAAACTTCTGAAGAAAAAATAACTGCCTTCATCCTTAAGACCTCCTTACTTTTACTTAGTAGCTTCTAACCAGCTTTGACCCCAGTGAATATTTACCCTTAAAGGGACATCTAAAATAACTACCTCCTCCATTATCTTCCTTACTAAAGAAGAAACTAAGTCTAATTCTTGTCTTTGAACATCAAAAACAAGTTCATCGTGAATCTGGATTAATAGATAAGACTTAATCTGCCTTTCTTTAAATTCTTTAAAAATTTTTATCATTGCTAATTTTATAATGTCAGCAGCTGTGCCCTGAATAGGTGAATTTACTGCCTGACGAAAAGCATATTCCCGGAGAGAAGTATTAGGACTATCTATATTTTCTAAATACCTTCTCCGACCAAAAAGAGTCTTAACATACTTGTAAGTTTTAGCTTCTTCAATTACCTTCTTAATATACTCCTCAACCTTAGGATAACGCAAAAAATACTCAGAAATAAACATTTGGGCTTCCTCTAAAGAAACTCCTAATTCTTTAGATAATCCATAAGGGCTCATTCCATAAACTATCCCAAAGTTAATTCTCTTGGCAAATTCTCTTTCCTGAGGAGAAATCTCCTCAGGAGGTTTAGAAAAAAGTAAAGAAGCAGTAAATCTATGAATATCCTTATCTCTGTGGAAAGCCTGGATAAGTTGGGGATCCTGGGAAATATGAGCTAAAACCCTTAACTCTATCTGGGAATAGTCTGCGCTCAAAATTAACCCTTCTTTAAAAGAAGAGACAAAGGCTCCTCTTATCTTTTTTGCCTCTTCTCCTTTAATAGGGATATTCTGAAGATTAGGAGAAAAAGAAACTAACCTCCCGGTAGCAGTGCCTACCTGACTGAATTGAGGATAGATTCTCCCCTGTTGTTTTATTTGATTTATGAAGGGGCCTATATAAGTAGAAAGAAGTTTAGTAAGCTTTCTATATTCTAAAATCTTCTCCACTATGGGATGTTCCCTCCTCAATTTATTTAAAGAGTCTTCATTTGTAGAAAAACCAGTCTTTGTCTTCTTAACAGGTTTTAGAGAAAGTCTATTAAAGAGAACATTAGCAAGCTGTTTAGGAGAATTGAGATTAAACTTTATATTAGCTAAGCTGTAAATCTCTTTTTCTAAAAAAGTTCGTCTTTCCTTAAGAGAAGCGGATATTTCTTTAAGATAATCTAAGTTAATTTTTAGAGGGTGGCCCTCCATCCAGGCTAAAACTTCAATAAGAGGCATCTCTATGTCGGAAAAGAGGCTTTGTAAAGATTCTTCTTTGAGTCTTTCTTTAAATAAAGAATAAAGCTGAACTATAAATTGGACTCTTTGAGCTTCTCCTATTTGAAAAAAATTCTTTCCTAAAAATTCCCAGATAAGATTTTCCAAACTCAACTCTTGTAAATAAGACTTAAGAAGATATCCAGCGACCATCACATCAAAATAAGGAGGCTTAACCTTTATATTAAAAGAATTTAGCTTCAAAATAACTCTCTTTAAGTCAAAGGAAACCTTCTCTATTTGAGGATTTTCTAAAATTTCTTTAATTCTATCTATTTCTCTAAGGAGGTAAACCTCTCCCGAATAATAAATAAAGATTGAATCTTCTCCTAAATAAAATATTAACTTCTTATCCTCTTTTATTTTAAGGATAACTCCAGCAGGGAGTTCTTTTAAAAGTACTTCTTCTCTCTTGTGGGGAGACTCTACCGAGAACTCTTCAAGTAAAGATTTGAATTCCAACTCTCGACATAGCCTCTGAAGTTGAGGATAGTCAGGTTCTCCTATTTTAAGGTCTTTAATATCTAAATTTAGAGGCACATCCCTCCTCAATAAAGCTAAATCTTTACTCAAAAGCATTGCCTCCTGAGAATCTAAAATCGCCCTCTTTAAGGACTCTTTAGGAAGAGAATCTATATTCTTTAGAAGATTTTCAATAGTTTCAAAGTTTCTAATAAGAAAACTGGCATTTTTAGGACCTATCCCTTTTACTCCCGGGATATCATCTATAGAGTCTCCACAGAGAGCTAAAAAATCAGGAATATTTCTTGGCTTTACACCAAAAACCTCTATCACTTTCTCTTCGTCATATAAAATATCTTTATTAGGATTGTAGACCATAATAATTCTATCTTCTATAATCTGAAAAATATCTTTATCAGAACTAAATATTAAACACTTAAAATTAGCCTCCTTTGCTCTTTCAGCCAAGGTAGCGATTAAATCATCAGCTTCATAGCCCTCCAGTTCAGCTATAGGAATAGATAAATGTTTGATTATCTCTTTTATCCAAGGAATCTGCAGTTTAAATTCGTTAGGCACAGGTGGCCGACTAATTTTATAATCTTCAAATTTAGCTTGGCGAAAAGTTCTCCTAGAAACATCGAAACATACTCCTAAGTATTTAGGCTGAAATTCTTTTATAATTTTCCTCAAAGTGTTCAAGAATCCAAAGATTGCTCCTGTAGGAAGTCCTTTAGAATTGGCTAAACCTCTTATAGCAAAAAAAGCCCGATAAGAGAAGCTACTCCCATCTATAAGATATAAAGTAGTATCTGAAGAAAATTCTCTCTCCTTCACAGAATTTTTAAAAATAGATGGAGGGTCAAAATCCTATATTAATTTAACTTTCTTCTTCCTAAGCTACAAAATTAAGGTGGATTATCAATAGAATTTTGAATAAAGATTTCTCTGGAATTTCAGGGAAATAAAAGCGAGTGTATTATTGAAACGTCGGATGAATCTATCTAATCTCACCAACTCCTTAAAATCTCGTAATACCTCTTAGCATCTTCTAAAAGCATCTCATCTTCGGGATTTAAATCTATTACAGTTTTAAATTCCTCTTCTGCTTTTTTATATAAACCCTTCCCTAAGGCTTTAAACCCTAAGTTAAAATGAACCTTAGCCTGTTGTAATCTTATAAGACGCCTCCTCCTTTCTCTCCTCTCCTCTTCTAACTTTGGGTCTACTCCTAATTTTAAAAGATGCTTATAAGCTGTCTCTGTCCAATACTCTCCTTTTTTGCCTCGATTATATCTCTCTTTCCAGTAAAAAATAGCTTTAAGAAGATGATTCTTTTTCTCATAAAGGAATCCTAAGTTAGCATAAGGAGGAAGATAATCAGAATCTATTTCTATTGCCTTTAAATACATCTGCTCAGCTTTGTCTAAATCTCCCATTGCTTCATATACAACCCCTAAATCATTATAAGCCTCTTTATTAAGAGGGTCTATCTGGACAGCTTTTAAATAATAAGAAAGAGCTCCTTCCAAATCTCCTACTTTTTGTAGTCGATAACCTTCTTCTCGATAAATCTTAGCCTGCTCTTTAACTGGAGAAGAACTAACAGCTTCTCCCGAGAAGAAAATCAGAAAAAAAAGACTCAATATAAAATAATTCTTCATTCTTTTTATTAAATTAACATATTCTAAAATTGGTGTCAATAATATTTTATTTACCAGTTTTTGAATTCAGTAGCAGTATAAATACCTCGAGAAATAGGATCAAGTATCTGCTTAAGAAAATAGTTTAAATTGGCTATAAATTTTTTAGGAACAAATATGATATCCTCAGATTCTAAAACAATGTTCTGCTTACTTTGAGGCTTACGGATAGCTCTGGCTAAGTTTATTCTTTCAGCCTTAGGGTTAGCTAAACCACCCTTAATAACTATTACTGAAGAAGTCACAGCATCATTAGTAAACCCCCCAGCTAAAGCTATTGCTTCTAAAAGAGTACAACTTCCACTAAGAGAATAAACTCCTGGAGATCTCACCTGACCTAGGATAATTACTTTTCTTCCCCCCATCTTCTTTAAAGATATAGAAACATCAGGAAAGCGTATGTATTCCTTAAGCTTATTGGTTATTCTCCTGTCCAATTCTGAGATAGTGAGTCCGGCTGCCTGAACCTCATCAATAAGAGGAAAAGAAATCTTGCCGTCAGGTCTTACTATCACATCTTGAGTCAAATCAGGATTTTCCCAAACTGAGATAGAAAGAATATCGCCTATCCCGACAACATATTGGGGACCTTCTTGTTCTTTAACTATCTCTTCCTCTTTAATACCCCGGGGCAATTTCTCTTTTTTCTCAAGAAGCTCTAAGGCTTTTCTAAATTCCCTTTCAGCTTCCTGGCATAAACCATGCTCATAGTAGATATTTCCTACCTTATAATGCTGGCGGGCCCTCTCTTCTAAACTCTCAGCCCAGCCTAAACTGCCAATAAGTATTAAAATTAAAAATAAACAAAAAAATCTTTTATCTATTACCATTACTCAGAATCTTCTCCTGAAGAATCTGGACTCTGGATTGAACGAAGAATAACCTCAACTTTTTTTCTAAGCTCATTAAGGTTTTCTTCTGGGGAAGTTAGACTTTTTGAACTCTCTCCTTCTAGAGAAACCTTTTTTGAAGAAAGCTCTTCTCCTAAAAGTCCCGAAACTTCCCCTAATTTTTCTTGAAGAGTATTATTAAGACTGCTAACCTGCTTGAGCCTGTCTAAAATCTTCTTTTGATTTTCTTCACTAGCTTTAAAAGCTTCCTCTAAATTCTCGGCTTTAATCTTTAAGTAAGAAATTTCGTCTTTAAGGCGAGCTATCTCTTTATCTTTCTTTTCTAATTCTGAATCTTTAGTATAAAGGATATCGGAAAGCTGTTTAAGTTGGTCTTTTAAACGATTATAAAGATAACTGACGGTCTTTAACCTTTCTCTTTGAATTTTAATTCTCTCCTGGAGTTCTGCCAAATCATTCTCGTCTATTTTTGGCTGAGTTAACTTATTTTGAAGAGCATAGTATTCTTTAGACTTCTCACTCAATTGGGAAGTTAAGTTGACTATCTGTTTTTGAAGGTTTTCATTAAGAAGAGAAAGTTCTTTAATCTCCTTAGACTGCTCTTCTAATTTCTTACTTAACCCTTCTTTCCCTCTCTTAAGTTCAGAAAGCTTTTTTTCTAAATCTCTCCTTTCTCGTTCTCTTTCTTTTAATAAATCTTTAAGTTCCTCTATTCTTTCTTGCCAATGTTTAGAGGGCTTTTTTTGGCTCAACTCCTTCTGATACCTTTCTATATTCTTTCTTAGAAAGTTTCTCTCTTTCAATAAATCTCGATAATCTTTTTTAAGTTCAGCAAATTTTATCCTTAAATCTTTAATCTTTTGTCCTTCTCTTTCTGACCTTTCAGAAAGAGAAATTGAACTGGGCTGAGATAAAACCTGGCTGCTTTCTAACTGAGCTATTTTCTTCTTAGCCTCTTGAAGTTCTCCTAAGAGGCGTCTTACCTCTTTGGCATTTATATTAGCCCGATTTTGCCAGGAAATTTTCTCCTCTCTCAAAGAGTTAACCTCTTCTTTAAGAGAATTTATTTCTGCACTTAACTGATTAATCATCTCCTGAGAAGCAGAAAGAGCTTTTTTGAGTCTCTGAGGATAACTTAAACTCTCTAATTCCTTCCTTATCTTTATAAGTTCTGCCTCTTTGTCTTTTAAAGAAGACCTAAGTTCAGAAATTTCTTCATCAGCAGAGGCTACCTTACTCAATAACTTAGATTTCTCCTCCCTTAAATTCTCTAATTTTATTTGAAAATATACCCAAACTCCCCCAATTCCTAAGAGTAAAATACACCCTATAATTATAGAGAATCTCTTAAACATTTAAATCTTGCTTTTTACAATATAGACTCCTGGAGACTTACTCAAATCTATCTCCTTTATTTTACTCAGCTTCTCTCCTTGAGAATCAAAAAGCACTCTCACCCAGGGAGAAGTGGGAGTCTTAGGGTTGTGTTTAGAAACATAACCTACTTCTTTAGTATTTAACTCTACCAGAGTTCCTTTAGGATATAGACCTATCCTCTCTAAGAAGGCCCGGCCTACCTTATAACTAAAACTCTTCTTCTTAGAAAGGATTACTTTTATAGCCCCAGTAGGAGGAAGGGCTTGGCGATAGGGTCTTTTGTGGGTTAAAGCTTCATAAACATCAATAAACCCAACTATTTCAGCCAACTCTATAATTTCACTCTCTTTTAAACCCCGAGGGTACCCTGAGCCGTCAAGTCTTTCGTGTTCTTCTTCTATAGCTAATAAGACTTCTTCGTCTATATCCTGAATATTTTTTTTAAGGATACTTTTGCCTTTCTCAGGATGAGTTTTTATAGCCTGGTATTCAGAAATAGTTATTTTTCTCGGTTTATCTACTAATTCTAAAAAATAGCTCATTCCTATATCGTGGAGAAGAGAAGCTAAACCCAACTTAAAAAGAGATTCCTTTTCTAACCCTAACCACCAACCCACTTCTAAAGAAAGAATACAAACGTTTACCAAACTTAGAGAAAGATAATGGACTGAAGGGGTATAGGGAGAAAAGACAAAACTCAATAATTCCTGCTCTCCTTTTTCGGTAAAGTCTATAAAAACTTCTACTATTTTCTTGGCTTCCTCCAGCTCCGAAGAAGTAAAAGAGCCTCTAATAATTTTTTCGGCTATAGCTAAAGCCTGCTGGTAAGGCTCCTTAGCTTTAAGAAGTTCTTTCTCTGAGAAAGAAGCCTGAGTTATCACCTCTTTCTTAGAAAAACTAATTCCTTCTCCAGAAGAAGCCTTTTGGTGAGGAAAAGAGGAAAAACTTATAGAATTCTCAGATTTCTTCTCTTGAGAAGATTTTTTATCTTTGTCCTCTTCTTTAGGAATCTGGGAAAAGTCAATCATTATTTCCTTCCTCTTTAAAAGAGAAAGTTCCCTCTAAATCTTTTTCTGCCTGAAAGACTATATCTTTATCAATAACTTTAACCTGCTTAATAAATCCTGAAAGTAAGGCTAAATCACAAATATTATTTATCTGCAGAGGTATTCCCTTAGAAAAAGAATAAATCTCTTTATAAGCAGAATCAGTAAATATCTTCTTATCTTGACCGGCTACTTTCAGTCTATGTTCAATATAATTTCGGGTATTAACTTCATCTAAGGGATGAAGATGAAAACGGATAGAAAGCCTCTGCTTAAGTGAAGGTAGTTTCTCTATCTTCTCTAAAAAAGAAAGCTGACCCAATAAAAGCAGAGAAAAAAGATTAGTATCTGTCTGAAGATTAAGTAAAAGTCTTAATTCCTCTAAGAGTTCAGTCTCTTCTACTGTTTGAGCCTCATCAATGATTATTGCTAAATATAAACCTTGTTTATAGTAATTTTCTTCAACTATCTGAGAAAAAGTATGAAGAAGCTCTGGTTTACTCACTTCCTTAGGAGAAAGAAAAGAACCACTCAGCTGATAAATTATCTCTCCTATTAACTCTAAAGCATCCAAGCGGGGGTTTGATATTAGAGCAAACTTAAACTCAGTTGAAGGAAGTTCTTTTATCAAGGCTCTGGTTAAAAAAGTCTTGCCTGTGCCGTAGTCTCCAACTAAAAAAAAACCACTCTTATGCTCTCTTACCACATAAACCATCCGGGATAAAGCCTCTTTATGCTCAGGAGAGTAGTATAAAAAATCACTATCTAAAGTGTT
>Ga0180300_10000507_pt1 | contig 17100 bp, 21 predicted proteins | sample GuaBasSediGuay15_FD_121798 | JGI IMG/M metagenome (GOLD analysis project Ga0180300, IMG submission 121798) | Subseafloor sediment microbial communities from Guaymas Basin, Gulf of California, Mexico - Guay15, Core 4569-2, 21-24 cm | ecosystem: Environmental > Aquatic > Marine > Hydrothermal... | reverse complement strand
TTAATTTAAAGTAACTCTTCTTTCAATTCTATATATTAAGTTATGTTAGAATTTAAATACATGATTATAATAACTTCATTTCTGCTATTGCTACTTTTATTTATTGGCTTTCTTTTGCAGTATAAAAAACTAAGTCCATACTGGAAGAAAGTTTTTATTATTTCATTATTACTCTGTTTATCTCTCTTTGCTTTAATGCTTGTTTTAATTTTGGGAACAACTTTTAAATTAATTTATACGGCAACAAATTTATAATCACCAGGAAGTTTTGCAGTGGCTCTTTTAAATGCTTCTTTTGCTAATTTTTCATATTTTTTATCTATTTTTAATTCAAATAAAATTTCTCCTTTGTTCAATATAACTGCCCGACCTGCTGGTTTTCCAAAAGCATGCCTCATCCCAGAAAAAAATCTGTCTGCTCCAGCAACAGCGGCTTGTTTGTGCTCTCTCAAAACCTGAAAAGGATATTTTCTCAAAACAAGATAAAAATTTTGTTTTATGTTTTTTTGTAAGTAATTAGAAATTGCAACTCTTGCTGCTTCCAAAGCATTATCTCTAACCTGTAAATCAGAATTACTCACTAAATAAAAACTCATATCATATTCTTTCTTTGTTCCTGTTACAAATCTCCTTATTCTTGTTGGTGGAACTCCTTTTACATATCCTTCTCTCGGCTTTTTTCTTGATTCCCTTGTCCAGGGTCTCTTTTTTTCTCTAACGCATCTTCCAGGTCTCAGTTTTGCCATAATACTACAAAAATTTAAAAGGATAATTAAAAAATTTGTCAACAAAACAAATTATAAATGTCTTTTTTAAGTTTAATGATGTTTGTTTTTCCATAGGATTCTTTTTCTACAATTCCTCTATAAATCAGATTTTCAAGAGTTCTAAAGACTTGCACCTTTGATAAACCGGTTTCTCTTGTCAATTTTGATTGAAAACAGGAGCCATCATTTTCCAATAATTTTTTTATGATTTCTCTCTCATATTTATTGAATATCTTTAAAATTATCTCTCCATCAATTTTATTTTTATATGGAAAAAAGAAGTGATATAAAAGAGTCCCTATGAATAAACCCATTGAAGCAAGAAAAGGAATAAACAAGGGAATTGGGATTGCGCAGCCGCAGACATTTCCACTTGATATTTCTATCTGAACATAAAAAGATATTGCAGCAACAATAAAAACAAAAATTGATAAAATTAGTGTCCCGAAAATAATTTTTTTCTCCGGTTTCATAAGTTTCATATTTTGAAACAAAAATATAAATAAGGTTTCATCATTAAAATATTATGAAGAAAGCGATATTGATTTTGTTTTTGTTAATGGCAATTTTGCCAGTTTATGCTCAGGAAGATAAAACTATATGCACTTTATATTTTACTTATATAGGTTGTCCAAACTGTGCTATCACTGATCCAATTGTTTTAACTAAATGGCCGGAAAAATATCCTAATTTGGTTGTAATAGAATACATGTGGCATGGAAGCGATTGGCAAGACCCAAATTCTCAATTTTTTGAAGAATTTTCCAAAAAATACAGAACTCAAGCCGCAGTTCCAAAATTAGTCCTAAGTAAAAATTTAATTGAAACTGGAGGAATTAATGTTCCAAGAGCCGAAGAATATATTAAAACAAAAGAATCTAATCTGTGCCCTCTAATTGATAAATCAATATCATTTGCTAAACTTAATTTAGGAGAACTCAAAGGGAACCCAAAAATCTGGGCAAACGGAAGAATTTTAATTAAAGAAGGGGATGATTGGATTTTTCAATGGAATGGAGAAAAAATATCTGAAAGTCTAATTGGTAATGAGAGTATGGATAATGAATTAATAAAAAAACTGCTTTTTTCAGACAATATTTCTGAAATTCTTAAAGGAAAAAAATTTGAAATTGTAAATCCTCAAAGAGCTGAATTTTCTGGATCTGCATTTAAACCTCAGGATTTGCTGACAATAGTCCAAAAAATATATCCTTCTGATTTTCTCTCTGAATATTATGAATATGTTCCTTATGTTGAATTTGAAAATGCAATAAAAATAAATTTAAATAAAACTGAAATAGTTACTGGATCAGGAGAATATGAGGAGGAAGAAAGTAATGGAGGGGAGGGAAATAAAATTATTGAGATTCCTCTTTTTGGAAAAATAAAAACTGGGGAATCCTCTCTGCTAACCCTTACAATAATTTTTGCCTTAGCAGATGGTCTTACTAATCCTTGCGGGTTTTTTGTTTTATTCTTTCTTTTAGCAGCCTTACTTGGTTTCCCTGGAGCAAGAAAAAGAATGTTAATAGTCGGATTAATTTTTGTTTTCTTCTTTGCTCTGTATTATTTTTTATTCATGATGGTTCTGCTTATAATTGGAAGAGAACAAACAGCTATCGCAGCTTTAATTGGCGGGCTTGTATGTATTTTTGTTGGATTGTTAAATGTCAAGGACTATTTCTTTTTTAGGAAAGGAATTTCCATTTCCCTTTCAAAAGGGAAGATATCAAAACTCTCAGAGAAAATAAAAAACTTGAGCTTGGCAAAATCAATCCCAGCTTTAATAATAGGGACAACTATAATAGCAAGTTCAATTAGCTTTGTTGCAATTGGTTGTACTCTTGGAATTCCGTTTGCTTATATAACAATTTTAGGTTCAAAAGTACCTTTTTTTCAGGAACTCCTTTATGTAATTTTTTACAATTTTATCTACATTATTCCAATGTTAATTATAATTTTAATTTTTGTTATATCTCTTGGAAAAAAGACATTCAGTAAACTTTGGGTAAGAAGACTAAAACTTATCTCCGGTTTAATGATTTTGTTTTTGGGCTTTACTTTACTTCATAATTACACTCTACTAGAAAATGCTTCCTTTGTTTTTAATCTCATATTTTTTGCAATAATAATTTCAGGAATAATAATTCTCATTTCTAAAAAAATTAAATATTTTGAGGGTTGAGAATAGCAAGAGCTGAGTTAATTTAATTAATTAGCAAAGTTGTTGTAAATTATGATAAGTGAAAATCTGAGAAGAGAATTGGAAAAAAAACATTATAAATTGTTCAATCATTCCGGAGTTCAGATTTGCGAGTGGACAAAAAAAAGTTTGAGAGGAGAGGGTGTCTGCTATAAAGAAAAATTTTATGGTATTGATTGTCACAGGTGTATGCAATTTTCTCCAAGCGTTGTTTTCTGCAACCTAAGATGTTTGTTTTGCTGGTGCCCGAATGAATTATTTATTAATAAATTTCCGGAAGAAATTGATGAACCAGAAGAAATTGTAGAAAATTTAATTGAACAAAGAAAAAAATTACTCTCCGGATTTGGAGGGAGTGTTAAAAATAAAAAAAAATTTGAAGAATCTCTTGAACCAAATCACTTCGCCATTTCATTATCTGGAGAACCAACTCTTTATAAAAAGATTGTGGAATTGGTGGATTATTTAACCGAAAGGGCAAGGACTGTTTTTTTGGTAACTAATGGAACAAATCCTGATATTTTGCAAAAGTTGAAAAAAAAGAAAAATTTTCAGTTATATCTCTCATTAAGCGCTCCAGAAAAAGAAAAGTTTGAAAAAATCTGCAGACCAACCGAAAAAAATCTGTGGGATAAATTTAATAAAAGTCTGGAAATAATAAACAAATTTAAAGGGAGAAGAGTTGTTAGGTTGACATTAATTAAAGGTTTGAATGATTCTGATGAGGATTTAAAAGGTTTTTTAAAATTAATAGAAAAAGGAAATCCCGATTTTGTTGAGGTAAAATCGTACATGAGCTTGGGTTATTCAAAAAAAAGACTCGGAGATGAGAAAATGCCTGACTTTGAAGAAGTAAAAAAATTTGCCCTGAAAATTTCAAAAAAAAGCAATTATAAATATGAAGATGAGTCAAAAGATTCAAGAATTGTTTTGCTGAAAAATAAGGATTCAAAAGTTGTTAATAAATTTAATTAGTTTATAAAATTTAATTATGATTTACTTAATCTTGTCTTTATTGTATTTGATTACTTTTCTCGGAGGGCGTCTGATAGAAAAAATAAGAGTTCCATGGATATTCTCGGCTTTATTTCTTGGCTTTATATTCAGTTTATACAATCCGTTCCCAGCAATAACTTCTTCCGATACATTCAGATTTTTGGCAAGTTTGGGAATGTATTTCCTGCTTTTTATAATTGGGTTTGAAATAAATGTAAAAGAAATCAAAAAGGAAACTGGGTTCTTATTTGTTTCAACACTTTTTATAATTCTTTCAGAAGGTTTATGCGGCATGTTACTTATTCATCTGCTATTTCAACTAAACTGGTTTTTATCTTTTTTGGTTGGTCTTTCCTTTGCTACGGTAGGAGAAGCTGTTTTGCTTCCAATACTTGATGAGTTTAAAATAATAAATACAAAACTTGGTCAAAGTATTATAGGCATTGGTGTGTTGGATGACATTTTTGAGATTTTTACGCTCGTTCTTGCAATTAGCATGGTGGGAATTTCCGCTGCACATCCAACTTCAACTATTTTAATTACACTGATATCTCTCATTTTAGTTTTTGGACTAACCTATTTTCTTTCTCTTCTGAAAAAAGAAGGAAAAAAATTCAAAGTTTGTAATATAGAGACTCTGTTTCTCTTTACTATGTTTATTTTCTTCCTTTTCTTGGGAATAGGAAATTATGCAGACATAGATGCATTAGCAGCTTTGCTTGCAGGGGTTGCGGTAAAAAACTTTATTCCAGATGAAAGATTAAAATTTATAGAAAGCGAAATAAGGTCTGTTTGCTATGGGTTGTTTGCGCCTCTTTTCTTTTTCTGGGTTGGCATTACGACCAGTTTAACTTATCTATCTCAAAATTCTCTAATACTTCTTATTTTCTTTCTCGTTCCATTTATCAGCAAACTCATTCCTTCCTATTTAGTTGGAAGAAAAAAACTTGGCAGCAGAGAGTCTCTTCTTTTGGGAATTGGATTATCTGTTAGATTCAGCACAAGTATTGTAATATTAAAATTTTTATTTGAGCATCAATTAATACCTGTTAGTTTGTATTCTGTTTTAATAGCATCTACTGCGCTGTTTACTCTGCTAATACCTCTCTCTTTTGCCTGGTTGCTGCAAAGATGGAAAAGGTATATAAAATAGTTAATATTCTTCTCTGATTACCTTGTCAATTATCCAAGCAATGGTAATGCCTGCTATAAATCCGGCAAAGGTTAAGGAAAGTAATATACTCCATTCATATAAACTCAGAGGCACAACTTTGAAGTAAGATGCAAGAGGAGTGTAAAGCAACACCAATTGCAATAAAATTGATATTATTAGAGAATAAACCAAAAACTTATTTTTTAACCAATCTCTGAAACTGCAAAGTTTTTCTTCATATCTTATTACAGCTATTCGCACTAATTCATATAAAATAAATCCGGTAAATAGAGTTGTTCTGGCTTTTTCTAAACCAAGAGGCAAGATTAATAAGAAAGTTATAATGAGAACTGCTGCTTTTTCAATCCCTATGCCTCCTATGAGAGATATTAATTTTTTATTTATTATTCCTTCGCCACGCTTTTTTGGTTTTCTTTTCATAACATCTGGTCTTGCAGGATCTACAGATAAGGCCAGGGCGGGCAGACCGTCAGTAATTAAATTTATCCAAAGGATTTGAATAGGGTAAAGAGAGATAAAGGGCAAAAATAAAGTGGCGAGCAAAACCACTATTACTTCTGCTAAATTGCAGGTAAGCAGATAATCAACAAATTTTCTGATATTGTCAAAAATTCTTCTGCCTTCTTTTACAGCATTTCTTATGCTTGCAAAATTATCATCCAAAAGAACAATATCGCTGGCTTCTTTTGCTACTTCCGTTCCTTTTATACCCATTGAAATACCAACATCTGCTTTTTTTATTGCCAAGGCATCATTTACTCCATCTCCGGTCATTGCTACAGTATGTCCATCCTTCTGCAAAGCTTCTAAAATTCTAAGTTTGTGGAAAGGTGTTGTTCTGGCAAAAATATTTATTCCTTTGTTTAAAGCTGTATTCAATTCCTCTTCATCCATCTTGTCCAAATCACTGCCGGTAAGCACTCCTTCAGAATGCATTCCTATTTCTTCTGCTATTGCTTTGGCAGTAAGAGGATTGTCTCCAGTAATCATTATGATGCGTATTCCTGCAGAATAGCATTCTTCTATGGCTTCTCTAACTTCTGGTCTTGGAGGGTCAGAAAGCAGAACCAAACCTATGAATATTAAATTTTTCTCCAGAGGTTTTTTATAATCTTTATAAGCCAGAGATAGAATTCTAAATCCTTTTGAAGATAATTCTTCATTTTTCTTGAGTATGGTTTCTTTTGTTTTTTTATCCAATTTGACGATTTTTTCTCCAAGTAAGACTTTGCTGCTTTTGGTTAGGATAACTTCTAAAGCTCCTTTTGATAAAACCAATTTTTCTTTACCAAAATCGTGAACTACAGTCATCATTTCTCTCTCAGAAGAGAATGGCACTTCATCTATTCGCTTTCCTTCAGATTTAATGAAAGATGCATACTGCTTTAGAGCAATGTCTGTTTCATCTCCGATCCATTTTTCTTTTCCCTCTTCCAAAATGGTTTTTGCGTCGTTGCAGTAAAAACAAACTTTGTTCGCCAAATTTCTTGCCTTCTCACTTTCCCTTAAAAACCAAAAATTTCTCACTTTCATTTTTCCTTCTGTTAATGTTCCGGTTTTGTCTGTGCAAATTACATCTACCGAACCTACTGACTCTGTTATTGCCAAACGCCTGACCAAAGCTTTGCGTTTAACCATTTGTCTGGCACCCAAGGATAGGGCTATGGTAACAACCGCTGGTAAATCTTCTGGTATGGCGGCTACAGCTAAAGAGATTGCTATTAAACTTGCTTCCATCAAAGTGAATTTACTAAACGCCACAGCAAAGGTTACAATAATTATCAAAGTTGTAAGGCCAACTATTTTTTTTGTAAATTTTCCTATGTGTTGTTGGAAAGGGGTTTTTCCTTCTTCTATTTCCTGCATCTTTGCGGCTATTTTCCCGATTCTGGTATGCATGCCAGTAGCATGGACTTTGGCTACAGCCCTTCCGGTATATACACCACAAGAAGAGTAGATTTTGTCTCCTTTTTTCTTTTTCACTTCTTTTGATTCCCCTGTTAAAGGAGATTCATCCATCTTCAAATTGCCTTCCAATATTTCTGCATCTGCAGGCACAACATCTCCTCCTTCCACCACTATTAAATCGCCCGGAATGATTTCCGTTGCAGATATTTCCTGTTCTTTAAAATCGCGAATAACTTTTGCTTTTGGTGTGGCGAGACGTTGCAAAGCTTCAACAGCTTGTTCAGCTTTATAATCCTGCACAAAACCCGCAATGCCGGAAGCAAAAACTATTATTAAAATCAGAATGGAATCAAAATATTCTGCATGTTTTATAAAATTGATAGAAAAAGAAAGAATTGCCGCAACTATGAGAAGAAGAATTATTGGAGAAGTAAACTGGGATGCAAATAATTTAAACGGAGAAACTTTTTTTCTTCTTTCTATCTTATTTTCACCATAAATTTTTAATCGTTTTTTTGCTTCATCAGAGGAAAGACCCCTATGCATAATAGTTTAATCTTTTTAGAGTAAAACAAAACTCAACAATAAATAAAAAATGCGATGTTTATCTATGGGAGAATATTTGAAATCAATAAAAAATAAAACGAAGTATATAATAGTCACAGGCGGTGTAATGAGCGGACTTGGTAAAGGAATAACAACAGCATCTATAGGAAGACTGCTTGTGGATATGGGTTATAAAGTTATACCAATTAAGATTGACCCATATATAAACATTGATGCTGGCACTATGAATCCATTCCAGCACGGAGAAGTTTATGTTCTTAAAGATGGGACTGAAGTTGATCTTGATCTAGGCCATTATGAGCGTTTTATTGGTGTTGAGTTAACAGGAAATCATAACATCACAACTGGAAAGATTTACAGCAAAGTAATAGAGAAAGAAAGAGATGGCAATTATCTTGGAAAAACTGTGCAGATAATACCACACATAACAGATGAGATAAAATTGTGGATAAGAAAAATGGCAATGGAAAATAATGCAGAGATTTGCATTGTTGAAATAGGAGGAACTGTTGGAGACATTGAAAGCATGCCATTCCTTGAAGCAATAAGGCAGATGCATAATGAAGAAAGAGATGAAGATTTTCTCCTTATCCATGTAACACTCATTCCGCTTGATTTAGGAAAAGAACAGAAAACAAAACCAACGCAGCACAGCGTGAAGGAACTGCGAAGAATAGGTTTGCAGCCAGACATTATTGTTGGAAGATGCGCAAATAAGTTAAAAGAAGAAACAAAGAGGAAAATTTCATTATTCTGCGATGTTCCAGTTGAAGGCGTCATAAGTGCAGAAGATGCAAAAGACATCTACGAAGTTCCTTTAATGTTTAAGGATGAAAAACTTGATAAATATATTATAAAAAAACTAAAACTTCAAGAGAGAAGACAAAGTAATGAATGGGAAAAAATGGTCAAAAAACTTCAAAATTTTGAGAAGGAGATAAAAATAGCTATTATAGGAAAGTACATAAATGTAAAAGATTCTTACCTTAGCATAAGAGAGGCTTTGAAACATGCAGGTATAGCAACTGGATGCAAGGTGAACATTCTCTGGATAGAAAGCGAGAATCTTGAAAAGAAAGATAAAGTGAAAATTGATGCAGACGGGATTCTTGTTCCTGGAGGATTTGGACAAAGGGGAACTGAAGGAAAGATAAAAGCAATTCAGTATGCAAGAGAGAACAATATCCCTTTTCTTGGAATATGTTTTGGATTTCAACTTGCAGTTATTGAGTTTGCAAGGCATATTATTGGGTGGGAGGATGGAAATAGCAGTGAACTTGCAAAAACAGAACATCCGGTAATAGATTTATTGCCAGAGCAGTCTAAAGTAAACAGATTCGGTGGGACAATGAGGCTTGGAGACATAGAAGTAACAATAAAGCCAAAAACGATTGCTCACAAACTTTATAGGAAAGAGAAGATTTACGAGAGGCATAGACATAGGTATGAAGTAAATCCTAAGTTCATTTCTGAATTTGAAAGACATGGTCTTGTATTCTCTGGTTACTCAGATAATGGAAGAAGAATTGAAATAATAGAGTATCCAAAAAACAATTTTTTTCTTGGTACTCAATTCCATCCAGAATTCAAGTCTCGTCCCTATTCTCCTTCACCACCTTTTATTGGTTTTGTAAAAGCAGCATTGGAGTTCTCTAATTGAATATTGTTTTCTTTTTTAAATTTATCTATGACGCACAAAGTATAATGGTGTAAGCAAAGATGATGCGTATTTCATTGAGAAGCGTAAAAATATGCTTATAAGTCTGGATAATTTCTGAATTCTCTTGGGTCCTTTCCATCAATTGTAATTTTGTATGAGATACAAGAGCCGATTATTTGTCTGATTTTTGCTTCTTCTGAATTTCCTGGAATTTCCTTGTTTTTGGCAATTTCCTTTATTTTCTCAAAAGATATGTCTCCAACAATTTCTGTAGGTTTGTCCTTTTTTCCAAGTTTTTCTAAATTTGCTGCTTTTTTTACAAGTTCAGCAACTGTTACCATATATTATTTAATTTTTAAATTGTTATATGAGGATTATTGAAAACAAGGAAAATAGAGTTGTTTTTGAGACAGAGGAGACACAAACTTTGCTCAATTTGTTGGTTGACAGACTTTGGAATGAAAAAGGAATAAAAAAGGTCGCTTATGGAAGTAAACACCCTTTTTTGGAGAAAATGCAATTGCTTGTTGAAGGAAAAAACATAAAAAAATCAATAGAAAAAGCCTGCGATTCAATAATTAAAGACTGCAATGAATTATTGAAAAAAATTTAGTTTTTATTTTTATTTCTATTACACTGTAATAATCTGTAGCAAGTGTAAACTGAAATATCTTTTCTAAATTCATTGTTTAAAGCTAACCTTTGCCTTGCTTGGATTTAAATTGTAAATTTTGCTGGAAGTGTTAGAGAAATTTTTATTTATATGTTTCTTTCCCTTTATATTTATATGGTAGAAGTTAAAATTGATGTTCCAGAGGATGTTAAATTCATATCAGAAATAGATAAAGTGGAGTTATCTTTATTTGCAAGTAGAATTGTAAAGGAAGAATTGGAAAAAATCTTTTGGCTTTCTAAAGAGCTTGATAAATCAAAATTAACAGAAGAAAGAGCAAAAGAGATTGCTGATGAAATAAATAAGTCTTTAGCTAAAAAATATATTGAGTTGTACGGTAAAAAGTGAGAGCTTATGGAATTAATCGTTGATGTTAATGTAGTTCTCTCAGCTTTAGTTAAGAGGGGTGTTTCATTTAAGGTATTTGCATTAAATAGCATAATAAGGAAATTTAGATTCTTTGCTCCAGATTTTATGCTATCGGAGTTTGCAAAGCACAAAGATAGAATACTTAAAGAATCTGGTCTAAGGGAACAAGTATTTTCAGCGATAGTGGATTTAATTTTTTCACAAATAGAAATAGTTCCATCAGAAGTTTTTGGTAATTTAGTTCCTAAGGCGATGGAGTTATTAAAGGATGAAAAAGATGTTCCGTATGTTGCTTTATCTTTAGCTTTCAATTGTCCTATTTTTTCTGGAGATTCTGATTTGAGAGAAATTGAAAGAATTAAGGTATATTCTTCAAGAGAATTGCTTGAGATGTTGCTTAATAAGAAAAGAGAATAAACCCTATGCTCTGGGCTTACTATTTGTTTATCTTTGATTTTCTAATTATTGAAGGTGATCTTTAGAATTGGTGAAGTTAAGGTTTAAATTTTGGCAATTCGATTTTATCCCATTCTATAAACTTCCTCTTATCTTTGCATGAGTGATAGAAAACAAAGTGCTCATCATATTCGTTCACTCTAAAATAAGTTTCTCCTGCGAGAAATTTCAAAACCTTTTCAAGCTCTGGGGCTTTAAATGAAATTTTGTTTTTAATTAATGCCATTACCATTTTTAGAAAATCCCAAGCATATGCATAGTTTGTAACATATATTTTAAACCAAGGGTTATCTTTGCTTGGAGGATAGAGATGAATACCGTGCTCATGCCAACTAAATACTATTTCAAAAGGATGCCCTCCGCAATGTGACTTATGATGTAGCCAGTATATGAAAGCTTTTTTGCTTTCTTTCTTCTTTATTTTTAACATTCCGCAATCCCTTCCATCCGCCCATCTTTTATACATATCTTCTAAATTCATGTCTTTGGTTTTATTGCCAAAAGCTGCTTTATAACAAATTGCACAAATCTCAAGATAATCTTTTAATGAAATTGGATACAGAAACTTCATATTTTGCATGTATGAAAAATAATCATTTGTAATTCTTTCTTTTTCTTTTTTTGAAAGAACTTTTTCCATTATGTATTTTCCCAATATCTTTCCTGTTCTCATCTCTGGAGAAAGACAACGTTTTATGATTTCCGGATTTTTCTTCAACACTTTTGAAAATCTTATCATCTCTTTTACAATATCAAAATATTCTTCTTCAATCCTTTCATTTCCTGGATAAACCTCTAACGGGGTGAAATTTGTAGGAATTAATGAATACATATTTTTATAGTTTACAATTGCAACTCTAATTGCTTCAACTTTTCCCATTCGAATAGGGAGATAAAAATTATACCATTTATTTTCTGGAATTTTAGGATCCCCTTCATCAGGATAAGCTAAATTTGCAAGCTTTTTTATTTGATTTAGAAGCTTTGTATTTTCTTTTTTTATGAAAAAATTTCCATCTCTAAATAAATAATCAAGTGTGTAATAATCAAATTTTGGTTTGAATCCAAAAAGTTTTTCAAATTCTTTTATTTTCATAATAATAGAGTGTTTAATAAAGATTTAGTTTCAATCAGTTTATCATAAAAATTATAACGGTGTAATAAATTTATTTTTATCTTGTTGCTCTCTGCTTTCTTCCTGTTCTAAGCATCTCTAAACTTATTCCATTTACAGCGCAAACTCTGTATCTAACACCTGGAATTGAACCTACTGATTTTCCCTGAGAACCCCCAATTCCTTCAATAGTTACTTCATCATGCTCTTGAACATGATTTATTGCTTTATCTCTTGGCAAATGCGCAGTAACTTCTTTTCCATTCTTGATTAATTTTACTCTAACACATTTAATCATCCCAGAATGTGGTTGTTTTTGTTCTAATTGCCTCTTGCTTAAAACAAGACCTTTTGCTTGAGGAGAACCCTCTAAAGGGTCCATTTTCTTTTTTAAAGAAAGCATCCTCACTCTATAACTTCTTTTTTTCCATCTGGCTTTTTTTCTCTTTTCTCTCAATTTCCTCGCATTAAACATTCCCATCTTATAATTTGTTTTTAGAATTTAAATATACTTTCTTCAAATCTCTATAATATAAGATTTCTTTTTGTAATCCCTATCAAGTTCTTCAATAATTTCTGGAGTTACTTTTAACTGATCACCATCGCCAAATATGAGTTGCCCAGAATTTCCTTCAATTTGAACAAATAATGCTGTATTAATCCTCTCACCAAATATATTACAAAGTGCCCCATAATATTCTGACCATTTCCTAAGCAAGTCCTTATAATTTTCAAGTTGTTTTAATTCTCTGCCAAAATCTCTAACTATATATTTTCCTCCTTCTGTCAAATCCTGAGTAAGTATTCCATACATATCATTTGTTTTTACTCCAATAGTAAATTCCGGTGCAGGATAATTTCTATTTTCAATATAATTAAAAAAAGCTATTTCTTTCACAATCTCTTCTTGCCCTAAAAAATTAGTTCTAGGGACCTTTAAAGCAAAATCTTCAATTCTATATACAATCCTTGTGCTTTCTCCAATTATTTTTTCTTTGCAGTTTCCGGTCAAACAATTATATATTCTCTTTCTTAAAGAAGGATTTTGCTCTATAGTTTTTCTCACTTTATTTACTTCTTCCTTACCCATATATATAAAACTTTAATTTATCTTGTTTCAGTTTCTTCAATTTTCAAGGGTCCAATATAACCGCAATCTAAACACTGATACTTCATTCCTGTCTGAAAACCCATAAAACATATAAGATTTTTTGATCCGCATTTTGGGCATTTATAAACTTTTTTTGTTTTATCCATTATAAATTAAGGGGTCTTTCTGATTATCTCATAATAAGTTACATCTCCCTCTTCATCAACAACAGCCCAAAGCATTTTTGCCCTTATATTATGCGCTAATCTAACTGCTCTAGATAATTCTGGGAAAGAGCAGATATAATTTTCAGGAACAGCGTGAACAATCCATTTTGTGTGTTCTTTCAAAGTTTTTGGGCCTCTCTTCAATTTTACACCTCTTGCATAAACCCTAAAATGAGTTCCAAACTTAAAACCTGTTCTTACAAGAAGACCCCTGTTTCTTAAATCCTCATAAACTGTATATTTCCATGGAAATTCATCATCAACAGAGCAAGCATATTTATAAAATTCTTCTTCATTCATTTCTTTATCATCCTTAAACACTTTTAATCTATTCCTCTTCATCAGCAAAAGAGATTCCTCTAAAGATAATTCATTTTTATCATCTTTTATTTTTCCAAAGCACCCAATATCATAAACTTCCTCTGCTTCTGTTTTATCAAATACATAAACTTTATTTTTTAAAAGAACCCCTTTATAAATTTTTTTCTTTTTCAAATCTTCTAATTTTTTATTAACTTTCTTTTTTTCCTTCTCTTTCATAATTCAAATCCTTTTATTGCATTATTAATTTTGCAATCTTTACAAAATTCTTTTTCTTTATAATCCAAATCTCTTGCAGAACTTGCTCTGTGCATTATACACTTTATATTTTGGCAATCTCTCATACCTTTCATTTTTCCAATACAATATAAAACCTCTTTTACCAATCTGTCAATTAATAAATCAAAATTGGGTTTTTCTTGATAAAATTTTGGGTCCAATCTGTAAATTGATATTAAAGATGGTCCGTCATACTCAGCAACAGAAAATACAAAATTTAGTTTATCTATATAAAGATCTAAATTTGTTATTGCAACTATATTTCCTTTTAACTTTCTTAAAGTATCCAAAATAATTTTCGCATTATACTGTTTTCTGTAGATATTCAAAGCTGTTTTTGGAATATTCATTTTAGCATAGATTCTGACGATAAAATTTCTATCTTTCAATTCTTGCTTTAGAGCCAAAATCACCTCTTCACTTATTTTTTCTAAAGGGATTATATCTAATTCAGTCCTCATAATTTTATTAGTAAGAAATATAATTTGGAAATAGTTTTTGTAATAAAAAAACTAATTTTATGAAACTCCTTATTTTTGTCTCTTCTAACTGTCCGCACTGTCCAAATGCTGAGAAAGTTGTAGAAAAGATTGCTCCTGAGTATTATAATTATGGATTGTGTTTAAAAAAGATAAGAATGAAAACATCGGAAGGAAAAGAGCTTGCCTCAAAATATAACATTATGGCGGTTCCAACGATATTGTTTTTGGATGATAAAAATAATGAAATTCAAAGAATTGTCGGTTCTCCAAGCGAAGATTTTTTGAGAAATAAAATTGAAAAAAGTCTTGGTTTAAAGAAATCATTTTTCAGCAGGTTTTGTAGTTTATTTTATAATTTTTCTTAATTAATTTTGTTATGGAACTAACAAGATTTGAAATGGCGAGAATAATTGGAGCAAGGGCATTACAACTATCTTATGGAGCTCCTCCTCTTGTAAAAGCAAAGGGAAAACCTGTAGAGATTGCTGAACTTGAATTTAAAAAAGGTGTGCTTCCAATTGTTGTTGTGAGAGAATAAACTATTAAAATGAGTATTTCATTTTAAACAAGGAGACTCCATGTAAAAGTAGGAAAAAGTTTAAAGAGTTTTCTGAAAAAGAATATAATCGCAATAATTTTCTCCAATTTTTATTCCTTTTTTTATTCTTCCAACTTCCTCAAAACCAAATTTTTTTAATAAAGTTGCAGAAGCTTTATTTGTTTCTATCACAAAAGCAATTATCTGCTCTGCACCTATATTTTTAAGATAATCCAACAATTTTGAAAGCAAAGTTGAACCAATCCCAATTTTGCGATACTCTTTTTTTACTTGATAACTGATTTCCCAAACATGACTCTTTTTTCCATTTTTTCTTTTTGCAGAAGAAAAACCAACAATCTTATTATTTTTAAGGCAGACAAGCATAATTTTCTTGTTTTTCTTTCTCTTTTCCAAATATTTTTTAAACCATTTTTCTCTTTCCTTTAGAGTTTTTGTTTTATTTACTGACAAATGTATTTTTTCTCTTGCAACAGAATTTAGCAATTTATTTAACTCTGGAACATCAGATAATATAGCTTCTCTTATCAACATAAAAACCTAAAAAATAAAAAATTATTTGAAATTTATTTTTTTGGCACTAAGTCTATACAAATTCCTGCTGCAACAGTTTGGCCCATGTCTCTGATTGCAAATCTTGCTAGCTGTGGGAAATCTCTTTGCCTCTCTATTACTACAGGTTTTGTTGGCTTAACTTTTATTATTGCAGCATCTCCTGTTTTTATATACTCTGGATTTTCTTGAACTGTCTGCCCTGTCCTTGGATCTATTTTCTTCTGAATTTCTGTTATTTTGCAGGTTACTTGTGCTGTGTGTATATGAAAGACAGGTGTATATCCAGGAGCAATAACTGTTGGGTGGTTTAAAACAATGATTTGAGCTGTAAATTCCTCTGCAACTGGTGCTAAATTATTTTGGTCGCATACAACATCTCCTTTCTTAATATCTCCTTTTCCAACACCTCTTAGGTTAAAACCAATATTATCTCCTGCCTTCGCTTCCTGTAAAGGCTGATGGTGCATCTCTATTGATCTTACTTCTGCTTTTATTCCTGCAGGCATTATTACTACTGTTTGATTTGCTTTCATAACTCCTGTTTCAACTCTTCCAACTGGAACTGTTCCAACTCCTGTAATTGAATACACATCCTGAACAGGCAATCTTAAAGGTTTATCTACTGGTCTGGTTGGTGGTTTTATATTATCTAGAGCCTCAAGAATTGTTGGACCTGTATACCAACCCATATTTTCACTTTTTTTTGCAACATTATCTCCTTTATATGCTGAAACTGGTATTATTTTCACTTCCTCTATTTTATAACCAACTCCTTTCAATAGTTTCTCCACTTCGCTCTTAACTTCATTGAATCTTGTTTGATCATAGTTCACAGCATCCATCTTATTCAAAGCAACAATAATCTGATCAACACCCAAAATCTTTGATAGGTAGGCATGTTCTTTTGTCTGTTCTTGAACTCCTTCTTTTGCTGAGACAACTAAAACAGCAACATCTGCCTGCGAAGTTCCAACAATCATGTTCTTGACGAAATCTCTGTGCCCAGGTGCATCAATTATTGTGAAATAATATTTCTGTGTGCTGAACTCCTTAAAAGCTAAGTCTATCGTAACTCCTCTTTCTCTCTCTTCCTTTAGTCTATCCATTACAAAAGCAAATTCAAAAGTCTCTTTCTTCTTCTCTTTTGCCTCTTCTTTTAATTTTCTTATTACCTCTTCTCTTATTGCCCCTGTATCATACAGCAGTCTTCCTACTAATGTTGATTTTCCATGGTCTACGTGCCCTATTGTAACCAGATTTACATGTTGTTTATCTGCCATAAATAATAAAAATAAAATTTTAAATATACACCTTCTTTTTAAATTATTTTTGGTTTAAGCTGGATTTTATTGAGTTTTATGCGGGTTTAGAAGAAAAATTTTTGATTGATTTTTACTTCTGATGCACTGGTCGTGAAGCAACTTTAAAAATCAATGCACCTATAATTTTAATATGTTTTTTAAACTTTAAATACTTTACTTCTACATTAAACATTAAAGATTGTAAGATTTATGGAAAAACAAATTATTTCTTACAAAAATTTTCCAGAAGATCTCATGAGTCTATCTCCCCAACTTATAAATAAACTATTTTTTTATTCTCTCTTTGAAAGTAGACATTTTGAATGTGATGGATTTTATTATTCATTAGAAGAATTTAAAAAAGAAATACTAAACTTATTTAAATTTAAAGGTAAAAAG
>Ga0180300_10000506_pt1 | contig 17110 bp, 15 predicted proteins | sample GuaBasSediGuay15_FD_121798 | JGI IMG/M metagenome (GOLD analysis project Ga0180300, IMG submission 121798) | Subseafloor sediment microbial communities from Guaymas Basin, Gulf of California, Mexico - Guay15, Core 4569-2, 21-24 cm | ecosystem: Environmental > Aquatic > Marine > Hydrothermal... | reverse complement strand
AGGAGAGGTCTATCTCGTTAGGGGACTCAAGTAAGGCCTTTCCTCCCAGAGAGTAAATTACTCTCCTTCCTTCCTTATCAACCGCTATGAAGGTGCATGCTGTTCTAGCGGATTCTTCAACTACAACCTTGCTTATGTCAACTCCAGACCTTCTAAAGTCATCAAGTAGTAGTTCTCCGTAATGATCCTTCCCTACCTTTCCAAGGAATCCCACTCTGGCCCCGAGTTTTGCTAGGGCTACCGCTATGTTAGCAGTAGAGCCTCCTGGAAACACGCCAAATTCCTCGGCAAATACCATCTGATCAGGTTCTGGATGTCTCTTTACCCTCACAACTAAGTCAACCGCAGCAGCTCCTATAGTTAGAACATCTAAGTACCATGTTTGCACTATGAGCACCTCTAGTAAGCTCTCACTTCTTCTTACTCTTCTCCCAAAGCCTAATGCTTTCTTCTTTAGCCCTTCTCATAACTTCCTCTTCCTCAACAGCAATCACTTTACCATCTGAAACTACGGTTCTTCCTCCTACAAGGACTTTATCAACCCAGGATCCAGTACCGAATCCAACGAGCTGCGCTATTACGTTATCTCTGGAAAGTCTCGTGTAAGTCTTAGGCTTCAGGATGACGATGTCGGCTTCTTTCCCGGGCTCTATTGATCCTATCCTGTCATCCATTCCTATGGCTTCTGCGTTCTTCACGGTTGCCATTTCAAAGACCTTGTCGGGAGGCATGACCGTAGGATCCCTTCTATACCCCTTATGTATCAGGAAAGCCGCTCTCATCACCTCAAATTCGTCAATAACAAATCCATCTGTCCCTAAACCGACAGTTATCCCCTTCTCAAGCAAATCTGGAATCGGGGCAATGCCTCCCCCCACCTCGCAGTTGCTCAGAGGTTCATGACTAACTTTCACACCCTTCCTCTTCATTATCTCCATCTCCTCTAGAGAAAGGTGAACGCATTGAGCAGCTAACACATCGGACTTTAGGAAACCGATTCCCTCGTATAACTGAACCGGGAGTTTTCTGTAATTGACAAGGCAGTACATTGTCTCGTACTTCCCTTCCTCTAGGTGAATATGTATCCCAGAGTTAAGCCTATCCGCTATTCTCCTGGCCTCTGACAGGAACTCTGGACTGCATGTGAACGTAGTATGAATACACATCATTCCTCTGATAAGAGGATCCTCTTTCTTACTTCTAATGAAGTACTCGTTTTCCTTTAGGCCAAGTTCCCCGTTTTCCTCGCTTACTCGCTCTGTGGCCTCGAAGGAGAGAATGGCCCTCAACCCTAATTTTTCTAGAGCTTCTGCTTCAACTTCAAGTGCCCCCGGAATGGCATTTGGAGCTTCCAATATGTCCACGACGCAGGTAGTTCCGTTCTTTAGGGCTTCAACTCCTGAGGCCATCGCAGAGGCCCTTATCATCTCCTTATCCAACTGATTTTCCACATATGGCCACCAAAAGTCCTCTAAGAAGCTTATAAAGGAAGTTGGAAGCTTCTTGATGGGCATACCTCTTGTCAGGATGCCATATAGATGCCTATGTGAGTCTATAAGGCCAGGAATTACGACCTTCCCTTTAATATCTATCTCTTCATCGAAATGATAGGATTTCTTTATCTCCAAAGCAGATGATACGTCAACGATCCTGTTCTCTTCAATGTAAATACCACCGTCCTCTATAACCCTCCTTTCTTTATCCATTGTAACAATTAAACCATGGAGGATTGCAAGCGATCTCATGAGAAATCGGTAAATTATACTCTGAATTTTTCTATAAACATTCAGAATAAGAGAGAGGGATCAAGCTTTGTTCATTCCCTTGGCTAATCTCTAGACCCGGATCCTTGATCTTCTCCTTTCTAGGAATCCCAGAAGCCTATTATTCTCAGATGCTCTTGTGCCAAGCTCATATCTAACGCTTGAGAACTTATCCTATTGGCTGAGAGATCCACTCTCAATATCTTACTCGTGTAACCGAACAATCAGGACCACCTTGTCGCCTTCTGGATACATAGAAAGGCACAAACCGCAAGTCCCGCATAGCTTCCCTATAGTGGCCCTTCCTTTACCTCAATTGCTCCAAACAGGACAGGATTTTACGCAAGAACCGCAGGCGCGCGCTATATCTTAGCGAATATCGGGAGATCTGAGTTTGATCTGACTATCTTCAATTGATCTGGAAGATAAACCAGGTTGTAAAGACATGTAAGTTTTATGGCATCTGCTCCAGCATAGGTAACGCTTCTGGCTAAGGAAGCCAATTCCTTTCCCCTCTCAGAGAGGCTTACAATACTTGCTATGACAGTTATGCCTAGCTCTTTCATTTTAGGAATTCCTTCCTCTACCCAATAGCCGTACTCCTTCTCAGACCAGTCCTTGCAGTTGAGAGTGAAAACTTGGACAAACCCAACATATTAGGCCTTGGAGTAGCTGGTCTAATTGCGATGGTCTTCGTCACTACGGCTGCTGCAGGCTTATATAGGTCAACCTCTTGACGGCCTCTGTCGAAGTTAGCGGTCCAGAAACCACTATTACGGAATTTGAAAGCTCGAATCCCCCGAGAGAGGAGAACATGCAACTTTTCAGTTGGATTTAGAACTTAAAAAGGCTCACGAACTTCAAGCGTTAGATAATCGGACTATGGACTAAAGCTAGTAAAAAGAACAAATCTCTACTGCATCAAAATCCATTGGATTTAAAGGAGTTGAACCAAAAAGGCGATCTCTTTTAATGAGCGTAGATCAAGCCAAAACAATAATGCTAGTTTTAATTTCTTTTGATTTCAGCTGCTGACAGCTTAATATCTCAATGGAACAGCCCAAGAAGGCCTAAGCCAAGGAGGAAGAATCGTGCCCCAAGCCCTATATGCAATCATGGAATATACAAACAAGGATATTATGCTGATGAGAGCTATGTAATCAACTACCGTAACACGGGGAGGGCTCTCCAAATAAGTTCTTCTCTTATAAGCTCCGAAAGCCCTTGATTCAAGTGCGATTTGGAGTTCATCTGCGGTTCTAAACGATGTTATGAAAAGGGGAACTATTAGCGGGTAATATGCCTTTCTTAACTTCGTTAGGAAGCTCATTCTGTCTATATCGTGTGCTCTTAACCTCTGTGCATCTAATATGCTGTTGTAGATATCGCTAACCAGAGGAAGAAATCTAACAGCAGTAATTAGGGCGAAAGAGAGCTGATATGGTATCTTAAGCTTAGATAAAGTTATGGCAAATTGGTCTATTCTTGTGGTCATAGCCAAAACAGGGACACATCCCAAGATAACCATCATCTTCAAGAAGATTGTTAGCCCGACATGCAAACCCTCCAGCGTTGCCTTCAAAAAGAAAAATCTGAAGATAACAGTTTCCCCTCTCCAATAGAAAAACAGTTGAACCACCATGAAGAGGGCAGAAGATGCTAACACTATGATGATGAGAGTTTTTATCCTAGAAATAGGGATTCTAGCAAGAGCAAGCCAGGCCAGGGCGTAAGCGGACACCAAAGCAGCCGAGATTGCATCATTTGCAAATATGAAGCCTATAATGGGGACCAATAAAACGAAAATGATTTTAGTTAAGGGATTTAGCCTATGGATGACTGTGTCTTTAGGGATATATTCTAATCTGATGCCCATTTTCATCCCCTTACAAATTTCAATGATGAAATAAGCTCATCAACGCTTAGTATGCTGGGTGGAACCCCAAAGGCCGACAGCCCCTGAGCTAACCTAGTTATCGGAGGAGGCTTAATATAGGTCTGTTTTAATATCTCTGATTTGCTAAAAACTTCTCTTATGCTTCCATCTAAAAGAACCTTGCCCTGTCCCATTACCACAACTCTTTTACAATATTTTGCAACTATCTCCATGTCATGGGTTACGACGATAATAGTATTTCCATGCCTCTCATTCAGACTTTTCATTATCTCCATTATCTCATGCCGTCCCCGATAGTCCTGAGCCGTAGTCGGCTCATCTAAGAAGATAACTGGGGGATTCATCGCCACCACTATAGCAACGGTTAGCTTTCTTCGTGCCCCAAAATCGAGCGTAAATGGGGCCATTTCTCTAAATTCCCAAAGTCCCACTAGTTTCAGCGCACTCTCGGTTCTCTTCTCTATTTCTTCATCGGGAAGGTTTAGATTCCTAAGACCGAATTCAACCTCCTCTTTAACAGACAGGGAGAAAAGTTGGTGATCTGGATTCTGCATCGCTAAGCCCACTTTCTTGCAGATCTCTCCAGGAGTCATCTCGCGAGTGTCTTTCCCAAATATCGAGATCTTCCCTTTGTCAGGTCTTAGAAGACCCACTATAAGTTTCGCGAGGGTGGTCTTACCTGAACCGTTTTGCCCGATAATTCCAATAAACTCTCCAGGATAGAACTGTAGACTAACTCCTCTGATTGCGGGGCTCTCTGGCGTGTAAGAAAAGTAAACATCCTCTATCTTGATGATAGGTTCCCTGCTACTGGGCTTACTTTCCTCCACTGAAGAAGGTGGAGGCAGCTTTTGCTTTACCTCTAAGATCTTCCTATCTAAGAGAGAAGATAGAAGCTTTCTGGCCTCATTTATGTTAGTCGGAATTCTTTCCATGGGAATCTCATTTCTTTTGAGATGTTGTGCCAGTTCTATTACCTGCGGAGTCTTAACTCCTATTCTCTCCAACAGGTCTGCCTTGGATAGGACTTCTCCGGGGTCTCCATCGGCTACAATCTCCCCTTTGTGAAGAAGTATAACTCTATCCACTCCCTGTTCCAGGATCTCATCACTCTTGTGTTCTGTCATTACAACAGTAACACCGTGCTCCTTATTGAGATTTCTAATAACAGATAAGAGTTCAAGCGTCCCTATTGGATCGAGCTGGGAGGTTGGCTCATCTAAAACCATAATCTTTGATCTCATAGCTAGAATAGATGCTAGAGCTACTCTTTGCTTTTGTCCTCCACTTAGATCGGAGGGAGAACGATTCTCAAGTCCTTCAAGCCTACAAACCTTAATACTGCTGGCCACTCGCTCTGCCAATTCGTCCCTGGGAATGCAAAGGTTCTCAGCACCAAAAGCTACATCTGCCCTAACCGTTTGACAGAAAAGCTGTCCCTCGGGATTTTGGATACACAGCCCCACCAGCCGTGAAAGCTCAGCTATGCTATGATCCGTTGTTCGAATTTCTTCCACGTATATCTCCCCCTGAAGTTCTCCTCCAATTATGTGAGGTATTATTCCGTTCAGGCAATAGCATAAGGTTGTCTTGCCAGCACCATTTGCTCCCATGATCACAATATATTCTCCCCTCTCTATCTCCAAATTTATCCCTTTTAGGGCTTTAACTCCTGTTGGATAAGTGTATGTCAAATTTCTAATGGCGATGACGCTTTGCATGTCGATGCAACCTTCTTCAGTTTTTATAAAAAACTTCATCAAATTAAAACAAAAAAGGGAAGGGGAGAGTTTACCAAATAGCTCCTGGGATTTTCCTAAGTCCACTTCGACGTAGAGCGCTGAACAAAGCTGTACCTATTACCGCTGTAGAGCCCCATGCTAAAGCCTTCTCATACCAGTACATTGTTAAGAAGACGCCCATGTTTAGGTCAGGCGGCAGACTGAATGCCCAATTCCATGCAAACCACCATCCACCCCATACTGGTTCGGTTGCGATCCAAAGTGCGAATACTAGTGCTACAAACAGCTTTTTCTTATCATCAGATCTTAACCACTCAGGAATTAATTTAGGTCCAAGAATTGGCATCAGTATCAGCGGGACCCACAGCCAGAAGGATGCTAGAAAATACTTAGGCTGCGGAGCAGCCGGATAGCTTGGAGGTCCTGGCCAGTAATAAGGTACTAATTGTTGTAATGCCACGAATACTGCGCATATAGGCCAAGCAGCCCACCACTTTTTGTTAGCTAGCATCCCTATGGTAAAGGCTATGATGACGGGATGAAGAACACTTACCCAAGGAATTGCAGCAGGAAGGACGAACAGTCCTATGATTCCATAGACAAGGCCGCATATTGCTCCTCCTATGGGCCCTAGGATCAAGCCATTCAAGTATTCTATTATCACAGAAACCGCGGTATAGCCACCTCCTTCTGCCCAGAAATATAGTGGCACAAAGCGCAAAACAGTGCCTAAAGCCGCAAGTATAGCAATCCATGCTATAGGAGCCCCATATTTCATTTTAGCTGAACCAGTCACATGACCAGATGCCTCGCTACTCATATTCTTCACCTCCACCTTTTTTGAGGAAAACCCATGCGATCATCAAAATGACTCCCACCGCAAGTGGAATTATTCCCTTATTTAGTGCTTGTGCACGTACTTCAGGGATGCTACGCGCGGCCATCAGAAGAAGACTACATCCCCAAGCCAAAAAGAATATTCCTGCGATTTGTATGAATGTTCTTATGGCCCCCCGACTTATTTGAACCATTTTACCTTTCCTCCTCTCTTTTTGGGAGAAAGAGTATTCTTATTAAACCTTTGCATCATCTAGAGGGATCTGTCTAAAACTTTGCTTTATTCGGCGCTCTAAAGCCGAGAATTGATGATCTCCAAAATTATCTAACCTAGAAAGGCTCATTTATATGCCCCTCATTGAATCTGCTAATGAAAGGGCTTAAGCTATTCATAAGGATGCTATAATTGTGGACATGTTAAATGCATCTTTGTTAAGCAGGGAGTACTTTATGAAGCTATTAAACGGCGGCGTAACCGCAATAAACTATACTATTGCCATGAATCACAACAAATCCGAGACTATAAAGAGAATACTAGACCTTAAAGACCTAGTTAAAGAGAATGGTGACGTTAGCATGCTTGTGAAATCATCAGGATACATATATAAAGCTAAACGTGAGGGAAAAGTCGGCATTATCCTTGGCTTCCAAAATGTAACTCCTTTAGAAGGAGACCTGAGGATGCCACGCTTATACAAAGATATTGGCGTGAACATAATTCAACTGAGCTATCATTTCAGAAATATAGCAGCCGCCAGTTGTAAGGAGAGAACTGATGCTGGATTAAGCGATTGGGGAATAGAACTTGTCAAGGAGGTGAACAACCATAATAGCGTCTCATTCAAACCCTGTGCTCTTCTAGACACATATCAAAACAAATCGGACGAGGAGATAGAGGCATTAGCCAAAAAAAGGAGGGGTTATTGGTATAACAGCATTTGCAAGGATGCTTTGCAATGATCCAGACAAAGATTGTACCATTCACAGAGTTCTTGATTGCATAGATTACGTTGTGAACCTGGTCGGGAGTGGATCACGTGGGTATAGGATTAGATTTTGCCGAAGGGTGGGCAGAATTTCCGGTTACCAGGAGGTTGTTGATAAAGATAGATGCTCAAGTTTACACCAACGAACTCGATAGTGGGGTCGGTTCAGGTATCTGCTAGAACTATGGAGGATGGATTCTGGAGGCTAACCGAGTACTACGGGATATCCTATGATAGAATAGACCCAATACGACTTAGTGAGGCTTGCTAAGGAAGGCTATGGGTTCATAATGGCTGAAATATGTTTGTATGACACCAGAAAAGGGAGAATGTATGGGGCCAGGCAGAGTTCACGATAAAATCCTAGAGAAATTGTTTTCGAATCCGTGGTGACTTGGACTTGGAGCTGCGTGACATATGGCATGGTACATGATGTTGAATAGATACAAGAGCATATTTCCGGGATCTGATCATGTAGCTGTGAGATAATTAAAAGATTTTAAAAAAAGGGAAACACGATAGTTTTATGCAAGGCGAATCTCTTAGAGACTTTGGTCATGCGATTAAACACCTTAAGAGTCTAAAAGAGGCCCAGAATTGGATAAAGAAGAGAGAAGAAATTTACTACAAATTCTTGGATACAAGGGATATCATAGCCTTTATCGGTAAGAACATTGGGGAGTTCTACAAAGCATACGTGACTAAAGAGGTCTACCCTAACAGGTGGTGGGGAGGCTCTGAAGGAGCGGAAAGCATGGAAGAGGAGCTTGCGGATATACTTCATTGGTGTTTAGTGCTTTCCAATAAGTTTGATGCCGATTTAGGGGAGGTTATAGCTAAAATAGAGGGATTTAAGGAGGAAATGTCAGCAAAGGAAATCCAAGAGAGTGTAAAATACAAATATCGGATGTATACTAGCGTAAGACAGAATATTTTGCTCCTAGGATCTGCTTTTGGCGAACTTTGTAAGAATTACTTCGAGGGAAAGGTGAAACAAATAGAACTGCTCCCAAGTCTTGAAAAAATAGCTTTGTGGTGTTTTTCAGCGGCAAATGCCATTAATTTTGATCTCTTTGAAGCATGGAAGAGCAGACAGATACCAGGAAGGTGATCCCATGAGTTCTGAGGAGATGGCACTCATTAAGAAGTACAAACTACACCTAAAAGATGTTAAGACTATAAGAGACGCTCAGGAGTGGACATATGAGCGCTGGGGAATTTACGATGAACACTTAGCCTTAGCAGATATAATGGCATGGTTGGGAGAGGAAATAGGGGAGCTCTTTAAGTCCTATTTGAACGAGAAGTACCCAAGCATATGGTGGATGAACAGAGAAGGGGAAGAAGGAATAGAGAACGAGATAGTTGACGTATTTCATTGGTGTTTAACCGGGGTCAGCAGGACAGGAGGAGATCTAGAGGAGAGCTTACTGAAGCTTGAAAAAATCGAGAGAGGGACTAGCATATTAGAGATCCAAAGCAAATTGCAGGAGAAATACGGTGAGAAGGAATTTAAGCAGATAATATTCCATATAGGCCAGCTATATGGGGAGGCCTGTTCAAGCTACCTAAAGGGGGAAACCTCTAACCTCTCTAAAAAACTAGTTAAAATCGTAAGTTTATGCCTAATTGCATCAAATTTACTCAAAATGAATCTCATTGAAGTATGGAAGGCAAGACCAGTTCCAGGAAAATGACAAGCACTTAGCTTTTCTTAAATGGACTGTTATCTAACTATACATGAGGAAATAAGCTAAAGTAAAAAAGAAATAGCTTATTTATCACATTTATTCTTCGTAGCAGCCAGTGGTCACATCTAAAAGGCAAATATCTTGAAGAGACGCATTTCTTACGGAAAAAGTATGGCAGATAAAGCTTGTCTGGTTTAACGCTATGAACTCCATGGCATATAGGCAGACTATGGGATCGCTAACTAGATGAAAGGGCTCATCTGCGAAATGAAGTAATGCTGCAAAACGACATGTTATCAGCATTCTAGCCAAGAGTAATCTTGCGGACTCTTCAATACCTCATTCTCCTCTATAGGAGAGAGATCCGTTGTGATAGCTAAACCATGGAGATCATCAAACTATTCGCTGAAATTTTCTATGAACATTCAGAAGCAATCTTTCATTTTATTTAATCGAACTTAAGGCCAAGTTCTCTAATATTCTCGTCCTTTGGAACTCCAGACGCAGGATCCCAACCCCTGATCTTGTAGTATTCTTCCAGCATTTTGCCTAGCTCAACAACAGAACCCTTTGAGGACCCGCTTGGCATGGGGTCAACTAAGAACCTCTCGGGTAATGAATCGTCCTTTTTTGAGAAACCCTCCCTCACGTTAAACATCCTTTCCAAGTTAACAATCCTCTCCCCGGCTTTCAGGAGGTCTATCGGTGTGAGATTTGAGCCAACTAAGGCGTTATATCCCTTAACCAATGTGCTGAGTGGAAGAGCATAGGACTCAATCAATGGAAACTTGCAAAGGCCAAGAGAATCTGCAACAGCACACAAGTTTTCCGAGAAAACTACAGCTTTTGCCTTCTGCTTCCAGGAATCCAGGTCATTCAGCTGGTCCAGCTCCTCATCCGAGAGCCCAAGCCATTCCTTTGCTATCTCCCTTAGCCATGGGTAGCAAATGGTAGGTAGAGCATAAAGATGGTCAGCACCTCTGTTTGATGTTGCATGGCCTAGTGCAAACATCTTTACAGTTCTTGGCTGTTGCATAGGGATTTCAAGACCTTTCACGTGCATGGCATACCTTTCAGTCCCTCTACCTACTTTCTGGGATGCCCTCTTCACCCCTTCAGCCAAGATATCCCCGAAGCCCTTTCTGAAAGCTATCTGCCTTATGATCTCCTTCATTGCCTCAGCATTCCCCCACTCAAGCTCGATACCCGTATCCTCTTTTGTCAGAAGCCCCTTCTCGTAGCACTCCATTGCCCAGGCTATGACTACTCCGGTGGATATGGTATCGAGACCTAGGTCATTGCACATGTAGTTCATCTCAGCTATCGATCTAGCATCAGAATTGCCGCAGTTGGATCCAAGGGAAGCTATGGTCTCATATTCCATTCCCTCAAACACTTTCTCTCCATTCAACTTCAACCTAACTTTTCTCCCACATCCAATCGGGCAGGAAAAACACGAAGATGGTACTATACCAAGAAGTCGGTGAATTCTTTCCGCTGAAATGTTGTGAGCATTCCTAAAAGTCCCATCATAGTGGTTTTTTGTAGGAAGATCTCCTATATCATTTTTAGGCAAGATTATGATGGACGTCCCATATTCTCTATACCCCCTGAGGATCGGATTTTCTACAACTTTGGAAAATGCCTCTTTAGAAACCTTTTCAAACTTTTCTGGATTCTTTGGCTCTACCCTACCTTCTCCACTAACAACGATTCCCTTAACTAGCTTTGATCCCATAACAGCCCCCATACCGGCTCTAGCTGCTACTCTGCCTTCATCACAGATTATAGAAGCGAATCTCACCATTCTTTCTCCAGCAGGTCCTATACAAGCTACACTTACCCTCCTACCCCCAACCTCATCTTTTAGAACCTGCTCCGTCTCATAAACTGGCTTACCCCACAGATCGACTGCAGATCTAATCTCAATTCTTCCATCGCATACCAAAATGAACACAGGACGATTGGCCCTTCCTTTGAGTATTAAGAAATCGACACCAGCAAACCTCATATAAGGTCCGAAAAAGCCTCCAGCATTCGCGTATCCAAGTCCTTCCGTTGCTGGTGACTTGGCAACAACTACAAATCTGCTTGAAGATGGCCAAATAGCACCTGTAAACGGTCCAACTCCGAAAATAAGGGGATTATCGGCGGAGAAGGGATCCATTCCCCTTTTAACCATCTGATAAAGGAGGAAGGATGCACAACCTCTCCCTCCAAGAAAGAGATTTAGGTGGTGTTTGTCTGCGAAAACCCTTTTTATTGAACCCTTCTCTAGATCTACAACTATAACTCTCCCATCAAAACCAACCATTTTTACTCCCCCGTAGACTAGAACACATCGTTGTTCCAGCTGATTGTTGCCTTCTTCTTTCCTTTCGTCTATGCTTTCTTGCTATCCTTAAAAGATTTCCCGCACCTTACCATTAGAGGCGCATTGATAGACCTTCTTCTCAAGAACTGCAAGGTAGCATTCCTAGAAGGAATTTCCGAGGTATGTTTGGGTATAGATCGGGGAAAGATAACGTGTATTGGTTTTGAGTCGTCAATGCCGGAGGCAGATAGGACAATTGACCTTGAGGGAAAGGTAGTAGTTCCTGGAGCCGTAGATGCTCACGTCCACGTCTTCTCTCCAGGCTGGATAAGGGAGACCTTTGAGACGGGAACAAAGGCTGCAGCCGTTGGAGGCGTCACTACTATAGCTGATATGTCCTCTGTTGGGGAATGGCAGACCGTGAATGTTGAAACTTTCAGGAAAAAACTTGAAAGGGCGGAAAAAGAAGCTGTAGTGGATTTTTCCCTATACTGTGGCGAGATCTACAAGAAAGAGGACCTGAAGGAAATCCCAGAGATCCTAAGGTTAGGTGCCGTAGGTTTGGGGGAGATCATGATGTGTGAGCCAGATCCCATCCCCGACAGCATGGTTCTCCTGGAGGCTATGAGAATAGCATCTAAGGAAAGGACATTCATTGCGTTGCATGCGGAAGATAAGGAGATCATTCAAAAAAACGTTGAATTAATGAGAAAGAGAGGAAGGCAGGATCTCGAGGCTTTTACAGAGTCAAGACCTGCTATAGCTGAAAGCAAGGCGGTGCTTGATGCCGCAATACTTTCTTCTGAGGCAAATTGCCCAGTTCACATATGCCATCTCTCTAGTGAGAAAGGAGTTGAGGCATTAAGAACTGCAAAGAAAATTTCTCGCGTTACAGCGGAGACAACGCCTCATCACCTCTTGTTAAGCTCTAAGGATTATGAGAAATTAGGTCCTTTGATGGTGGCAACTCCTCCTGTCAGGGAAAAGAATGACCTCCTAGCCCTTTGGGAAGGGCTTTCCTCTGGGCTAATAGATGCAATGGCATCAGATCACTGTGCCTTTAGCAGGAGAGAGAAGGAGGAAGCTGAGAGCATTTGGAGCGTCCCGCCTGGGATTCCAGGACTAGAGACTATGATGCCGCTTCTCTGGAGCGAGGGCGTCAGAAAAGGGAGAATTTCCCTTCGCAGGTTTATAGAAGCTACTTCTTTAAGACCTGCTCAGATTTTGGGGATTTATCCAAGAAAAGGTACGATAGCTTTTGGATATGATGCTGACCTTGCTGTGATCGACCAAAAAGCTAGGTGGAGGATAGGAAAAGAAGATATGGTGTGTATAGCTGATTATACGCCTTTTGATGGCTATGAGGTTCATGGAAGGATTGTAATGACGATAGTACGTGGGGAGATAGTAGCAGAAGAAGGGTCCATTCTCGCGAAGCCAGGATATGGGAATTTCATCCCTAGGAAGTTCTTCTCAGAGTCGTGATCGATCTAATCGACTCCTCCACCTTTTCAAGAGAATCAGTTAGTTGTATGGCTCCTGTAGGGCAGTACTTAGCACATGGTGGATCTAGGGAACACAGTTCGCACTTAACTGCTTTTCCCTCGGAAATCCAAATAGCCCTTATAGGGCAGGCTTGTTCGCAGTTCCCGCATCCCACACAGATTTCCTCATCCACCTTTACCACTCCATCTTCAAGCCTAAGAGCTCCAGTTGGACACGCATCAACACAAGGGTGAGTAGGGCACTGAAGGCAAAGCAGGGGAATTCCGTGACCTTCCTTTGACTCTAAAACCCTTATTTTAGCCCTGGCTGGAGAGAACTCTTCCACATTGAAGAAAGAGCAAGCTAGGACACATGAATAGCAATAACAGCACTTCCTCGGGTCAACGGAAAGCACGAACTCACCCCGGCAACCTTCCTAAACCCCTCAGTTGTGAGGAAACTTCTTCTAGCCCAAGTTCCAGAAGCTTCTTTTCTGGAATCCATCCGGTCTTCTTATCCCATCCTCTAGCCTCATAGTATTCATCCAGCATCTGCTCTATTTCTACTATCTGTCCCTTGCAAGGTCCTTCAGGTGCTGGTTCCTTAGTAAACCTCTCTGGAAGTCCATCATCAGCTCTGGAGATCCCATGCCTTATTAGATATGCCCTCCTAAGATTCACGATCCTTTCAGCAGCCATCTTGAGCTCATGGACTTTCATATCAATCCCTGTGACTGCTGAGTAGATCTGGGCAAGCTCTCCCCACCAGAAGAGAGGTGGAAAGAGAAAGCCCGCCGAAACACAAATCACCATGCAGTTAACTGCAGCAGTGAAATCCTCGCATTCCTTTGCCATTATGCCCTTATACTTAGCACTTATCCTGTTGGCCATTTCGGGCAGGTATTTGCTTCCAAATCTCTCGGCTATGGCCTCCTCAAATCCGACCTCGTCTAGAAAGGTACAATGCGTTAGATGGTCTGCTCCTCTTGCAGCTGTTGCGTGAGCAATTCCCATGGACTTCTGGGCTCTTCCATCCTGAGCTGGGATTTCAAGACCTTTCACGTGCATAGCATACCTTTCAGTCCCTCTACCTACCTTCTGTGATGCCCTCTTCACCCCTTCAGCTAATAGATCCCCGAAGCCCTCTCTGAAAGCTGTCATGTGAATGAGCCTCTCGACCACATCGGAGTTCCCCCACTCAAGCTCGATACCCGTATCCTCTTTTGTCAGAAGCCCCTTCTCGTAGCACTCCATTGCCCAAGCTATGGTGGCTCCTAGGGAAATGGTGTCAATGCCGTACTTATCACAAAGCCAGTTCGCCCTTATTACGAACTCTGGATCATCTATCATAAGATTGGATCCAAAGGAGCACAAAGTCTCATATTCCGGGTGATCTCCTATCTCATTACCTAATTTAAGGACGTTTTTGCAATGAAACCTGCAGGAGAAGCAAGCCCTCTTCGCAACCCTGTAATGCTCAACCAAGTACTCGCCACTAAGCATATCAGCCTTAGAAAAAACCCCGCTCCAATGGTTTTTGGTCGGAAGCCTTCCGATGCTGTTCATAGGTGCAACAAGGAGCGTCGTTCCGAACTCCATATAGTGCTCGGAGAAAGGACTCCCTTCTATGCTCTCTATCCCCCTTTCTAGAAGTTCTATGAAGAGTTCAGGCTTTGCTACTCTCACTCCCTTTGTCCCCCTCAGGACAACAGCTTTCAACCTCTTGCTCCCCATCACAGCCCCAAGTCCAGTTCTAGCTGCTACTCTGCACTTTCCAGTTACTATGGAAGCCATTTTAACCAGATTCTCTCCAGCTTGCCCGGTGCAAGCTACTTTAACGTCCTCTCCCAACTCATCCTTAAGGGAGTCCTCAGTCTCCCAAGTATTTAGCCCCCAGAGGTGTGAGGCATCCTTTATCTCGGCCTTCTCATCCTCAACATATAGATAGACTGGCTTATCAGATCTGCCCTCTATTATTATGGCATCATACCCAGCGTACTTGATGTAGGGAGCAAAGTGTCCTCCGGAGTTGCTATATCCAGCGAGCCCTGTCTGGGGAGACTTCCCCGCAACTTCCAATCTACCGCTACCTGGCCACATAGTCCCGGATATTGGGCCAGCAGCGAAAATGAGCAAGTTCTCCGGGCCTAATGGATCTGTCTCGGGACCGGTCATGTCATAAAGCCACTTAATGCAGAACCCAATTCCTCCTAGATATTCTCTGGCTAGAGATCCATCTAGCTCCTGATCACTTACCTTAGCGTTGGATAGATTCACTCTTAGAATTTTCCCCATATAACCGAACACTTAAGACCACCCTATTGCCTTCGCTGGGCAAACAGAAACGCACAAACCACAAGCTTCACAGGATTTTCCTATAAATGCCTTTTCCTTCTCCATATATATGGCTCCTACAGGACAGGATTTCGCACAGAGACCACATCCAGTGCAGGATGATACATCTATCTTCGGAGGACCCACTCTTATTGGTTCTGGGAGTTGCAACCTATTTTTAATTCTCTCAAGCGCTTTTCCTTTGAGTTCTTGGATGGATTCCCCCCTTCTACTGAGATATTCTGAGAGACCTTCTAAGATCCTTCCAATAACCTCAATTCCTTCCAATAGAATTGCGGTGCATATCTCTGTGGCCGAAGCTCCGAGCAACACGGCCTCTATCACGTCCTCCCATCTTGAGATCCCTCCACAAGAAATCACAGTTGCTTTGAGTTCTCTAGCTAGTAAAGCGGTAAAGTACATGGTAAAGGGTTTTATCGCTGGGCCTGAAAGCCTCCCAGATCCATCCTTCTTGCCTAAGAAGGGTTCTCCTGTTGTTATGTCCACGTGAAGGCACGGACCATATGTGTCGCTAGCGACTATGGCATCGACGCCAGTTTCCATTATTTTCCTCCCCATTCTCAGAACGTACTCGTCTCTAAGTTCAGGAATTGATATTTTGGCAAGTATTGGGAGATCAGATTCTGATCTAACTGCCCTTAGGTGATCTGGTAGGTAAGCGGGGTCGTAGAGACAGGTCACCTCTATGGCATCAGCTCCAGCTTCCGTCATCCTCCTAGCCAGATAACCCATCTCCTCCCCTTTCCTAGACAGGCTAACGATGCTGGCTATTACTGTAGTACCAAGCTTCTTTATCTTGGGAATCCCCTCCTCAGCCCAGTAAGCTGGACTCCTATCGGACCAATCCTCGCAATTGAGGAGAGAAAACCTGGATAACCTGAGTATATTAGGCTTTGGTGGTTTAGCAGGTCTTATGGCTATGGTCTTAGTCACGATTGCGGCTGGTTTGTATGGAATTAACCTTTTAACGGTCTCAGGGCTGGAGGTTAATGGGCCTGAAGCGACTATTACAGGGCTTGACAGTTCAAGTTCTCCTATTGAGGTGCTGAGAAGGGAGGACATGGGACTCGAGCACTAGAATATCTAAAATTCTAAAAGTTTATGAGTAGCTCAAGGAGCTTCTAAGAACTGGTCTTGTAAGATATTCGCGCTGTATTTTGGCTATACTCCCTTGAGTACTCTGAAGCTGAATCCTATGCAACTTAGGCAAGTGAATACCTCTAACATTTTCTTACTAGTGCCTGAGATGTTTAGTTCCTAGACTCCTTGCTAATCATTCGAAAGTAGAAGCAAGGAGGCGAAATAAAAAGGAGCATAGCAAGGTCGAAGTGATATTCGTTTCCTAAATTTGTCCTAGTTATTTTGCCTTTAACTACTAAAACAACTTCTCCTGTAGGATGTTTTGGCTTAGTCATTTGCATATAAGTGTAAAATCCTCCTATTACAACAAGCACCGTAATACGACAGCTGCAACTATATTTGTCCTTTCAAAAGGCTATCACCCAAAACTTCAAACGCACTTCTTCAATCTTTGAACAAAAAGGCATAGGATCTCTTCCCTTACTCATAGTATGAGAATTTCAAACCTATACGAGCTTTTCGGCTTTAGCTTAACCTATTTTACTCCTTGAAAGATTATTCCTTCTCACTTATTTCATTCGCAAGCCTTGACAACTGATGAATTCTCTACTTTCTCCTTTTTATTATGGAAGATAGTACCAGAAGAAGCGCTAAAATGATTCCTAAGATCACCAGTTTCCACGCGCTAGGCAACGAAATCCCTGAAGCTACCGAAACTATCTTGACAAAGTCAGTGTATCCTTCTTTTGAAGCTACTAAGACTAGCTTCTTCTCCTCAGCTACTTTTGGAACACGAATCTCAGCAAGGCCTGAGGAATCAGTAGTAGCCCTTTGGTTGTCAATCATGAGAACAACTCCCTCCACTGGTCTTCCAGCTGATGTAACCTTTACTTCTACCTCAGAATCCGACTTCAGAGTATCTGGAAGGTTGATTTCTAAAGGAGGTTCGTAAAAAGCAGTT
>Ga0180300_10000505_pt1 | contig 17110 bp, 17 predicted proteins | sample GuaBasSediGuay15_FD_121798 | JGI IMG/M metagenome (GOLD analysis project Ga0180300, IMG submission 121798) | Subseafloor sediment microbial communities from Guaymas Basin, Gulf of California, Mexico - Guay15, Core 4569-2, 21-24 cm | ecosystem: Environmental > Aquatic > Marine > Hydrothermal... | reverse complement strand
CTTTTCACAATGGACCATAAACGGTGAGATGCAGTAGTTATAAATGGTTCTAGCTGTAATTCTATCTTCTGTAGTAGGCAGTAAGCATCTTTCATATATTTTATCAATATCTGAAAGCGTCAATGCCATTGCTCAACACCTCCATTTTTGTTGTCCCCGCGAAGTCCACGATTCCACTTAACGTCCTGCGGTTATATGAAGTGGCCCGCTTAATCATTTTCCACACCAGTTCGAGCAAATTTTTCAAATGATAAATCTGTATAATGGACTTTTTCTTTATCTTTGAAAAATCTCATAAATCGTTGTTTTTCCTCACCCTTTTGTTGTTCGGTTTTGCCTTGATGATTATTTATTATATAAATTTCTGGAGTTATTCCTTTAAATCTCTCAGCTCTTTTAAGTAGGTATTTAATATGCATATCTGCATCAGGAAATGAGTATCCGCATATAAATATCCTACCAATATTTCTTAGAACTTTATCAGCTTTTAGAACTATTTTTTGGACAAATGGGTTTGTTAGCTCTTTATAGAAAGTAGGAGGAATAATCACGGGCTTCATAGGTGTGTTGCAATCTCCACAAGATTTTTCTTTGTAGAATGCTTCAGTAGCCTTTCGTGGAGTACGCTCTATATGATTACATGTAGGACAGTATAACCAATTTAGGGAGCCGTGTATTTTCAAGAGTAAAACTGATTTACTCTCTTCAGGTCTTGTCCAGTCATTTTCTCTCTCAAAATTTACAAATTCTATATCATAATCAAGGTGGTACTCAGGATGTAAATCTGCCAAAATGTTGTCAATTATTATATCGTAATTCAGACTAATAAAGGCTGTTTGCCTAAATTTTCTCTCTTTTTTTAGTCTATTCACAAGATTTCGATGATGAGTAATTTTTCCTCTTAATTTTTCATCAAGTATTTTAGCTATAAGAAAAATTAATGCGTTTCTAACAGCATTTATTTTCTTTTTAGAGTATCCTTTGAAACTTTCTCCTCTGAAATATGCCAAATCTAATATGCTCAAGCACTCTTCAAATGTTGGAAATTTAACTTTTTGGTTTTCGTAGTTGTTTACATCTATTCCCCAGAAGTTCTTAAAATATTCAATAATCAGTTTCTCTTGCTCTTCTGATAAGCTCCATATTTTCCCTTTTAAAACTTCCCTATAATATTTAAAAAACTCATTGAATAACTGATTTTGTAATGGTGCACCTTCACTTTTTGATGCTCCAGCACCTAAGAGTATTACATCGCTAATATTCATTTTTCATCTCCTCCGCGGGCTATTTCATATAATAATGGTTCCGATGTATGCGAAGTTGCGAAGCGAACAACGGGAGCGGAGCAGTTTGGGAGAGCACCGAAGGTGCGAACCGCATACACCGGGTTATTTGCTGTTGTGACCGCAATTCATAAAATCAATATTCTAAGTAATCAATGCTGACTTTAGAATCATAATCCAAAGTTTTTATAATGAATCCTTCACGACTGATCTTGAATTTCATACGTTCAGGATATGTTGGTATCTTGCGAATGGCATCGATAATACCAAAATATGCTAGAAAGTATCCAAAGCAATAATCAACATCTTTCAGGTTATTTCCTTCTATAATAACCACACCAGGAGATTGAGATAGGGGAAATACATGGTCATTCCAAAAATCCTTGTCTAAAGTCAAAAGTAGTGCTTTTAGTCTTTTAGCTTGTTTGTATATCTCTTGGTCTCCTTCGCTTCCAGCCTTACCGACAAGTTTAAATGCGTTGTAGTTACCTACTTCATCAACAAACCTCTGTGGTAACGAAGCATCCACAAAAATGCGGATTTTCCGCTTTGGTGGATGCCAAGAAAGCCACTGATTTTTTGACCACTTCCTAAATTCAGGATCTTCGTCTGCCTTCTGCAAATATTCAGATATTTTCATAATAGCTCCTTTTCATTTGTTAGAGTTGAAAGCATCTCTACCAAATTTTTAAATCTATGTTTTTCAAATAACTCCTGATCCACTCTAACAAATATCCATTTTTCACCTGTTAAGTTAGAGGCGTCTTCACACCATGTTTTTATTCTTTTATCCTTGTGTTTTACATCCACATCAACTCTGCCTTTTGTTTCAATCATTATCTTTTCTCCTGTTTTGGTCTTTACAACAAAATCAGGGGAGTAATGTCTGAGGTTTCCTTTTGAATCCCGGTACTCAACATAAAATCCAATCTTAGAGACAATTTTGCTAAACATCCCCACATCTTCAGCTCTATCCAAGAATTTGGAGAAATCTAATTCAAAGTTGTTATCACACGGAACATAATTAAATATGCATTTATCAGCAGGATAAACCTGTTTTGACCAAACAAATGGGGAAGTGTCTGAAAGCTTAATTAAATCCATTTTTTCTGGTTCTCTTTCTGTAAATGTCATTTCTTTGAATACTTCAATAAAAAGTTTTACCAGTTTCTCCTGAACTTCTGGGCTGCTCAGTTTATAAAGAACTCTTGGGTCATCTATATCTACTTTCATATCGAATAGTTTCTCTTGAACATATCTTTTTACCAGTGGATAGAAGCTTGCAAACGCTCCCCCAATTTTTAGTTCTTTTAGGATTAAATCTGTATAATACGCTATTACGCTCTTTGAGTCCTTTGGAACCGGTAAATTCCACTTTCTTTTTATTCTTTCCACACCTTCAAGCATATCCACAGCCACATACTCCATTTCAAAAACTTTATTTTCAAGAGGTATTTTTAGAGAAGGAAGAGCATTTATATCAACTTCACTCAAATCAAACTTTCTGATTACAATTCTTGAACTCAATATGGGTATTTCTATGTCTTTATCTAATTTGTTTTCATCAACAAATATGCTGGTTAAATTTAGTGATTTATCTGTATCAAATTCTGCAAACTTTATACCCTCTTCCGCCTCCAAGTCTTCCAGTATTTTCGTTAAACCGGGAGGTCCAATAACTTCAAGAATATTTATTGAATGCTCAATATCAGCAGGTTCGTCGGAAAACATTTTTCTTAATCCTCTTCCAATAACTTGCTCAGGTAAAACCTTCCTTTTTGAACCATAGGGTCTCAATCCTACGATGACATTCACATTTCTGACATCCCAGCCTTCATTCAACATCATGGTGCTAACAATGGCTTCAATACCATCGGGAAATAGCTCTTTTAATTCAGGGTCGTTTGCTATCTTTTCAGGCTTATCTATAAGTTTTGCAGCCTTTCTCGCAGGTTCAAGGTCTTTTTTCTGGATATTTCCGGTGCTATCTGTATGAATAAGCAGAATTTTATCCTTTAGATCAGGTATGGAGTTGACATATTCAAAAACTTCATCAGATTCCGGGTTGCTACTGCTTTGTATAAACAGCACGGGGGTTTTTGATAGTGGTTTTAGTGCCTTCTTATATTCTCTCCACCGCCTTATTCCTGCGTCTATCCATGCTCTGTATCTCTCCACTGCTTTTTTAGATGCTATCTCCTCCGCGTTTTTAACAATTCCTTTAAGTGGTAATTTAACGATATTCATTTCTATCCCTTCTTTCAGGGAGAAATCCACTATAATCCAAGGGAATAAAGCACCTGTTTCTGTTTTGGGTGTTGCTGAAAAATCAAGTTCCATGTTTATACCTTTACCATATTGAGAAGTGAGATTTTTATGGAGATTAAGTAGGATTTTTTTCCATGCCTTCTCAAAACTATAAATATGGTGAGCTTCATCCTTTAAAATCATAATGTTTGGACACTTTGTCAAAACCTCTTTTATCCTATTCTCCTGATAAATATCCTGCTTTTTCACTTCTTCCAGAGCCAGCACATCATCTACGTATTCTTCAACTTCCTCTTTTTTATTTTCCCTTTCCTCTAACTGCTGGATGTTTGTTAAAAACAACACACTTTCAGGGATAACATAAATTGGGTCTTCTTTTAAAATAACTTGCAGATCAAACTCTTCTTCCCACTCTAGTGGAATGAAAGGCCATTTTTTGAAGATTGCTCCATCTTTAAAGTCTCTCTTTAATCTATCGTAGATAACATTCTTCTCTCCAGCAATGAGTAGAAATTTTGAAGTGTAGTCTTCTTTATTTTCAAATTTATGATTGAAATATGACCAAACTATTGCTAGAGCCATAACAAAAGTCTTTCCAGAACCAGTTGCCATTTTAAAGGCGTATAGCGGATACTGGTCATAAGAAGGATCATAAGCCTGAATAGGGCCAGCTCCAAAATCCCTTGCCATATCTATGAAATTCCGCTTTTTCATCACTTCATAAACATATATGAGAGTTTCAATTGCTTCTCTCTGGCAGAACCAGAACTGGAAAGGCGCTTTTTCCATCACGTGGTCTTCCTCAAACCAGAATTGCGAAAGTCTCTTTGTGGTATCAGTTACTCCAGGATAACCGTCTTCACGCCATTTATAGACAGCCTTTCTTAGCTCATTAACTAAATATGCCTTGCTTGGTCTTCGCTCTGTTGGTTTTAATATGTCAGTTGGATGCATCAATGACACCTGCATTCCTTAGAATATTCTCAACCCATTCTTTCCTATTATTAGGTTTCAAAGATAAGACAGTTTTTACAATTTGGTGAGCATCATTTACCTCAAAGTTATTTTTAACATAGAAAGCTGTTGCAATTATAGATAATTCTACTGCAGAAAACGCTCCATATTTATTAACGAGTTCATCGATTATCTTTTTTTCATCTGATGTAATCTCATCCGAAAAATCAGCTGAATCACTCGGCTTAATGGAATACCCTTTCTCTGGTTTCCATTCTGTTTTAATTAGCCCCAGAACCTCTGCAATATTCACATACTCGCCCACTTTAGAAGAGTATGGTCCATAATGATACATTGTGAATTCAAAATCACCGTTAGATTTACTTTCAAATAGATACATTAGTTTCTGGATAACCGTTTTTCCTACCTGCTTGTCTGGGTATTTCTCTTTTAGTTGTTTTACCAAATAATAAATTATAGCAGGCCCTTTCAACATTTCCTTCATTTTGCTACCCCCTATTCATATTTATAATTTTTTTTGCTTTTTTCTTTTCCTCATGTTTGACATATATTCTTGACTTTGCAAATTGTCTTTGTAGACTGTTTACAATAGTAGAATATATAGAAAGTGGAGATACCTTTCCATTATCCTCTATAATTTCAATTTCCTCTCCCTCTTTAATTTTATACCAACTTTTAACTTCCTCAGGAGTGTCTTCCCAAAACCATATTGCTTTTTCCTCAAGTCTTCCTTTAATCTGTTCTATATACCCTATCTCCTCTCTCAAAGGTTTCTCCTTGGTCTCTGCAATCATTCTAATATGATCTCTTTTCAAGATCCTTTGGAACCATTCTGAATTTTTCTCTTTCATAAGGTTCCACATAGAATAATCATCATATTTTAAAAACTCTCCGATTTCTGTGGGTTGAGGATAACATTTAATAGTTTCTTTTAAAGCTTCCTTGAGCATATAATCATATGCCCTTCGGGTTTTATGATAATATACTTGAGTGAACATTTGATAACGGGCAATAATTAATGATTCTGCAACATGCCATCCACCTTCGCTAATCCCTAAAACAACTTCTTCTGACTCTTCTTTTGGTTGAACTCCAAGAGTCAAAGTGACTAAAAGTCTATCAATATCATACAATCCATATTTAACACCAATATGTAAGGAATCTCTTAGAAGATAATCACTTCTATCTGCATCTAACTGGCTTGAAATTAGAATTTTCCAAAATGACCTGGGGCCAAGGATACTTACATTTCCTTCTATGAGCGCTGCTACTTCTTCTGCTGAAATGTTGTAATTTGTTCTGTTAAATTTGTGATCTTCTATAACTTCCTTTAAGGGACCCCTTATAATAGCTACGGTATAATCTTCATGCTTATAAGGTTTTTCTTTTTCTGCATTTAAGGGCAGAATTTCTTCTGAAGCATGAGAAAATGGAGCATGTCCTACATCATGCAGAAGCCCTCCTAATCTTACAAGCTGTCTGTCTTTTGCAAAACCTGCTTCATTGTAACCTATATAATCCTTCAATATTCGCTTATTTTTATCCTTTTGAACTATTGCATCAAACATCTTTGTTGCGAGGTGCATAACTCCAATAGAATGTTCAAACCTTGTATGCGTTGCTCCAGGATAAATTAAGTCTGTAAAAGCAAGTTGTCTTATACGCCGCGACCTTTGAAATGCAGGATGGTTAATAATTTCTCTTTCCCATTCATTAAAGCTTATAAAACCATAAACAGGGTCCCTGATTTCATAGATTTTCATCTCACGCTCACCTTCGAAATTTTATTTGTATCTGTTCCAAACACATCTATGACTTTTACCATAATGGTATATTCTCCGGGTTCTTCATACTTATGTCTTGCTTTATATTCCACTCTCGGCTCTTTCTTTTTCCTGAAGCTCTGCCACTGGTTGTGAAGTGTATCGCCCTTGTAATCCCAGTCAATAGCCCAATAATCTATGAGTTCCCTTGAATCCTTTATTTTATCTGCAATCTCTGCAAGTTCAGCGGTTGGTGGAAGCTGGAAATCGGTTATTTTCAATATAACTTCTTTGCCTTTAACTTCTGTCTCTACCTCAAGATAAGCAACCTCTGGGAATTTAATATGCGGACCAAGCTCCTTTGCCACCACCTGGTCAGGTATTTTCAAAAGTTGCAAATCAAAACCCACAAGGGCGGATTTTATCTCGTTCACAGATGGAATCTGAACAAGCTTTAAATCAACTCCATTCTTCTTTGCAAGCTCCTTGGCAAGTTCATTTGCCTCATAACTCCACTCCCAGCCAAGAACATCTGCTTTATAAAAGTTGTTAGCCCTGCATTCAATTACCACCTTTTCTACTTCTTCCATAGTTACAGGAGCATTCAAAGGACCAATATGAACTGCTCTATCTCCTTTTCTCCCATGCAAATATCTAAATCCTGTTAAAGGCTGAGATTGATAGAGTTTGAGTATAAAGGCAAGATATTCATCTTCTCTATCTTTCCAATAAATCATTTCATAGTTTCCTATATTTAAAATTTCAAATGGTCTTGCTGGCTTTTCGTACTTCTTTTTATCGTTAAGTAAGTCTTTAGAATTATGAATATCTAAAAGCCTTTTTCTTGTAACCTGGATGGCGAATTTGGATAGATCACATCCAATCCATCGCCTGCCAAGTTTTTCAGCAACTGCTAAGGTTGTGCCTGAACCACAGAAGAAGTCAGCGACAATGTCTCCGGGGTTGGATGAAGCAAGGACGATGCGTTTTAAGAGGGCTTCGGGTTTTTGAGTAGCAAAAGCCAGCTTCTCATCAGATTGAGATTGTGGATCAAATACATCAGTCCATATAGATTGACACACTTTTCCAGGTAGTTCATCAAGGTAATATTTTACTCTTGGAACATCATTCTTTGATAAAACAATTCTTCCTTCTTTTTCTAATTCCTCTATACTCTTACCCATAGCACCTGCCCAATGTCTTCCAGGTGGTGGATAACGAAGTTTCCCACAGAAAAATTTAGGTGGGCCAGAACCTGCACCTGTTAAAGAAACTAATTGGTATCTCCGACCAGTTTTTGGTTCTATATTCCTAAAAGCAGATTTTATATATGATTCATCGTAGGGCTGATATTGGGTATTCCAAATATAATCCGATGTTTTTGTATAAAAAAGGATGATATCATGGTTCCGTCCAAATTGTTTTGGATCACTATGGCTAAATACGGACTGACGAGCAATTTCATTCCTGAAATTCTCATACCCAAAAATCTCATCCATCATTACTTTTACATAATCCCCTACATGCCAATCCAAATGGACATAGATAGACCCGTTTTCAGCCAATAATTCTCTCATTAAAACTAATCTTTCATGCATGTATTTAAGATAAGAGGCAATGCCACCGCTCCAAGTGTCTTTATATGCCCGCTCTTCAATGATAGAAGGTGCTTTTTCTATCTGCTCATCACCGACCTTTGTTTTAACTGTAAAATCAGCACCTGTGAAAAACGGTGGGTCAATGTAAATGAGGTTTATCTTTCCAGCCCAGCCCTGCTTTATAAGTGAGGACATCACAAGTTTGTTGTCACCCCAGATAAGTTTATTTTTCCAATCTTTTGGATAATTTTGGGGATACTCATCTTCTGGGAAGAGTGAGATGGTATATCCCCCCTTGATTCTGGGCTTGTTTACAGTTTCGACAACCTGAAAAGGCAAATTAGGTCTTTCAATAGGCATTTTATTGCCAAATTCTATCTTGTCATACTTTCCGTGCCATAGGAGTTCAACATATTTTTTGTTATTTGCCATATCTATCAACCTCTCATTATTTGGACTTGATATTTTGTTCCTTCCATAAAGACGGCCTCCTTATTTTTCTTTTCTCTTTCCATAAGCCATACGCCCCCGATTTCACTTGACGGTTTCGGTTTATGCGACGTGCTGTTTTTCATCCATTTTATTACCTCCTTTGGCGACAAATTGGACATAACTTTCCTGTTACCCGACGCAAACCCGATGTTTATAATTACATTCCCGAAAAAAGGTATTTCTCTCTCTACTGACATTGCCATTCTGCAACCGCTATAGCCGGAGCATGAGGACATGCACACAACAAGCCCGCCATTTAAAACCTTGTTAATCGGAAGAAGTAGTTCCCGGAGAACATGCCATTTAATGAATGTATGATCGGTTAGCTCGATTCCTTCTTCATTCCCATGAGTACTCAGATGGAGAATAGGAGTACCCTTAGTTTCTTGCATTACTTCATAGAGTCGAGGACCAAGGGCTTCCAAAAACGTAGAGTAGTCAGTTGCCAAATTATAACTACTGATAATCCCAGCGAGGCTAAGTGCTTCGGTAAGAAGATGACCTTCGGTGCGAGCATTAAGCAAATCCTTGGCGGAAGGAGATTCAACAATGTGTACAAAGTATTTAGGCGTGGGACTTGCCCCGCCTTTCGTCTCTTTATTTATAGTCATTTATTAGGCTCCATTTCTTTATATTTGTGTCGACTAACCTGTTCATATCCCATATATAATTCAGAGGTATAAACGACTATGTCGTTTATACTTTCCTCTGCCTGAACATTTGCTTACACTCCTTAATTAAGATACCGCCCCCGGGACCAAGTTCATCTTTCCCACTGCTTCTGCAACATCTTGGGGCCAGATGAAGATTCGGTTATAAGGCAAAATTCTGTAGTAATCCTGAGGATGAAAAACCTCTTTGGTGGTCATATCTGCACAAAATCGGGTAACCCAGCCGTACTTTTCCCTTGATGAAAGCCTTTTGCCTTTTACCAGCTTTTTTGTAATTTTATAGAGTCTGACGCACATTCTGAACTCATAACCAGTAAGCATCTTGGGTTCTGCCCATGCACCCTTCTTATTTTCATATGCATCCTTTGCCGCTTTCCGGAATAGGACCAGGTCACCGTACTTTGGCAAACTTGGATAAATAAGAAATGGAGCTCCCCAGCCTGATTCAACCATCAACAGGTTAAATGTGGCCCGGTCTTTGCTAGACATAGAAGCTAATTCTTTTTTGCTGTAATAAGGAGACATGTATGCAAGCAACCGGCCATACTGGTCAAAATGCTGGTCAGCGGCCCTCAGAAAGACCCTTCTTTTTTTGCCACTAGGTAGGGTTAGTTTTTCTCTGACAAGTTCTCTGAATTTCTCTGTGGCCTTTATACCCTGTTCTTCTTGAAGGCTTCCTGCCTTTCCCGTGGCAAGTTTTGGGTAAAGATATTCTCCTAGACCGTCGTTTACAGGTGCCTTCCCGTGTTTAATCCATTCCGCCAGTTGTGCGAGTTTTTCATCATGCCTTGAGGGTTTCTGTTTCCCAGGATAGTGCACTTCCGGAGTATCAATACTCAGCATTCTGATGCTGATGGAAACATAGGGAGTATCTCCGTCTGTGGCTCTAAGGTATTTCTTTGTTCCTAAACTATCAAGTTCAAAACCTTTGGGGTCCCAGAATATTTGAATAGGCATGTCGTGCTTTGGTTTTACTTTATACCTAGCTCATTTCTCCTAATACATCTTTATCTTCCTAATCACCTTCCCGATGTACCTATGCTCCCCTGTCATCTCAATTTCTGGATATTTAGGATTAAGCGGTCTTAAAATCCAAATATCACCGTATTTCTTGGCCTGCTTAAAAGAGACTTCACCGTGACTGTTCCTCACAATAACAAAGTCTCCGCTGTTAAAAGTAGCATCAGTGTCCACAACGATGATTTCCCCTTCAGTAAACTCAGGTTCCATGCTGTCTCCGTACACCCGCAGGGCGAATAAGTTGGGCCTTTCTATATCCACCTCAATCCACCCTTCAGGCATAACTTCCTCTATTACTTCTCCCCACTTTTCTACCGAGGCCCAAGAGAGCACGGGAACTCTGTGCATTTTAATGAGAGGCATCTCGGCCAGTTCGGCCAGTGTTTTAAAGGGCACATCAAGCCCATCAGCTATTCTTTTGAGCGTTTCAGGTTTAGGCTTTCTTTCCCCCACTTCAAGGTAGCGCAGGTAACCCTCTGAAAGACCAACCTTTTTGGCTAAGGCGTATCTTGAGATACCGAGTTCTTTTAGTCTCTTCTGTATGAAATCACCCAGTTTGGTCAGTTTTTTCCTCATTTCCTCGCTCTTTTGTTCAATACTATTTTACCTGATAAAAGTCAAGCATTAAATTTTTATCTTGGATATCCCCATTTTTAATTAGAAAAGAAATCCCCCTTGAAATAATCTCTAAGATTATCTTACAACACTCTGATCCTTCCATCACTCAGAGGTACCTAGGTAAGATAGATGGTCCAGAGCTAATGAGATGGATTGAAAACTTATATGTATAAGGGATCTAGGGAGGGTTCTCAAGCTCTCCCATTATTCAAAGTCTATCTATTAATTAATCTTGCACTGGTGATTACTGTAACTTTTACCGAAAGGGGGAGTAATCATGGTTTGCCAGCCATTGGTAAATACCCATTTAAACAATTTATTTAGCCTTATTTATTTAGAAATTTTAATGATTATAATATTTGTTTAGACCTGTGATTTTTCTTTAAATTTCTTCTTCAAGATAGTGAAGGGGTTGTGCCTAGGCCACCCTCCAGATATGTTCTGTTGTAATTGGTCATATATTTCAGGAAGCGTGGATAAAAAGCTTTTGAAATCGAATTCGGTAAAATCAAAGAGTTCGGTGCCTATCTTCCTCAGAAAGTCAACATCTAAAGCTAATCTGTTTATAAATTCGAGCCCCCCGTAATCCAAGTAATACATTGCATAAGGGAACCAAAGATGACTCATACTATCCCTTGTTGAGTATCGGACTTTATACATGTAGCAAAGAAAATCAAATTGTATGATATTTTTGATTCGTTCTTTGATTCGTTCATCGGAAGAGTCGGGGAATTTGCCAGCCTTGACTAACTGAAGCAGGTATTTAAATCTAGAGGCACGGGATCTAGTGCCTTCGGCTTTATTCTTTTGTTCTATAAAATCTGCCCGAATATTCCATTCCAGAATTTCTTCCATACGATCATGAAGCATCTTTTTTAAGCCAAGTAGATTCTTGACCAAGACGAAATTCTCTGAGTAGAAAACTGAAGAGCCAGTGTATAGGAACAGCTGGTAAAACAGATTGTTCACTAGGCCATTTTTACCGTATGTCTCACCATGTCTATTAAATTTGTGAATTTGTTCAAAGATTTTTATATAGTTGCTCCAGTATGCCTGTAGCCCAAATCTCATAATCTGCTCAGATAAAATGATATTGTCTCTGCATGCTTCAATGAGTTTAACATTGGCATCCCAAAGGTCTCTCCAATTTCCCGTAACTTGTTCGAGCGTGACTCTTAACATCCTTAAAAAACGGTCTCGCTCGCTCTCAATTTCATTTAATATCTGAATATTATTTTTCCCCTGCAATATTCGCACATAGTGCCGTTTTGTGGTTTCTACATCGTTTTCTAAAGCTGACGTCCTTTGGATAAGCTCTACTCTATGTATTAACTCAGCAAAGAACTGGGAAGCCCTTGGGCATTTGATAAACTCCCCATCTTGCCTCGCTATTAGTTTTTTAACCTGTTCTGTTCTATTTTCTCTATACTGCCAGTAAATCGGATAGCGATGGTATTCCCTCTTTTCAAAGCAGTCCATAACGCCTTTATCCAAACCTGAGTATCCAACAACGATAACACCATGTCTGTCAATTAACTCCTGAAATTCCTTACCCATGAGGCGGCCAAGCGACTTTAATTCTTTTAATGAGTTTCTGATTTGGCCTTGCTTGATATCCCCGTGAATCTTGTAAATTCTGCATACCTCCACTTTATCCCATGTATCTGAGGACTTAATATGGTCTTCGGTGGAGAGGACTGAATACTTATCATGAAACCCCTCTGCATCAAGGGCTCTCTCGAGTAATGTATCGAAGTTTGTGGTAATAATAAACCTTATGAGTCCCATCGAGACCATCTTCACGATTAGACGATGGGCCTCTCCAGGCTCCTTGTCTTTAAAATAATCATTAAGATACTGCCTTTTTTGCTCTTGACCCTTACACATAAAATCCAAAATTTCAGAATACCCCAGGTTTCTTAAGGACCTTTCGTTCTTGTACCAATCTTCGATGTCTTGATAGGATAGTGTTTGACCATTATGTTCCTGAGAATATATTTTGCCCAAAGTATCGATAAGTATATCCCATCCAGTTGGGACACCAGCATCCTTAGACACACCCGAACCAATAAATAAAAGAAATCGCTTGCGGCAATCGGCCAGATTGACGGCCAGAGGGATTAAAGGATTAAGTTTTACCACCATAATACTACTTATCTCCCTCTCATTCTTCTAACACGCTAGTATTACATAAAAAATTCCGTAAATCAATCAGGAAATCCCGGATTTTGGGCTTCTAAAAACCTTAATTTGAAATAGGATGAGATAAAAAATATACCATCACCTTCACTGCATGTTTTATGTATAAATATAAATCACCTTGCACTTTTAAACTTGACAATCGCTCTAAAGAGTAGTATTAAGAAAAGGAGGTGGGAGGTATGTTTAAGTTTAATCCTCAAAAAATCAGAAAGCGGAGGAGAGAGTTAGAAATATCCCAGTGCAAACTTGCAAAAGAAATAGGCATTGCCCCTCGGGCTGTCTATTCCTGGGAGCACGGAGAGAAGTTTCCCAAGGCTGATAATTTAGGAAAGCTGGCTTTTATCTTAAAGGTAACCCCCAACTTTTTTTACGATGATGGCACTCAAAAGAGCGATAATAGTCAGATTTGAAATGCGGGTGTTACATGGCAAGTCCGCAGTGTGAAGACGGATACACAAGGATAGCCAATGAGCTTTTAGAAGCCCTCTGTAAAGCTAACCTCAGTCCGTATGAATGGAAGGTTTTGCTGGCAGTGGTCAGATTAACTTACGGATGGAACAAAAAAGAAAAGATTGTCTCTTTATCCCAGATTTCAAGCCTAACGGGAATCAGGCCGCACCACGTATGGAGAAGTTTGAGAAAGCTCAAAGAGAAGGAATTAATCATCATGATCAGTCAAGGTAGAGGAAGAAAAACCAGGCTTGCTCTCCAGAAAGATTATGAAAGATGGAAATTACGCTCTAAAGAACTATTACCCAAACAGGTAATACCTAAACAGGTAATACCAACTATTACCCAAATAGGTAATAAACTATTACCTAAACAGGTAATAGTTGCTCCGCCGAAACACACATCTGGCAATGGTTTCAGCGAACCTAAAGACAATATTAAAGACATATATAAAGACACACACTATAAGGTGTGTGTTAATTTTTGTAAAAAATTTAATTTAACCCCTGACTTTATTAAACCCTACCTGGACCACCCTTCCTTTACCAGAACGGCGGACATAATCCTTTTCATGGCCGAGCGGGGCAAGGTAATCAAAGACCCGATTGGGTTACTCATCCACGGCCTGAACAATGGTCTTGTGCCCCCAGAAGGTTACGAGCCATTTGAGATACGAGAAGCCAAAAAGAGGGAGGCGTATGCAAGACAAAAGGCCCTTGAAGGAAAAGAACGGCAGGAAGAGGAAGACTTCAGGCGCAGGTATGAGGAGGCCAGGAAAGTACTGGTCAGCATTCAGGGAACTGAGAAGTACAATGCCCTACTTGAAGAAGCCAAATCCCACCCACTGGCAAAATTCATGTCCCTGGAAAACCTTTTAATAAATCTCGTGGCCAGGAGGAGTTCATGTCCAGGTATGAAATAGCAGTAATCAACGGGAAATTGGCTTCAGTGGAGATGATTAAACTGTGTCTGAAGATTTTTAGAGCAGTGGTAGTGGCTTGATATGACTCCATTAAAAGCGGCAAGAAAATACTGCTTAAAGTGTATGAACGAGCATGCTTCGGAAGTTAGGCTGTGTCCCAGCAATAACTGCCCTTTGTGGCCTTACCGCTTTGGTAAACGACCTGAGAGGAAGACAGCACTTACCGTCTTGAAGGCGATAAAAATGAAATGTTTTAACTGTTCTGCTTTCAGCAAAAAAGAAAGAAGGAATTGCCAATTTGAGGACTGCCCACTCTGGCCATTTCGTCTAGGTCACAATCCGGCTTTAAGGTGCAGAAAAATATATCCACTTTTGAGAAAAAACGCCCATACAATTAACGATTTGGAAGGAGACAGAGCAAGGTGCATATAAAAATACCTGTTGGTCAAAGACCCACAAAAAAACCCCAGGTTTTTTAGCCTGACATTAAAAGTAAGTGTCGTATAAGATGGGGTTTTTAAGAGGTTTTTAAAATGCGAATTATAACCAAACGGCAAAATAACCAGGATAATATGGATAATATTAAAGAAGCCCACATCACTGGGGCTATACGTGAATGGCTCACATGGCACCGCATCTTCCACTGGAAGCAGTGGCAGGGATTGGGGTCTAAAAAAGGAGTGGCTGACATAATCGGCATCCTTCCTGACGGCCGCTTTCTGGCCATTGAAGTCAAAAAGCCAGGCGGAAGGCTGACTGAACTTCAGAAGGAATTTCTTAATGCAGTTAGACACAACAACGGAGTGGGTATTGTTGCCTACTCCGTGGATGACGTTATTGAAGTCCTTGAGCCAATACTCAGGGACTTCCGCAAGCGGGCAACCAGTGCAGTCTAATATAAAAAAAGGAGGCTAGTTATGGCAGGCAATCGTTTAAACCACATCTTTAAAATTGACCGAGTGACCGTTGCGGAAAAGGACGGTGAGCTGAATCTAAAACTTCAGGCCAGCTTTAACATCACCAACCAGGACGATTATTATTTTGTCCAACAGCTCATAACCTTTCAAAAAGACCTTGTAACTTTGGACTTTTCACCCTTTCAGGAGCCGCTCCCTTTGGAGTTTGGGGAACATGAACCACAGAGGACTCATAATATCTAACATAATCCTTTTTCTCTGGTGCTCGGTTTCCCTGGCCCTAGACCCAGTGGAGTTTATCGTCCAGCACAATCCTGACATTCAGGAGCTCAGGGCCTATAATCGGTCTATCTTCAGCCGCCTCAAGGTAAGCCTTAAAGGCCACGGCAAGTACGGGCAGGCCACTACCATAGAAACCGGATGGGAAAGAGAGAAAACTACTCTGGGAGGGGATATAAGGGTCATTGCTGAGATGCCTATTTTCTCCCCCCAGGAGAAGCTTCAGATGCGTCTAAAAGAACTGGAACTAACACGCAGGATCCGCAGGGAGGCCAGCGGTGCTGTGGCACGCTACCGGGGCCTTAAACTCTGGATTGAAAGGGAAGGGGAAATCATAAAAGCCCTTGAGATTGAGCTTGAATGGATCAAAAAAAGGGTAGAAACGGGCGTTGAACCTCAAAAAACATACATAGAGAGGGCAATTGCCTTGAGACAGAGAAAACAAACCTTAGAGACCAAACAGACAGAACTTCAAGATGCTCTTGACACCGTACTTTCCTTTGTCCCAAAAAGTGATAGGGATGCTCTAAAACAGCTTTTGGAGCAATATGGTAATAAGTAAATGAACCATGGGTAAAGAGCTAAGAGGGATTGATGAGAAAACTCTTTAGCTACATTCAAAAAATTGGTAGGCATTCCTATGTCTGTTTTTCTCTAAAAGCAGGCACCAAGAGAGTTGACCAGTTTAAGTTAAAAATTGGCCAGGTGGTAGTAGTAGAAGGCGGTCCTCTTGCAGGGAAAACCAAATTTCTTAAGCGCCTGTTAGAGCAAATTCAGGAGATAGGAGAAAATGTCTTTTTTATTGATGCCACTCAGGCGGTGACAAAGTGGTTCTCTGTAATCCCTCTGCCGGTGAAAATGACCGCCGCTAGAGGCCTGCGCTGGAAGCTGGACAACCTGCCTCTCGTGTTCTACCTTCTGGTTGATAACGCCCAGACAGTGAATGAAGGTCAGAAGCTTGAAACTCTGCTCACAGTCATTGAAAAAGCCAGATCCGTAGTTGTGGCCACAAGGAGTTTCTCCCAGCTCCATCCAAGGTTGCAGGCCAGGATGAGAGAAGCAAAGGTCATTTCTTTAGGCTGTGGAGCAGATACCTTTGACATTACATATTTTATCGTTGCTATTGGTATCATCGTTGTGGCACTTGCGGGTTGCCACCACCTTATTTACCTTGCTGCGGCTCTGCGGTATCTTTTCCAGGGAATGAGAATAGGAGGCCGAAAGATATGACATGGCCAAGTCATATTCTCGCAGGTGTTGCTCTTGCAAAGGGATTCAACCTGTCTTTGCCTTTAACAGTGGCCGGCTCTCTGGCTCCAGACCTGGCTGAGATGCTGGTAGGCAGATTTGTCTGTAACTACTGGAAGGGTTTATCCTACGCCGCCCACAGGACCTGGACGCACTCGGTTTTCTTTGCCTCGCTTTTCCTTCTGGCTTCTTGGAATATTCCACCTGTGAGGGACTTTTTTATTGGTGTTTTATTCGGCCATTTATTTCTGGATGCCATGACCACTATGGGAGTGCCTATATTAGACGGCAGGAAAAGGAGGATTACCGTATTTGGTGGGAAACTTCACACCTGGAGTTTAGGAGAGTTTGTAACGGCTCTCATCACAGCCTTTGTCTTTTATGCTGTCATCCCCTCCCTCACT